>WNFP01002626.1_pt1 | contig 14942 bp, 12 predicted proteins | sample 5400201 | NCBI WGS metagenome assembly WNFP01 (sample SAMN13153355, study PRJNA577476) | soil metagenome | isolation source: 115 cm saprolite under Madrone tree | place: USA:California | collected 2016-06-14
CTGCACCTGGCGCTTGATGGTGTCAGCGGGCCGGCGACGGGCGTGCTCGCAGCGACGCTCTCGCCCCGTGGCACGCTCGTCAGCTTTGCGGCCATGAGCTCGAAGCCGATGTCAATCAGCCCGCTGGACGTTATCTTCAAGCCTCTTACCGTGCGAGGCTTTTTCATGGCCCACCCGGAGTTTGCGGCTAAACTTGCGCCAGCCGCAGCGCAGGCGGCTGAGATGATCGCGTCCGGGCGGATGCACATTCCGGTGGCGGCAACCTACCCCCTCTCGGCCATCAAGGAAGCGGTCGCGCATGCGCAACGTGGCGGAAAGATTCTTCTGGAGGTAGCCGGATCATCCACCTGACCTCGGAATCGCATCGCCGGTCGAACGTCCAGGAAGCGCATAGGCCCGCGCGGCTCCCGGAGCTTGCGGAGATGAGTGGCTTGGCTCGACGCGGTGTAATGCCATCTCGTTGCCCTAGCGAACAGGGGCTTGATGCGGACCAGATGACGATTGGCCGGGATGAGGGAAAACATGCGCGATCTCATTCCGTGGTGGCTCGGCTCCATCCCTGGGCGATGTGGTCTGCGATGCAGGCGTCCTGCTGCGACCATGGGTTCAGGCCCCGCGCGCTCGCCCGGCACGTCGCCATGTCACCCGTTCGTGGATTTTGCATCACCACATCAGTGGCACAGCCCGCCAATAAGCACGCGGCGGCGACAATCAATGTCAGGGGTGGGTTGAGTGGCCGCGGCATCCGGTCGGTTCCACCAGCCCCCACCCAGGGCCAGGAAGAGCGCTCCCGTGTCGGCGAGGCGGCTGGCCTGGGCCTGCACTCGCGTGATCACTGTTTGCTGATAGGCCTGCTCGGCACTCAGCAGGGCAAGATAGTTGGTGTGGCCGAGTTGCTGCTGCTTGAGGGTGAGATCGAGGGTCCGCTTGGCGGCCCGTTCGGACAAGACTGCCGCGGCCAGGCTCTCGGCATCGCCTTGCAGGGCATAGAGGGTATCCGCCACGTTCTGGACCGCGGTGAGGACCGTGCTGCGATATTGCGCGGCCGCCTGCTCGAAGGCGGCCGCAGCGGCTCGCTGCCGGTGGAGCAGGGTGTTGCCGTCGAAGAGCAGCTGGAGCGCGGTCCCTCCCACTATCCAATACGGGTTGTTGTGCGCGAACATCTGGGCGAAGTCGGTCGCACTGCCGCCGTACGTCGCGCTGATCGTGAACTGGGGCAGGCGGTTCGCGATGGCGACGCCGACCTGGGCGCCCGCGGCGTGTAGCGTCTCCTCGGCCACGCGCACGTCCGGACGCTGCTCCACCAGCCGGGAGGGCAGGCTCACCGGCAGCTCTTGCGGCAGGTGCAGCGCTGCGAGCTCGAATCTCTCGTCGAGATCGTCGTTCGGCAACCGCCCGGCCAAGGCGGCCAGGAGGTTTCGGTTCTGTTCGAGCTGCTTCTGCAGCGGCGGCAGTTGCTGCTGCACCTGCGCGAGTGCCGCTTCCTGTGCGGCCACGTCGAGCCCGGCCACGTAGCCGAGCTCGAACTGCCTCCGCAGCAGCGTGAGCGCCTTCGAGCTGATCGCGATGATGTCCTTGGTTGCCGCGATCTGCGCCCGCAGCGAGGCCTCCTGCACGGCGGCCGCCACCACGTTCGCCGTCAAGGTCACGTAGGTGGCCTGAAGCAGGAAGCGCTGCGCGTCAGCCTGCGCCAGCAGGGACTCGACCTGGCGCCGATTGCCCCCCCAGACGTCGAACGAGTAGCCCACCGTAACCTGGGCGGTGTAGAGGTTGAACGTCGTGGTGTTCGAGTTCAAGACCGGCGAGAGGGTGCCGGAAGTCCGCTGCCGAGTCCCGGTGAAGCTACCCTGCACGGTCGGATAGAAGAACCCCCGCTCCGCGTACACCAGCTCCCGGGCTTGGCGCAGGGCCGCCTGGGCCGAGACGATCGTCGGATTGGCCGTGAGGGCCTTCTCGAGCAATGCGTTCAACTCCGGGGACTGGAACAGCGTCCACCACTGCCCGGCGACGTCCTGATCGTGCAGGAACTGCTGCGCCTCGCCCCCCGGGCCCTCCGCCGACGCCGTCTGCGGGCTCGAGGGTCCACGCGTGTAGTCGCTCACCGTGGGCGGGGCCGGCCGGTGGAAGTCCGGGCCGACCGCGCAGCCGGACAGCAGGGCCACGGCGGCCAACGTGACCATCGAGCCGGGACGCGGACCGGCCGACCGACTAGATGCACCAGGTGACGTCATGTTGGTGGTCCTCATGTCCCTGACCGCGCGGCGCTGATGGGCCCGTCCGCATGACGGGCCGCCCCACCGATGTCGGTCGCGAGTTTCGCTTTGCCTTCATCGGGCTTCTCCTGGCGAGCCCATGGCCGTCGAGATTCCCGATCTGTGGACCCGGATCGGCTCGTCGGGCTTGGCAGGGCCGTCGTCGCCTCCGTGTGGGTCAGATCCATTTCAGCACCGTCGGACGCCCCAAGCTTGGCGTCCCGAGAGGGCGTGGATACGAGCCAGCAGCTCGCTGAACCCGAACGGCTTCGTGAGGTAGTCATCCGCTCCCGCGTTCAGGCCCGTCTCTCGATCTTCGAGCGTGTCGCGCGCCGTGAGCATTAGGATGCTGGTCCAGATTCGCCGCGCCCGGAGGTCCCGGCACACTGCCAATCCATCCCGGTCCGGCAACAGCCAATCGAGCACAATGACCTCGTAGTGGTTCACGCTGGCCATCTCACCGCCCGATCCACCGGTATGGGCGACATCGACGACAAAGCCCTCCTCTTCCAGGCCCTTGACCAGCGAGCGCGTGAGCTTCTGGTCGTCGTCGATCAGCAGGATGCGCATCGTGCTCTCTTCCGTCCGTCCATCGCGCGTAGCAGCAAGACCGCGGCAGTCCCAGCTCCAGCTCCCAGGGACCGACACGTCATGCTTCATCTCCTTCGCCAGCGTTCGGTCAGCCAGTAGACTGCCGGCAGCGCGAGCAGCGTGAGCAAGAGTTCCATGCACAAGCCGCCGACGACGACCGTAGCGAGGGGGCGCTGGATGTCCGACCCGATTCCCCGTGCGAGCGCGGCGGGAAGCATTCCCAATCCGGCGACGACAATGAGAATCAGACGCGGGCGGAACTGGGCCCGCGCGCCGTGGATCACCGCATCGAGGAGAGGGGTGTTCGGCACGCTCCGTCGCGCGTTGATCTCCGAGATGTAGAGGAGGCCACTCATCACGGCGACGCCGAAGAGCGAGATGAAGCCCACAACCGCCGACACGCTCAGGTGAATCCCGCGAAGACTAAGAAGGATCAGCCCGCCCGTCAGGGAGAACGGTACGTTCAACAGCACCAGCAGCGCGTCCAGCGCCGACCCGAACGTGATGAACAGCAACGCGAAGATAATCGCGATCGTGACCGGGATGATGATAATCAGCCGCGCGCGCGCCCGCTCGAAGTTCTCGAACATGCCGCTCCAGATGACCCGATAGCCGGGGGGCAGCGGGACCATCCGGGTCAACCGGGCCTGGGCGTCCGCGACGAATCCGCCCTGGTCACGGCCCCGGATATTGGTCCGGACCGTGATCTGCCGCTGATTCTCTCGTCGCGCGATGATCGTGGCCCCGTCGACCACCTGGATGTCCGCGAGCTGCGATAACGGCACCGCGCCGCCGTCGCGCGTCGGAATCAACAACGCGCCCACGGTCGTAGGATCCGCGCGTGCCTCGGGAACGAATCGCGCCACCACGTCGAACCGCCGGTCGCCCTCGAATACTCCCGTGATCGGGCTCCCGCCAAGGGCGAGGTCGATCACGTCCTGGACGTCGCCGACGTTGAGGGCGTACCGCGCGACCTGCGTCCGATCGATGCGGACGCGCACCTGCGCTTGGTCGCTTTCCTGCTCGATCGACGTGTCCGCGGCGCCCGGTATGTCGTGGATCACTTCCAGCGCCCGGCGGGCGATCTCCCGCAGGGTCTTGAGATCCGGGCCGCTGAAAACTACCGCGAGATCCGCCGAGGACCCGGTGGCGTCCTCGGTGGACATGTCGATGATCGGCTGAGTAAAGTTCAGCGCGACACCGGGGATATTCGTCTGGAGCCGTCGCGACAGCTCTTCCACGAGATCCGCCTTCGTCTTGCCGCGCGTCCAGGTGTCGTACGGATTCAGGGTCACGAGGATCTCGTTGCGGTTCGGCCCAAACGGATCGGTACCCGAGTCGTTGCGCCCGGTCTGGGAGCTAACTAGCCTCACCTCCGGTGATGCCAAGACTAGCGCGCGCATCCGGGCCGCCACCTCGGCCGACTGCTCCAGCGAGATTCCCGAAGGCAGGTTCGCCCGGATCCAGATCTCGCCTTCGTCGAGCGGCGGAATGAACTCGGTGCCGAGGCGGGTCCCCACGTACACGGACCCGATGACGACAGCGAACACAACGACCATCGTCAACGCGGCGTGGCGCACGGTTACTCGGATGATGCGCTCGTACAAGTCCGTGATCCCGTCGAGGACGCGATGCCGCCTCCCCGGTGTGCGGCCCCGGAACACGAAGGTCGCGAGCACGGGCACGAGGGTGAGGCAGAGCAGCAGGGATCCGACCAGGGCGTAGCAGACCGTCAGCGCCATCGGCGTGAAGAGCCGCCGCTCGACGCGCTCGAGGGTGAGAAGTGGGATGTACGCGGCGATGATAATCGCTAGCGAAAAGAGAATGGGACGTTGGACCGCAAGACCGGCCGCGCGTACCTGCTCGGTGAGCTCCTCGTCGGATCCGGCCGCGCCCCGCTCCTCGAGGGTGCGGACGATCCGCTCCACCATCACGATCGTGGCATCGACCAGGATCCCGAAGTCCAGCGCCCCGATGCTCAGCAGGCTCAGGGTTACCCCCGACAGATACATGCACAGGAAGGCGAAGAGGAGCGACAGCGGGATGATGACGGCCGTCAGCAGCGCGGCGCGCAGACTGACCAGGAAGAGGAGGAGCACCGAGACCACCACGACGAACCCCTCGATGAGCACGCGGGAGATCGTATGGAGCGTGCTATCTACCAGCTCGGTCCGGTCGTGGATGGGGACGATCTGGACGCCCTGGGGCAGACGGGTCCGGTTGAGCTCATCGACCGCCTCGTGGATCCCCGCCAGCACCTCGCTAGCATTCTCCCACCTCAGCAGCAGCACGATGCCTTCGACGCCGCCCGGTCCCAGCGGATCGCGATTCATCGCGAAGATACCCGTGGGCGGGAGGTGCCCCACCGTCACCCGCCCGATGTCGCGGACGTAGACCGGGACGTTCTTCTGCGCGTCGAGGACGATGTTTGCGATGTCTTCGCTCGAGCGGATGAGTCCGGTGCCGCGGATAGCGAGCGACTGGTGGCCCATAGTCAGGAGCGCGCCCCCGGCGTTTCGGTTGTTGTTCTTCACCGCGTCCGCGACTTGCCTAACGCTGAACTTGTATTTGTTGAGCGCCTTCGGATCGAGCTGGATCTCGTACTGCCGGACGAGGCCCCCGAAGATCGTCACGTCGGCAACCCCGGGAATCTGAAGGAGCCGCTGCGTCACGACCCAGTCCTGCAGCTCACGCAGTCGCATGGCGTCGTACCCCCTGCCTACCAACACGTAGCGGTAGAACTCGCCGACGCCCGTGGACAGGGGAGCCAAGGTCGGCGTGACACCATCGGGCAGAGTGGCGTCCCGCAGCTTGTCGAGGACCAGCTGGCGGGCGAAGTAGTCGTTGGTTCCCTCGGCGAACGTGAGCTCCACGATCGAGAGCCCGAAGATGGTGCGGGAGCGACGACTGATGAGACGAGCGGTGTTATTGAGGGCCCGCTCGATCGGGATCGTCACCTGCTGCTCCACTTCCTCGGCGGCGAACCCGGGATAGAGCGTGACCACGACGACACCCGTGTCGGAAATGTCCGGGTAGGCTTCGAGCTTCAGCTGCTTGAACGCCCAGACCCCCGCGCCGGCCATGGCGAGCACCGCCACCAACACGGGCACCCGATGCCTGAGGGCCAGCCCAAGAAGGCCGGCGAGCATCGGCTACTGGCCCTTCAACAGCATGGCGCCGGCCACGACCACCCGCTCATCGACCTTGAGCCCGGTCAGCGCAGCGACGACGTCGCCGCTGCGCGGACCGAGCGTGATCTGGCGTCGCTCGAAGCGGCCCGGGGTGAGTTCGACGAACACGACCGTCACGCCATACTCCTGCACGACGGCCGCGAGGGGAACAACTGGCAGCGACCGCACCGCGCCCGCGTGGCGGATGCTGCCGAACATCTCGGGACGGAAGCGGCCTCCGGGGTTGGGAAGCTCGACGTGGAGCCGCAGCGTCCGCGTTTGCGGGTCGAGCATGTCGGCGATCCGCGCCACGTGTCCCCGGAGGACCTCACCGGGGAACGCGACGAGGGTGATCTCCACCGGCTCGCCGACTCGGATGAACCGGATGTATGGCTCGGGAACGTCCGAGAACATCCAGACGGTGCTCAGATCGGCGATGGTCATCAACGGGGCGGTGGTGGTGTCGCTATGGGAGGCTACGGCGCCCCGGAACTCGCCGCGCGTGACATTGACTTCGAGAACCTTCCCGGAGATCGGCGCTCGCACGACGGTCGGCTGGTGAAACTCCCCGGGCCTGAGTCCGAGGAGCTCGAGCTTCCGCCGCGTCTGATCCCGGACCGCCTGGGCAATCTCGTAGTTCGATGTGGCGGAGGCCTGGTCATTCTGGGCCTGCAAGAGGTCCTTCTCCGCAATGCCTTGAAAGGTGAACAGTTCCTTGGCACGCCGGAGATCGAGGTCGGCCTTCTGGAGGGCGAACTTCGTCTGCCGCTCGGTGGCCTCGGCCTGGAAGCAGGCGGCGATGGCCGCATCGGCATCGGGGCTGTCCAAGCTCACCAGGGGTTGCCCCTGGTCCACGGAGTCGCCGAGCTTCGCCATGACCTCGAGCACGTGGCCTTGGACTGGTGGCAGGACCCGCGATACCCGGTTAGGGTTGACGCCGATACGGCCAGGGGCGACGACCTCGTCGGCGACCACGTTCCGGGCCCGCACGGCCTCAACCCGGAGCTGCTTGAACTGGGGCGAGTCGGGCGGGACCGCAACCACGTTCGTCCCGCCCATCGCGTCGGATGCCGCGGCAGCCGGCGCCTGGCCGGCTGTGGCACTCGACGAGCTGCCGCCAGATCGCTCGCAGGCTACCGTGAGCCAGAGCGCACTGCACGCCAGGCCGAGCACGACCGTTGATGATCGCATGGGGCGGCTCCAGTCGTTCACCCGAATTCCCGACTACGATCCCAGTCCCGCTCTACGGAACCGAACCTTTAGAAATGCTGAAGAAAACCTGAATTCTGAACAAAAACTCCCCCGACCGGGCTACTGCCTCGTGCATCTGGTATCTGCTCACCGTCGGCCTCGAGTCCGCTGGATTGAGCAGGTGACTTGGCGGCACGTGCTCATGGCCGACCCGGACAACGCCGGCTTCGGGGCCGGCCCTCAGAATGGCATGAGATTCAGCTGAAAGACGCGGTCGACGAGCCAGAACAAACCCAGGAGCAGGATCGGCATCGAGCCTACCCGGACCAGCCACCACTGGTGCCGCTCGGTCGCCGCCGCGTCGGGCCCGCTGCGGATCCAGACCAGCACGGGGAGCGCGACGAGCAGGATCACCATCTGGCCCAGCTCCACGCCGATATTGAATGAAACCACCGGCACGAGGATGGACTGCAGGTCTTGCAGCCGCTCGCGCAGCACGCTGGAGAACCCCAGCCCGTGGACCAGTCCGAACACGAACGAGAGGATCCACCGGTACCGGCCCTCCTTGAGGAAGTAGTTCTCCGCGGCCACGTAGACGATCGACGCCGCGATCAACGACTCCGTCACCCCGCCAGGAATGCGGATCACGTCCATCGCCGCGAGCAGGAGCGTGAGGCTGTGCGCCAGGGTGAACGACGTCACGACCTTCACCATCTCGCGCAGCTTCCGCGCCGCCAGGAGCAACCCCAGGAGGAACGCGATGTGGTCGTACCCAATGAAAATGTGACGCATCCCCCAGACGACGAACTCGCCGGCCGTGTTCCACAACGTCGGGCTGACGCGCGCCGCGGTCAGCTCGAGCTCGAACGGGCCGTACCGGGAGAAGGGCCGCTGGGCCCCGTTCCACGATACGGTGAGCGCCGCGTGGTGCTGGCTGGTGACGGTCAAGAAGAGCGCGGCCGAGAGTGTCACGCGTTTAACTTCGGTCGCGGAACGAAACCGGAACTGCTGTCGCGCGTAGGAGATGTACTTCTCTCCGGAACCCACGAGGGTGTCGTAGACCGGCTCCATCGTTCCGGGCTCGGCCTCCACGGACACGCCGTTGATCTCTACTTTGAGACTCTCGAGCAGGAAGGCGACGATGTCACCTTTCACCTCCTGGAGCTGGGGTTCGGTGAGCTTCAGGGCATCGGCCGGGAGTTTGAGGACCTTCTCGAGGCCCTGGGTCGCCACCTCGACCGTCCAGATGACCTCGTTCGGCCGCACTTCCACGTTCGAGGCAGAGAACCGCTCATCGTGGGCCCAGGCGGCGGTCCCCGTGAGGAGGACGAACAGGAGGGCGAGTCGGAGGACGCGCGTGCGCGTTTACTTCTCGAGCCAGACGGCCATGAGCCGCCCGCCGTAGTCGGGACCGATGTTCGGGCCGAATTCCTTCACGTTGGGCATCCACGCCGCCACCACGCTCCCCGAGGCGCCGCACGCGTAGTAGACTTGCTGGGAGCAGTAACGCTGGATGTCGTAAACGATCTCCCGGCGCTTCTTCTCGTTGGCGGTACGCCGCTGCAGCTTGACCATCTCGGTCAGCTTGGGGTCGTTGACCCCGGACGTGTTGAGCGGCTCGCCGGGCAGCAGCGCGGTGAAGTAGGAATCGGGGTCGGTGGCGGCGGCGCGCTGGGTCAGCAACATCTTGTCGAAGTTGCCCGAGAGTGAGCTGGAGACGAGGGCGTCGTAGTCCTTGAGCTTGAGGTCCACCTCGATCCCAGCCGCCTTCCAGTTCTTGAGCGCGACCTGGACGCCGGCCATCCAGTCAGGGCCGTACCCCGCCGTCGTCTCGACGGGGATCCTGATGCCGCCGGACTGGCCGGCTTCCGTGAGCAGCTGCCGGGCGGCCGCTGGATCGGGCTCGTAGAGCTTCCGACCCTCGGGGGGCAGCTTTTCGATCGGGACCGACCACTCCTTCAGCGCGGCGGGGATGAGCGGATCGGGCGCCCCCTTGCCCTGGGACCATGGATTGCTGTCGAGGACCTCGTGCCAGTTGTCGGCCATCGCGACGGCCCTGCGAACTCGCACGTCTTTGAACGGCTCCTGATCGAGCTTCATCGCGGCAAAGCTGCCGGAGACCATGAGGTACTCGCGGGTTGGCAGCCACCTGATGCGCTTCTTGGCGATGCCAACGTCGCTCCGGCGAACTACCATGCCGTACTCGGGCCCGAAATCGTACTTTCCAGCGAGGAAAGTGGCAAACGCCGCGGCCGGGTCGGGGTCGATCATCAGCTCCACCGCGTCCGCGTACGGCAAGCCGGGCAGGAAGTAGTTCGGGTTGCGGGCGAAGCTGACCCTGGTGGGCGACTCGTACCGCTCTAGCATCCAGGGGCCGGTGCCGACGACCGACTCCCACTTCTTCAGGTCCCCGTACTTCTCGACGCACTCCTTGGCGATGATCCATGTCGAGGTGGAGGCCAGGCGGTCGGCGAACCAAACATTCGGCTCCTTCAGCGTGAATTTCACCGTGTACTTGTCCGGCACCTCGACCTTGTCCACCATGTTGAGGATGGCTCGGTTACCGTTGCCCTTCATAGTCAAGAACCGGTCGTAGGTGTACTTCACGTCCTCGGCGGTGAGCTCGCGCCCGTTCACCGGGGGCTTGGGATGCCATCGGACGCCCTGGCGCAACTTGAAGACGTAAACCGCGTCTCCCTTGCTGTCCCAGGAGTCCGCCAGGTCGCCTTCGATGGGCTGCGTGCCCGGCGTCACGTTCGAGCCTGCCTTGACCTTCACCAGTCGGCTGTACGCGAACGACAAGGGCACCATCGTCGAGTAGGCGACCGTTTGATGGGGGTCGAAGTGAACGGGCGACTGGTCGAGGCGCACGCGGAAGGTGCCCCCGTGCTTCGCCGCCTCCAATTTCCGGAGTTGATCTGCCGGCAATTCATCAGCAGGGTCCGCGACACTTTCGCCGTGCCGGAGACTGAGGGTGCTCGCGACCGCCGCGGCGCCTCCTAGCTTGAGCAGGTCGCGGCGGGACAGTCCCGCGGCCGGGCGTGACTCCATCACCGGGTCCTCCCCGACTGGCAGATGACTTGCCTGAGCATTCTCTCGTCTCCGTGTCGGCCCTGACGCATAGAAGCGCGGCCCTGGGGCCAGGCCAACGGGCGTGAGTTGACTTCTCCCGATATGGGCAGTCCGCCCATCTCAAGAGAGATCGCCTCCCCAAAGGGATCGCGGCGGACCAGCCGCCGCTACCGCGATAGGAAATGCTTAGGAGAGCGGCGGGGCTCGAGCGTCAGCGGTGGAGGAGTACTGCGTGGAGGCTGGACCCGGGCCTTCCAAGGCGACAGTGGCTCCGAGCACGAGAAACGGCGTCCAGGAACGCGGGGGGCAGGGGTCGACCGTCGCCAGACTCGACGTGATGAGGAACACGCCATCGTCGTTGTCGTCCTGATCGAAGAAGCCACTCACCCAGCTCGGGTCTGGGGGACTGGCATAGGCCAGCGGTGTTAACACCACGAGAACCGTCAGGAGCGCGACGAGAGCGAGCGGCCGAACCAAGCGTGTCATTCCGCTAGGAGTGAATACTCGGATCAATGCGTTGTCAAGTCATTCCTCTATTGATGCAATCGTTCTCTCAGACCGTCCCCTGATGACCTCCTTGGTGGCCCCGTCGTCATGCTAGCTTGTCGGCGCTGCTGCTATCCACCCTGACGAGCGAGGGTGGGGAAGTCGCGCCGCGGCGGTCGAGGAACGGGTTACAGCCAGCGACGACCAGGAGGAGGACGACGAGGACTCCAAGCGTCATCGGGTTTCTCATGACGTTCTGTCCTCCCTTCCAGGGCCCTCACCGACGTCCACGGAAGCGATTAATCCATATACACGGGCGACACAAAGACGATCCACCCGATGCCCGTGGCCGTGACGACCACAATAATCCCGATGAGACCGCAGCGGTACGCCGCCGCCAGCGGCCGGATTCGCCACACGGCCACGCTGGCGCACACCGCGAGGAACGCGACCACGCCGACCAATGCTAACGCGATGGTCGAGAACCACGGATATGCCATCACTCGTGGGAGTGGAGCGGCAGGTCGTCGTGTGAGTGAGGTCCGACGCGATGGTGATGCTCACCACCTTGCCCGTAAGGATCGACATGGACCATCACGCTGCCGAGGTGTGGCAGGTGGTGGAGCAGCTGGTGCCGGACATCCCGCGCAATGTCATGGCCCTCCGCCACCGACAAGCCGGCCGGCACCGTGACGCTCACGTCGGCGTGTAGCCGGTGGCCGTTCCAGCGCGCGCGCACGTCCGTGACCTCCTCGACCCGGGCGACGTGCCCGGCGGCGTGCGTGATCTCGTCCAGCGTCTCGGACTCCACACCGTCCAGCATCCGAAGCAGGATGGACCGAGCCGACTGCCAGACAATCACCAAGATCGCCGCTGAGATCACGAGGCCGACGAGGGGATCGGCCAGCGGGTAGCCCGCCCACACACCGATCGCGCCGACGAAGACCGCGAGGCTGGTCCACCCATCCACGCGCGCATGGTAGCCATCGGCGATCAGGGCGGCGCTGCCGATCTGCTTCCCGACCCGGATGCGAAAAATCGCGACGGCCTCGTTCCCGACGAAGCCGACCACGGACGCCACCATGACAGCCCACAGAAGGCCGACCGGCTGCGGATGGACGAGTCGGGTGATCGACTCGTACGCGGCCACCAAGGCACTCGCCAGGATCGTGAAGATGATCAGGATGCCCGCGAAGTCCTCCACACGCCCCAGACCGTAGGTGAATCGGCGGCTCCTGCCACGGCGAGCCAGCCAGAAGGCGATCCCCAGCGGGATCGCCGTCGCGGCGTCCGCGAAGTTGTGGATGGTGTCGGCGAGCAGCCCGACGCTGCCCGACAGCACTACGACCATCACCTGGATCGCCGCCGTGACCATGAGACCCGCGAAGGACCACTTCAGAACCCACAGGCCCCGGTCGGTGGAGGCGATTGAGGGATCAACGACCCCGTGCGTGTGCCCGTGACCATGGTGCGCATGTTCACCGTGATGTTCGTCGTCATGATGGTGCCCGTGTTGTTTCATAGTCCCTCCCTTACCCCATTACGACCCCGACGGTCTCAAACCGCTCGCACTCGACAACCACCCGGCGCCAAACCCAGAACCCAAGGTACCACCATGGTGGGAGTCGCGGCGCCTGCGGAACCGCGTGCACCTGACCATTGGCGGGTGCCTGGGCCCGCGTGCGCTGGCGAACGTCGCCTTGGTTCTCAGGATCAGCGCCACCCGGGGGCTGGAGGCCTCGTTGGGTCAGGTGCAGTAGAGGACAATGTCCCGGTCGCGCGGGACCTCCTGACTCTCGCATTCTTGCGGTAACCCCGGCCCATCCGTCGCCGCTCGTGTGTCGATCGCATCAAATGAAATGAGGGCACCTCGAGAGGAGCAAGATCGACATGGACCAGACCGGAGACGCAGTGCAGGGGAAGTGTCGGCAAGGAGCGTCCGGGTTCGGTGAGGGCATGCGCCCCCACCCTCGGAGCACCGGGATGGGGCTCGGCAGCCTAGTCCTCTCCCTCGGGCTCCTGGCGGGCTGTGCCGCGTCCGTGCCCGCCGTGGCCCAGGCCGCGCCGGGCGTGGTCGTGTCGGACCGCGTGCGGGAGGAGAAGGCCTGCCTTCGCGTCTCGGTCGGACAGAACGACAAGGGCTACGTTCTGCTGCCGTTCGACATCGACCAGGACACCTACCGGCGCTGCATGGAGGCGCGCGGCTATCCCGTGACGCCCCGCGGCGAGTCGATGCAGGGGAAGCGCTCGTAGAACAGGCCGGCCAGCTCTCGCATGAGCAGCGTCAAACCGAGATCAACTTCGCACGCTTGAGCGAGCCATCTCCTGGGGCGACCTTTCCCGTTCAGATCGACGGAAGAAGAAGCCGACGAAAGCGAGGAAGTATCCGAGGTCAGCTGGATGATCCCGCTACGTCCAGAAGAACCTTTCCGCCACTCTGCGCATGCGCCACCGCTTCCTTGATGGCCGAGAGGGGGTAGGTTGCCGCCACTGGAATGTGCATCCGCCCGGACGCGATCATCTCAGCCGCCTGCGCTGAGGCTGGCGCAAGTTTGGCCGCAAACTCCGGGTGGGCCATGAAAAAGCCTCGTACCGTGACCGGCTTGAAGATAACGTCCAACGGGCTGATTGACATCGGCTTCGAGCTCATGGCCGCAAAGCTGACGAGCGTGCCGCGGGGCGAGAGCGTCGCTGCGAGCACGCCCGTCGCCGGCCCGCTGACACCATCAAGCGCCAGGCGGAGCTCAGCCTGACCGATAGCCGCCTTGATCTTTTCTGAGACATCGGGGGAGTCGACGAGGACGAGGTCGCCGCCAATCGCCTCAAGCTCGGGCACGAGCTCTGGCCGCCGGACGACATTGACGGTCTTCAGGCCGCGCTTTTTCGCGAACGCGATCACCCACCGCCCGACACCGGAATTGGCGGCGTTCTGCACCACCCATTCGCCCGGTTTCAGATTGACATACTCGCTGAGCAGCAGCGCGGCGGTCGGGGGATTGATGGTCAGCATCGCCAACTGTCGCGGATCCGCGTGAGGAGGCAGGGAGAAAAGGCCGTCGGCAGAAATGACCATTCGCTCCCTCCACGTGAAGCTGGAGAGCGGCGCCAGGACCCGGTCGCCGAGCTTGACGTTCTGCACCCCTGGACCCACATCGAGAACGCGGCCGACAGCTTCATTGCCGATGACGGTTGGAAGCGCGGGGCGCAATGCATAGATGCCATTTGCGAGCAGTAGGTCGCTGGGGTTGATAGGGGACACTTCGACGCCGATGAGGACCTGGTTCGGGCCGGGAGCTTCGGGCGCGGGAATGTCGACATACTTGAGAGCCTCGACAGGGTTGCCGTAAGCCGTGAGCTGAACAGCGCGCATATTGATCTCTCCTATGTTAAGGGTGGTCTCCGGCGGCTGCGCTCGCCTTCCCACTGTCAGCGGCCCTCAAACACGACCTTGTCGCGGAACCCACGGGGACCGTGATCGAGCAGAGCTGTCACGCCCGCTTTCATGTCTGCGCTCTCGAAGAGTGTCGGGCCGACTTCGTCGACAACTTTGTCGGCCGCGCGGACACTTCCATCGAGATACGCTCGCACGATTCGCTTGCCGGCGGCATACGCCAGGGTCGGGCCGTTGGCCAGTCGCGCGGCGAATGCCCGAGTCTCCGCTTCAAGTGCGTCATCGGGAACGATGCGGTTGACGATGTTCCATCGTTCGAACGTCGCCGCGTCGTACTGATCGGCGGTATAGATGATTTCTCGCGCACGGCTCGGGCCGGCGCGCTCGGCGAGGCGCTGAACGCCGCCGAGCAGCGTCGTGGTGCCGATCGATGCCTCCGCCTGAGCGAAGCGCGCGGAGGCGCCCGCCCAGATCAGATCGCAGGCCAAGGCGAGTTCGAGCCCTGCCGCGAGGCAGAGCCCCTGGACCGCGGCCACCGTCGGACACCGCAATTCTTCGAGATCCGCAATCGTTCGTAGATGGCTAGTAACCCGCTCACGAGCGTGGGCGGACGTTCTTCCCTTGAACATGCGGACGTCGGCGCCTCCCGAGAAGATCTTGCCTTCAGCCCGAACCATCAAGGCTCTGAGCGGGGTCTGCTTTGCCGCCGTCACGGCGCCTCGCAAGTCTTCCATGAGCGCCTCGCTGAACAGGTTCAGGGGGGGATTCGCCAGCGTGAGTATCCCGAGA
>WNFP01002397.1_pt1 | contig 14941 bp, 15 predicted proteins | sample 5400201 | NCBI WGS metagenome assembly WNFP01 (sample SAMN13153355, study PRJNA577476) | soil metagenome | isolation source: 115 cm saprolite under Madrone tree | place: USA:California | collected 2016-06-14
CCTGGCGCCGTATAGCCGCAGATCACGAGCTCCTCCTCCTGATGCACCTTGACCTTCAGCCATTTCGTGCCGCGCCCTTCGACGTACGGGGCGCTGGCATCCTTCGCGACGATGCCTTCGAGGCCGCGGCGCTTCGCGAGGCCGTACGCTTTCACCCCATTCGGCGCGAGCCGGCGCGCGGCAAACATGCGGCGGGCGCCGCGGATCGCACGCTCCAGCACCGCACGGCGCTCGGCGAGCGGCTCCTGCCGGAGATCGCGGCCGTCGCAGTACAAACAATCGAACACCGCGTAGACGAGCGCGCTCTCGCCCTGCTGCAGAAGCTGGAACCGCGACACGCGCGCCTGATCGAAGCCGACGACCTCGCCGTCGAGCACGAGCGTTCGCGGCCGCAGGCGCCGCACGTCGGCGGCGACGTCGGCGAACGACGTCGTGCGGTCCTTCGCGTTGCGCGAGCAGAGAGTGACCTTCGCGCCCTCCTTGTATGCGAGGATGCGATAGCCGTCGTACTTCTCCTCGTACACCCAACCGGGACGGTGAAGCGGTTCATCGACGAGCGTCGCGAGCATGGGCGCGACGCGGAACGGCACGCGGTCGCCACGCGACGGGGCGTCCGACGACGTGCCGTCCCTCGCCGGCAATCGCGCACGCGCTGACACGCGGTTCATCGCTCGCACGTCGCCCTCAGGAGCGCGCGCGGTTCGACTTCCAGACCGACGGCTTCCGCCGCCGCTTCTGCGCCGCCACCGTCGCGGGATCGCGGATGAGCTTCCGAAGCGCCGCCTCGGGGTCGGCCGACGCCGCCTTCGCCACGTCGCCGCCCTCCTGGAACGCGATCTCGGCGAGCAGTCGCTTCGAGACGACCGAGCGCGGCGACGTCTCCGCGATATCCTCGCCAGTCGCGGCGTCGTCGCGATGCTTGATCAAGAGCCACGTCGCGCGTCCGGCGCCACCCGCGCCGGGATAGCTGCGCGTCCGGACGAGCACCCACGATCCGGAGAGCTTCTCGCCCTGCACGCTGAACTTGAGCTCGCCTTTGCGGAGGGCGGCGTCGACGTCCGGGCTCTCCGGCGTCCACGTACCGCGATCCCAGATCATCACGGTGCCGCCGCCGTACTCGCCGGCGGGGATGATGCCCTCGAACTCGGCGTATTCGAGCGGGTGGTCCTCCGTCTGCATCGCCAAGCGCTTCACGGCCGGATCCAGCGCGGGACCCTTGGGTACGGCCCACGAGAGCAGCACGCCATTCCACTCGAGACGGAAGTCGTAGTGCAGGTGCGAGGCGCGATGCTTCTGAATCACGTACGCGAGCGCTTTCTTCCGCCGCGGCCGGGCGGCGCCGCCGGCGGGCTCCGGCGTCACGCCGAAACGCCGCTTGCGCTTGTACTCGATCAGACCCACCGCACCTCCATGCCACGAACGCCGCGCGGAGGCATACGCCGGCCACGGATCATTCGTGCTCGAATGCCGCCATCCAGCGCGCGACCTCGTCCGCGGTCATGCCACCGAGAGGCCGGATGCGGCCGTCGCGATAACCCCAGTGGCGCACGTCGTACATGTACTCGCGCGAGAGACACGTCCCGCGACACACGCGCTCGCCGGCAGCGGGCGCAGCCTCGGCGCCGGCGCGGTCGAGCAGCCGCGTCAGCACCCGCCGCGGGATCGTGTCGGCTTCCGCCGGATACGCGTAGCGGAAGAGCAGGATGTGCGCGAGGAGCACCGGCCATTGCGCCCCGAAGCGGGCGATCAGACGCTCCCATTCGAGACGACGGCCGCAGGCGCGCAGCACGTGACCGATGTCGGCGCCGTCGAAGCGCTCGCGCTCCATGATGAACGCTTTCGACCAGATCATCTCCTCGGGCGGCGTGAGGAGCACCGGCACACCGAGGAGATCGGCCGCGCGCGCGTGCGTGAACCATGCGTCGTCGACCGCGCAGAGCCCGTTTCCCGAGCTGAAGATGACGTCGATCAAGTGATCGCCGCTGAAGGCCTTCGCAAGCCAGTGCGTGAACGTCACCTCGGTGCGATACCCGGCGTCCAGGAGGACCGTCAGCACGCGCTCGCAGTCGCGCGCGCGGACGAAGATGTCCAAGTCCTTCGTGTGGCGCTGAATGCCGGTGTAGAGCGCGTACGCGTACGCGCCGCCGACGAGGTACGGCGCGTGCGCCGCGTTCAAGCGCTCGAGCGCGTCGCGATAGTAGCGCAGCTCCGGCGGCGCGCTGTCGTCGATCGCGTCGGCCACGTCTGCGCTCGCCAAGGACAGCGGGTACTTCATGCGACGTCCCGCTGCGCGCCGCGCGGCAGCTCGAGAATCCGGATCGGCGGCCGGCCCGGCGCGGCCGCGAGCAGCACCGGCACCGCGACGTTGTAGACCGGCACGCCCGCGCTCGTTCTGCCTTCCGGCCGCCCTTTGTGCGCGTGTCCGTGGAAGACCGCCGTCACGCGATGCGGGTTCAGCGCCTGCTCGAGACGGCTCGAGCCGAGAAACGGGAAGATCTCCGGCGACTCGCCCTCGACGGTCGCGCGAATCGGCGAGTAGTGCATGAGGACGATACGCTGCGGCGTCTTCAAGCGCGTGAGCGCGGCCTCGAGCTTCACCGCCTCGTCGACGCTCTCGCGCACGAAGTGTTTCACCGCGTCCTCACCCCACGGCTGCAGCATCCGCTCGCCGAAGCCGCCCGCGAAACCCTTCACGCCGGCGAAGCCGATACCCTCCACCTCGCACGACTCGCCGTCGAGCACGATCACCCCGCTGTCGACGAGCACGTGCTCGAGCTCGGCGTGCTTGGAGCACTCGAAGTCATGGTTGCCGAGGACGGCGATCCGCGGCAGGTGCGCCGCCACGGCGAGCTCCTCGACGAGGATCTTCGCCTCCTCGGGAATGCCGTAATCGGTCAAGTCGCCGCAGAGGAGGAGCACGTCCGCATGCTCGGCGGCCCACGCGAAGAGGTCCCGCAGCTGCCCTTGGGAGGTGCGGCTGCAATGGATGTCGCCGACGGCGGCGAGACGCACCATATCGTTCTGTGCCGCCGCCGCCGTCACTGCCGGTGCGTCTCCTGCCAGCGCTCGTGGTGCGCGCGGCCGTGCTCGTAGCCGCGACGAAAGATCTCGTCGCGAAAGATGTCGCCGTGGCGTTTCAAGAGGAACGGCTCCGCCTGCTGCCACGTCTTGCCGCGGACATCGGGATGCAGCGCCGCCTCGACGCCGTGGCGATACGCCGGCTCGTGGTACTGCTCGTCCTCGGGACGAACGCCGATCCACCAGCGCTCGCGGGCGGTGTCGAGGTCCTCGGCGCCCTGCTCGCGTATCACTTTGCGCGCGGCATCGATCTGGATGGTGTCGTCGGAGAGCGCGATGACGACGCTGTGGCCTTGGCGAAGCGCGTCCTCATAGAGGAAGAGCTCGTCCTTCGGCAGGCCCGACGAGAGCGCGTCCTCGATGGTGCTGCCGACGACGACGCCGCCGACGGCGCCGGCAACCCCGAGCAGCGCCATCGCCGCCCAGCCGGCGGCGATGACCGGCCCAACGCCGGGAATGAATGCCGCCAGCGCCGCACCCGCCGATGCGCCGGCCGCGGCGCCGACGACGCCGCCGATCGCGGCACCCGTGCCACGCTCCTCGGTATCGGTCGTCTTCACGCTCGCCGCCCGTCCGCCGTTCGTGTCGGGCGTCAGCAGGCTGACGTTCTCGCGCTCGAACCCGAGCGCGATCAATCGCTCGCGCGTCTGCTCCGCCGCCGCGTGGTTTTCGAAGATGCCGACGGTGCTGTGCATGGAAGCCTCCTTTCGCCGCGCGCCACGCTTTCCGGTGCCGCTCCGGAGCGGCGTCTCGTCGGTACCGCCTTCGGGTCGCAATCGCCGTGCCGTCGCAACTATGTCGCCCATGGGTCGCCGAGGCGCGGCAATCAGGATCGCGGGACGCGTGCGTCCTATGGGCGAGCGAAGGCGAGCACATTTGGCAGCGCGCGGTTGGTAGAACTTTCAACGCCGCTGCCGCGTCGCTCGCGGCGGAGGTCGCGAGCGCGCATCACGTTTGCCGTTCAGTTGACGCGACTGAAAAGAACGCGGAGGGTACGGCGCATGGCGATCGACATCCGGCGTGATGGACTGAAGCAGCCGGCCACGCGGGAGCACGCATCGACGGACCGTCCGCTCCACTGGGGCGAGGCGCGGGAGATGAACGCGCTCGAGACCCTGATGTGGCGTATCGAAGCCGATCCACGCTTGCGATCGACGATCTCCGCGCTCGAGATTCTCGACTGCCTTCCCGATTGGGATCGGTTCCTCGCCGCGGCGGACTGGGGAACGCGGATGGTGCCGCGGTTTCGCCAGAAGGTCGTCGAGCCGGCCCTCGGGATCGGCAATCCCTGCTGGGTGAACGATCCGGACTTCGATCTGCACTACCATGTGCGCCGCGTGCGTCTGCCCGAGGGCGGCGGTTGGTCCGCGCTGTTCGCCGCGGCCGAGCAGGTGGCGATGACGCCATTCGACCGGGCGCGCTCGCCGTGGGAGTCGTTCTTGTTCGAAGGCCTTCCCGATGGACGCGCCGCCCACATGTTGAAGATGCATCATGCGACGACCGACGGAATGGGTGGGGTGCAGCTGTTCTCGCAGCTGCACTCGCACACCCGCGAGTCGAACCCGCTGAAGCCGCAACCGCCGCCGCCACCGCCCGAACGGCCGACGCCATTTGGCCTGCTGCTCGAGCAGCTCGCACGCGACGTGTGGGCGATTCCCGGGTTGGTGCAGCATACGGGCTGTGCGCTCAGAGGAGCGCTCATGCGGCCGATCGACACTGCCACCGCGGCGCTGCGTTTCTGCTCGTCGATGGCGCGGGTCGCCGCCGAGCCCGACGCCGCGGGCTCTCCCTTGCTCCGCGGCCGCAGCTTGTCGTGGCACTTCCTCGCGCTCGATGTCGCCTTTGCCGATCTGCGCGCGGCGGCGAAGGCTGCCGACGCGTCCCTGAACGACGCGTTCGTCGCCGCGCTGCTCGGCGCCTTCCGCCTCTACCACGAAGAGCTCGGGCGTCCGATTCAGAAGATGCCGATGGCGATTCCGATCTCGGTGCGTCGCGAAGGCGACGCTGCGGGCGGCAATCGCATCGCCGGCGCCCGGTTCGCCGGGCCGGTCGGCATCGCCGACCCGCGGCTGCGGATGCAGGCAATCGGACGGCTCGTCCGCTCCCTCCGCGACGAGCCTGCGATCGACGGTCTCTCTCTCTTCGCCCCGGGGTTGGCACGCCTTCCCGCCGCGCTGCTGAGCGCCGTCGCCGGCGGCATGACCAAATCGAACGATCTCCAGGCAAGCAACGTGCCGGGACTGCGTGACGAGCTCTATCTCGCCGGCGCACGGATCGAGCGCGTCTACGGTTTCGGTCCCTTGCCGGGCTGCGCGTCGATGATCACGCTCAATACCCACCGCGATACATGCTGTATCGGCGCGAATATCGATCCGGCGGCGGTCACCGATACGGAGCTCTTCGCGCGCTGTCTCGAGCGCGGGTTTGCCGAAGTGCTCTCGCTGCACCCACCGTCCAAGCCCCCGGTTCGCCGGGTCTGACCCGCGACTCGCAACTCGCGGGTGTGGTGTTTCGATACTACGCCGCTAGAAAGCCGCGCCGTAGATCGACCGCATCCTTTCGGGGGTCTCGATCGTCTTGGGGGAAGGAGGTCAACCCCATGCAGAATCTGGAAGATCGACGCGTCGTCGTCACCGGTGGCAGCCGCGGGCTGGGACTCGGCATCGTCGAGGCGCTCGCGGCACGCAAGGCAAAGGTGACGGTCGTCGCGCGCGATCGCGCTCGGCTCGCGGAGCTCGAGCGGACGCTCGACGTCTCGACGATTGCCGGCGACGCCACCGATCCAACGCTCGCCATGTCGGTGTTGCGCGAGGTCTCTCCGTCGGTCGTGATCCTGAGCGCCGGCGCAACGCCGGTGATGGCGCCGGTGCACGAGCAGACGTGGGACGCGTTCTCGGCGATCTGGAACACCGACGTCAAGATGGCGTTCCACTGGATCCAAGCCGCGTTGCGGCAGCCGCTCGCGCGCGGCAGCCGCGTGCTCGTGATGTCGAGCGGCGCCGCGCTCGCGGGCTCACCGCTGTCGGGCGGCTACGCCGGCGCGAAGCGGATGCAATGGCTGCTCGCGTCGTACGCGAACGGCGTCAGCGCCGAGCTCGATCGCGGCATTCGGTTCCAGGCAATCCTGCCGCGGCAGATCATCGGCGACACCGAGCTCGGCCGGGTCGCCGCCACCGGCTACGCCCGGCAGAAGAACATCACGGTCGAGCAGTTCCTCGCGACGTTCGGAGAGCCGCTGGCGCCTCGCCAGGTCGGCGAATATGTCGTGACCATCCTGACCGATGCCGCGCATGACACCACGACCGCGTTCGAGCTCCGAGGCAAGACCGGGATCCGTTCGCTCGATGGGTGAGCGATGAGCGAGCACGATCTCGTCGGCGAGCTCCGGCTCACGCGCGAGCGGTTCGCGGTGCTCGTCGCCGAGATCCGCCCGGCGCTGCACCGCTACTGCGCGCGGATGACCGGCTCGATCGCCGACGGGGAGGATGTCGTCCAGGACACGCTCGCGCGTGCCTACTACGCGCTGGCGGACCTCGACGAGGTGCCGCCGCTGCGCCCGTGGCTGTTCCGCGTCGCCCACAATCGCGCGATCGATCTGAACCGCCGGTACGATCGCCGCAACCGCGAGATCGACGACGTATCGGCCGTCGATCCCGCGCTCGATCCGGAAGACACGCTCGCGCGTGCCGAGGCGCTGCACACTGCGGTGTCGCGGTTCGTCGCGCTCGCGCCGGCACAGCGCAGCTGCGTGATCTTGAAGGACGTGCTCGGCCATTCGCTCGACGAGATCGCGGCGACCCTCGGGATGACCGTACCGGCGGTGAAGGCCGCGCTCCATCGCGGACGCGCGCGCCTGCGCGAGCTCCGCACGATCGAAGTGCCGACCGCGCGGTCCGCGTCGCCCGAGATCGCGCGCTACGCCGCGCTGTTCAACGCGCGCGACTGGGACGGGGTTCGCGCGATGCTCGCCGACGACGTGCGCCTCGATCTGGTCGCGCGCGTCCAGCGCACCGGGCGCGCGGAGGTCGAGTCGTACTTCACGAACTACGAAAAGATCGCCGACTGGCACCTCGTCCCGGCATGGCTCGACGGGCGCGAAGTGCTCGCCGTGTTCCGCGATCCCGGCCGGCAGCGACCGGACTACTTCGTCGAGCTGGAGCTCGTCGACGGTGCGATCGTGCGCATCCGCGACTTCCGTTACGTCCCGTACATCGCCGACGACGCGGCGATCCAGACATTGACCTGAAGCACGACGACTTCAGGACGCGTCGAGGACGCGACGACAGACGTCGATCGCGTCGAGCACGTCGTCGCGTGTCACGTCGAGGTGGGTGACCATCCTGATCGCCGACGGCGCGCCGATGCAGCGTACTCCCGCGGCGGCCAGGCGATCACAGGCCGCGAGAGCACCGTCGCCGGCGACGTCGAAGTAGACGATGTTCGTCTCCGCGCGACCGCCGCGGAGACGGAAGCCGGCGACGCCGTCGAGCGCTTCCGCAAGGAGACGCGCGTGCGCGTGGTCCTCGGCGAGACGGTCGACGTTGTGGTCGAGCGCATACAGCGCCGCGGCGGCGACGATGCCTGCTTGACGCATGCCGCCCCCCAGCATCTTGCGTACGCGCCGCGCGCGCTCGATCAGCTCTTGGCGACCGACCAACACCGAGCCGATCGGGCAGCCGAGGCCTTTGCTGAAGCAGAAGCTCAGGGAATCGACGTTGGCCGCGACCGTCGCCAGCGCTACCTGCTGCGCTACGCAGGCGTTCCACACGCGCGCGCCGTCGAGGTGAATCGCGAGCCCGTGCGCGCGTCCCGCGGCGCAGACGGCGGCCAGGTGATCGAGCGGATAGCAGCTGCCGCCGCCGTAGTTGTGCGTGTTCTTGAGCCAGAGCAGACGCGAGCGCGGCTGGTGGATATCCGATGCACGGATCGCCTCCCGCACCTGGCCGGGTGCGAGGAGTCCGCGCTCGCCGTCGAGGATCGCGACGCTCACGCCCGCATACGCGGCGAAACCGCCGGCTTCGTAACGGTAGAGGTGCGAGCCGCGCTCGAGGATCACCTCGTCACCGGGCTGCGTGTGCGCCTTGCAGGCGATGAGGTTCGCCATCGTGCCGCTCGGTACGAAGAGCGCGGCCTCCTTGCCGGCAAGCGCCGCGCAGCGTGCCTCGAGAGCGTTGACCGTGGGGTCCTCGCGAAAGACGTCGTCGCCGACCTCGGCGGCGGCCATCGCCGCCCGCATCGCCGGCGTCGGCTGGGTGAGCGTGTCGCTTCGGAGATCGACGCTGTGCCGTCCTTCGCTCATCCGCGGGAGTCGGCAATATCACACTCCCGGCATGTTCGAGGATGTTGACGAGAAAATGACGGAAGGGAACGGCTCGTGATCGGATATTTCTCGCGCACCGCAGCCTCGTAGCGTGCGACGCCGCCCGCGCCGTCGACCCATACCGCACGCACCGGCCGCGGGCCGTCGCCGAAGTCGAGGGCCGCCTTGCCGGTCGCGCGCAGGTTCTTCACCCACGCGCGCTCGGTGCTGAGCGAGCCGATCCAGGTCGCCCCGTCGATCTTCACGAACCAGATCGTGACGCCGTACGCCAATGCGGGTCGGCCGCTATGCGGCGTCCCTGAAGTCTCCAATCTGCGCATCGAACGCGCGCTTGAAGGCGGGCCGCGCGGTGCAGCGTTCGATATAGGCGGCAAGGCGCTTGTCGCTCGTGACGATGTCGGTGTGCTTCAAGATTCGAAGGACGGTCGTCATCATGAGATCGCCGGCGGTGAACCGGTCGCCATCGAGATAGGACTTGTCGCCGAGCGACTTGGCGAGGGCCGAAAGACGCTTTTGCACGAACTCCACGGCCCCTGGGCGGCGCAAGTTCGCCCATTCCTCGTTCGCGTAGAAGAGATCGATCGCCGCGACGTTCATGATGAAAGGCTCGATGGAGCTCAGCGCCGCAACCAACCATTGCGTTGCGCGTGCGCGCGCCTTCGGGTCCTTCGGCAGGAGCGCCTCGCTCCGCTCGCCGACGTAGAGCACGACGGCCCCGGTTTCGAAGAGGACGAAGCCGTCCTCCTCGAAGATCGGCACCTGGCCGAAGGGCTGCAGCGTGCGATACTCCGGCTTGTCCTGATCGCCCTGCTCCAGCAGGCGCGTCGTGTACGGCAGGCCTGCTTCCTCGAGCGCCCAGCGCGCGCGCAGGTCGCGCACCTGACCTCTCGCGAAGTCTGGAACCCATTTAAAAGCGGAGATCGTGATCATCCGGTTTTCCTCCAATCACCGAGCCGTGGCTTCATGCTGGTTGCGCGGAAGCGGTTGCAGCATGGCGACGCGATTTCCTTCCGTGTCCTCGAAGGAGACGTACTGCCCGACGCCAGGGATCTCCATCGGCTCGCCGAGCACCTTCCCGCCGGCCGCGCCGACCTTCTTCATCGCCTGGTTAACATCTTCGACGGCGATGACCACCGAGGGATGCTGCGCGGGCCAATCCGCCCTCCTCTGATAGAAGCCTCCGTTGATCGTACCGGGCGTCTTGGGGCGGCCGTCGTCGGTCTCGGTGGTCGTCGCCAGGACGTAGTTCCCCATCTCCTGACCGAGCAACTGGGTGCGCCAACCGAAGGCTTGCCGGTAAAACTTGACCATCCGCTCGCGATCGTCGAACGGCATCTCGAAGTGCACTACGGAATTCATCCTCTTGTCCTCCTACTCAGCGTAGACGTTCGGGCGAGCGGGATTTCGACACGACACGCTACAACTCGGTTGCCGGCAGGCAATGCTGACTTGGCGTGACTTGCCTCGCTGCGCACACCGGGTAGCTTCGTGCGGATGCACTCGCCCGAGGAAGTTCTGCGGGAGTGGTTCGGCGATCCGGCGCGTTGGTGGAACCGCGATCCGGCGTTCGATGCGTATCTCCGGCAAACGTACGGAGACGACGTCGTGGCCGCCCGGCGCGGCGATCTGGATCGATGGGCGGATTCGCCGCGCGGCGCCCTGGCCTTGGTGCTCTTACTCGACCAGTTCGCGCGCAACATCCATCGGGGCACCCGTCAGATGTACGTCGGCGACGAAAAGGCGTTGGCGGTCTGCCGTACGATCATCGACAGAGGTGAAGACCGGTCGTACTCGGATGACGAGCGTCAATTCCTCTACATGCCGCTGATGCACAGCGAAGATCACCAGGCGCAGCGACGATCACTCGAGAAGTTCGTCGAGCTCGGCAGCGGGCTCGACTACGCGCGGCACCACGCCGAGATCGTCTTCCGCTTCGGCCGCTTCCCACATCGCAACGCGATCCTCGGGCGGCAGAGCACAGCCGAGGAGATCGAGTTCCTGAAGCAGCCCGGCTCGTCGTGGTAACGACCGTCGGTCGATAAGCAATTCTAGGAATCGAACTCCGAACCCGCTGACTAAGAGAGCGGCGAAGGGTGCGCCACGAGTCGGAACCTACTCACAACATCGTATCCTATCAGCGTTCCCTCTCCGGCGAGTCGGTCCCTGTGTGTTCGTGTCGCGTGGTGTTCACGGACAGAACACGGACAGTAGACAGAGGACATTTCGGACACATTCACCACCGACACCGGACACACAGCTCCCCTGACCCTACCGAGAACCTAGAGGCTCATTGAGCGCTTCGCCCAGACCGGGAGCTACTGCACGGCGGGTACAATACGGATCAGCTCAGCTCTAACATTCCATCTTCCGAATCGCTGATTGTCGGCGAAAGCAGTTGGATCCCCTCGAATACTGTCGAGCGTCGTCACTGTCTCCGGAACGACCACCTCGCCTGCACCCGTTGTGTCAGGGTCAAACCGAAAGCCTGCTGGCTGCGTCGCATCGACAACCACTCGACCGCCGACGAACACACCCTTACGATGTGGGTTATCAAACGCAACAAGTTGTGCCCACTCCGCTGGCCCGTTGAACCCAATCCAGATTTCATCCAGGATCGCATCTTTGTTTGCTGGCATATCGGACACGAGCACATTACCTACTTTACCAAATGCGGGATCGCTTGGTCCGGGCATCGCTGGCGACTCGTGTGAGTTCGTCCCGCGGCCGTCTCCACAGCTAAGCGTCAGGCACATCACGCCGAGTGCAATCGACATGAGAACGCGACCATCCATCAGCACCCCGGACCCATAGCCGGCAAGCCCTACATTCTCAACGATCTCCGTACCCGCTGGCTCGTCGTGCGCCATATTGATACAGCCCACGGCGTTTCTCCCCTTCGTCTGTCCTGACGCCGCTAATTGAGGTTCACGTGCGCGCCGCCAAGAGCCGCCGCGCTAATTCTCAGCGGCTGTCCGTGAACTGTCCGTGAGCCTGCGGCCCACCGTCACACGAGTTCAGTTCCACGCGGGTTGTCGATGCGCCACGGCATGAATCGACGTGCGGGCGCCCTCGCTCGCGATGCCGGCGATTTGTAGCCACGTGCCGATGACCTCCTCGACCCCGAACATCAACTCGCCCTCGGCATGCGCGATGTCAGTGTAGAGAAGGAATTCGGTTTGGAACTTCTTGTCGCCCGGCACTACGACGCATCGTAACGTCCCCGCGGCTATCTGCTGAATCGTCTTGTCGGCCCCTTCATGATGGAGTCGGAAGACGTTGTAGGCTTCCGTCTGCTGGTCCATCACGAGGAAGAACTTTTCGTTCGTCTTCGAGAAAGTGGCAACGTGTCCGATGCGACGGTGCTAACCCTACCGCTGAGGATCACATTCGCGCCGCCGTCATTAGCCAGACTTTCCCGGGCCGATGCGCAAGGAAGCGCGACCAGGAATAACGCTTTCATGGCGCAAGCGGATAGCCGGCGTAGCGGTTGCGCGTCAAGGCGCCTTGCGGCGCGGCGACATCGTCCAGTCGTCGCGCTCGGCTCACCGCGCGCTGAGCGACGACGGGACGCAGAGCTCGAGCGGTTTGGCCGTTCCGGCGCGGCGGCATCGCCGATCGTCAGGCGCTGGAACGGACAGCAGCGCGGAAACGTTTGACGCGTCTGCGGCAGTGGACTAGACTTAGTCCATGCTGACTGTGGTGAACATCCACGCGGCAAAGACCCATCTGTCACGGCTCGTCGAACGCGCTCACGGCGGCGAGGAGATCGTCATCGCCCGTGGTGGAGAGCCCAAGGCGCGACTCATGCCGCTCGCAGCAATGCGGGCTGCCCGCCGGCCCGGACTCTTGAAGGGCAAGATCGTTGTGGCCGAGGACTTCGACGCGCCCCTGCCGAAGGACCTCCTCGCGGCGTTCTATCGGGGCAAACTCGAGCCGCGCCCGGCGCGGCGGCGGGCGCGTCGGTGAGGCTGATCCTCGACTCGCATGTCTTCTTGTGGTGGCTTCAGGACGATCGGCGCCTTTCCCGCTCCGCCCGCCGCTTTATCGAAGCTCCCGCGTCCGATGTCTTCGTGAGCGCCGCCTCGATCTGGGAGATCGCGATCAAGCTCTCGATCGGCAAGCTCCGGTGGCGGTCGCGCGCGGGAGTGGACCTGGCATCTACGATCACGGACTGCGGGTTTGCCGAGCTTCCTGTTACCGCGCGTCATGCCGCGGCGGTCCGTGAGCTTCCCCATCATCACGCTGATCCGTTCGACCGGCTTCTGATTGCGCAGGCGCTCTGTGAGGATCTGCAGATCGTCACCGGCGATGACGCGTTCGGCTCCTACGAAGTGCGCGCGCTCGAAGCGACATGAGTCGCACGTCCGCCAGACCGGCCGCGTAGTACGCACCCCCGCCGGGTCCGGACCGTTGATGTCCAGTTCCAGCGGGACGGGCCGCGTCCACTGCGCTCAGCTCGCCGTGTCGTCTCAGCTCGCCGAAATCTCCGACCATCTCATCCTGCACGCGCGGACGGCGCACGAGGATCACGCCGAGTCGGCGCTCAACCGCCATCCGCTACATCACGCGGGGGGTTGCGTACTGGTTTTTCGCTGCATCCACCCCGGATTTCCGCGGTCCGGGCCACCACCTTACGGGATCATCTCCGCGAGAAACGGACTGTACAGTCGCGTTCCCCCGCGTTTCGAGGAGAGGTCCATGCACAGTCGTCCTGTGTCCATCGCCGTCGTTCTCGCGCTCGTCTTTAGCAACGCCGCGTACGCCGCGCTCCCCGACTCGCTGCCGTCGGTCACGAGCGGCGCGCTTCCCGGTCCCGCCGTGCTCTACGCGCCGGCGCCCGCAGCGCCGCAGCTCGAGAACCGCGATCCACGTTTCGTGGCCCCGCCGCTCTTGGTCTCCGGCACCGAGGCCTACGCGAACGGCGAGTACCTCTACCAGGACTACCTCTACGACGATTACGGCAGTGACACCGACGGCGCCGGCGCTACGCCGCTCTCAGCACGCGCCGGCGACATCAACTATCCGACCAACACGGCACGGTACGGCAACAATGCCGCCGACATCGTCGAGTTCCGGATCAAGGTCTCGCCGACGGAGGTCGCGTATCGCATCACGCTCAACACGCTCCTCGAAGCCGACAGCACGATCGTCGTCATCGCGTTCGACACCGACCACAACACGCTCACCGGGACGAGCACGTTGCCGCGCGATCCTGGCGCGCCCTTCCCCGGCACCGACGAGGCGATCTTCATTTGGGGCACCGGTGCCGAGCACGTGCGTTTCCCGCTGGTCGGCCCCCCGGTCACGACGCCGATCACCGATCTCACCACCGACCTCGAGGCCAACCAGATCACGATCGGTGTGCCGCGCTCGGTGTCCGACCCGACCGGCACCTGGAGCACGATCGTCGCGGCCGGCTGCTACGACCCCGTAACGGGCGGCTGGCTCCGGCCGCAGCAGACCGCCGACGCGACGCACCCCGGCGGCGCCAACACGCTCGACCAGACGCCGTCCGGCATCTTCAATCAGGCATTCCGCTTCAACGAGTTCACGCCGCTCGGCACCAGCAAGGACGTGCCGCCCGACTCACAGCAGGCGGTTGCGATCCGCAACAAGACGCCGCAGACCTTTGCCCACGACATCGACTTCGACGCGCTGACGGCCGGCGCTGTGAGCTCGACGGCGCCGGCAACCGGCGCGCAGGTCCGCATCTTCCCGAGCCGCCTCTCCCTCGGCGAGGGCAAGGACACGGTGACCGCCTACGGCAATCTCACCGATCCGTTTCCGCAATATCTCGGCCAGCTGCAGTCCTACGTCCTCTTCATCCCGACGACCTACATGCCCGGGACGCCGGCCGGCCTGACCCTGCTCCTGCATTCGCTCGGCGAGCACCAGTGGCAGTATCTGGGCGCGACGCTGGTGCAGCAGATCGGCGAAGACCGCGGCAATTTCATCGCGACCTCCGAGTCGCGCGGCTCGAACGGTTGGTACATCGACGAGGGCGAGACCGACGTCTTCGAGATGTGGAACGACATCGCCTCGCGCTTCGATCTCGACCCCGATCGCGCGATCATCAGCGGCTACTCGATGGGCGGCTACGCCACCTATCGTCTGGCGACGCTCTACCCGGGCCTCTTCGCGAAGGGCTTCTCGCAGGTGGGACCGCCTGCCGACGGGATCTGGGTGCCGCCGAGTGACCCCGTCGGCGGCGGGCCCGAGACGCTCAGCAATCTCTGGCTGGAGAACGCCCGCAACATTCCCTACCTGAACGTCGTCGCCAGCTCCGACGAGTTGGTGCCGATCGCCGGCACACGGGCGCAGAACCTCGGCGCTCCAGAGATCGGCATCCGCGGCTTCGATCAGCTCGGCTACCGCTTTCGCTTCCTGATCTTCAGCCCCTCCGACCACCTCGCGCAGGCGGCGGCGGGCTACAATTATCCCTTCGCCGCCGACTTCCTCGGCGACGGTTTCGTCGATCGGAATCCGCCGCACGTCACGTTCGCCCACGTCCCGGAGAGCGACAACGTGCCGCTCGGCCTCGTC
>WNFP01002398.1_pt1 | contig 14941 bp, 14 predicted proteins | sample 5400201 | NCBI WGS metagenome assembly WNFP01 (sample SAMN13153355, study PRJNA577476) | soil metagenome | isolation source: 115 cm saprolite under Madrone tree | place: USA:California | collected 2016-06-14
CGTTCACAGTGGCCCGGAAGCTCGTCTTCCCCAAGGTGAAGGAGAAGCTCTCCAAGCGGTTCGGCGGGCGGATCACGAAGTTCGTCTCCGGAGGCGCGCCGCTGGCGAAGAAGATCGCCTACTTCTTCGATCTGCTCGGGTTCGACATGCTGGAGGGCTACGGCCTCACCGAGACCATCGCCGTCACCAGCGTGAACCTGCCGGGACAGAACAAGCTGGGCACGGTGGGACGTCCGTTCCCGGGCGTGGAGGTCAAGATCGCCACCGACGGCGAGGTCCTCATGCGGGGCCGCAACATCATGCGCGGCTATCTCGGGCTGGCAGAGGCGACGGCCGAGGCGATCGACAAGGAGGGGTGGTTCCACACCGGCGACATCGGGGAGCTGGACGCCGACGGATACCTCCGGATCACCGACCGCAAGAAGGACCTGATCAAGACGTCGGGCGGCAAGTACATCGCGCCGCAGTCCATCGAAGGGGCGCTGAAGACCAGCAGCGAGCTGATCAGCCAGGTGGTGGTGATCGGCGACCGGCGCAAGTACGTCTCGGTGCTGGTCACGTTGGTGGAGCTGGAGGCGAAGAAGCTCACCGGCGCGGCCACCTACGCGGAGGCCACGCAGCATCCCCTGTCGCGGCAGAAGATCCAGGAGGCGATCGACCGGCTCAACGCGACGCTGCCCTCGTACGAGACCATCAAGCGCTTCACCATCCTGGACCGCGATTTCTCCCAGGAGACGGGCGAGCTCACCCCAACCCTGAAAGTCAAGCGGAAGGTCTGCACGCAGAAGTTCAAGCGCGAGATCGACGCGATGTACGACGGCGAGTCCGTCGACTGATCAACCGCAGTGCAGGTCCACGCCGCGCGAGTCGTGCACGATGCGGCCGCCGTGGACGACGAGCTGCGCGTGCTCCACGCCCGCATGGTAGGGCAGGTGGGCCGGATCCTTCGTCGCGAACAGGACCAGGTCCGCGCGCGCGCCAGGCTTGAGGACGCCGCGGTCGTCGAGGCGCAGCGCTCGCGCCGCGCCCGCGGTGCACGCCCAGAGGGCCTGGGCCGGCGTCAATCCCGCCAATAGACAGCCCGCGGCGAGCAGCAGCGAGACGCTCTCGATGCGCTGGCTGCCCGGGTTCACGTTGCTCCCCAGCGCCACCGTGACCTCGGCGTCGAGGAACGGCTTCGCCTGCGCGGCGCGCGGCTCGCGCAAGAACCAGGCGGCGAGCGGCAACAGCACCGCCGCGGTGCCCGCGCGCGCCATCGCCTCGATCCCGCGCTGCGTGGCCTTCTCCAGATGGTCCGCGCTCGCGCACTCGAGCTCGGCGGCGAGCTGAGCGCCGCCGGAAGCCGTGAGCTGGTCGGCGTGCAAGTGAGGGACGAGCCCGGCATGCGCGCCCGCCTCCAGGACGTGCCGGCACTCGTCCGCGTCGAACGCGCCCTTCTCGAAGAAGGCGTCGCACCCCCGCGCGCCTTCCCGAGCGGCCTCCGGCATGAGCTCCTGGACGGCCAGCCGCACCCACTGTTCGCGGTCGAGCTCCGGAGGCACTGCGTGCAGCGCGAGGAGCGTCGGCATGACGTCGCAGCCCGCCCCCTTGCCGGCCTCGCGCACCAGGCGCAGGAGGCGGAGCTCCTGCTCGACGGACAATCCGTACCCGGTCTTCACCTCGACCGTGGTGACTCCGCCCCGGACGAGGCGCGCCAGCCGCTCGCGCAGTCCCGCCAGCAGCTCGTCATCGGATGCCGCGCGCGTGTCCCGGACGGTGCTGCGAATCCCGCCGCCGGCCTGGGCGATCTCCAGATAGCTGGCGCCGGCCAGCCGCATCGCGTGCTCGTGCGCACGATCGCCGGCGAAGATCAGGTGTGTATGCGGGTCCACCAGCCCCGGCGTAACCAGCGCTCCGTGCGCATCGATGCGCTGCTCGCCTTGCGGCGCCCCGCCGGTGCGGCCGACGTACACGAGGCGATCCCCGTCCCAGGCGACTGCGCCGTCCGGGATGATCCCGAGCGGACCGTCGCCCACCGCCCGTTGGGCTCCGGTCATCGTCGCCACCCGCGCGTTGCTCAGCACAATCATCGGCTAGCTCGTCAACCCCGGGATCTGGACGCCGCGCTCGCGCGCGACCTCGATGGCCCGCTCGTATCCCGCGTCGGCGTGGCGCAGGACACCCATCGCCGGGTCGCTGGTCAGCACCCGGTCGAGCCGCATCGCCGCCGCCTGGGTTCCGTCCGCGACGATCACCTGGCCGGCGTGCAGCGAGTACCCGATCCCCACGCCGCCGCCGTGATGGAAGGAGACCCAGGAGGCGCCGTTCACCGCGTTGACCAGCGCATTGAGGATGGGCCAGTCGGCGATCGCGTCGGAGCCGTCCTTCATCGCCTCCGTCTCCCGATTGGGGCTGGCCACGCTGCCGCAGTCGAGGTGATCGCGCCCGATCACGATCGGCGCCTTGACCTGGCCGCTCGCCACCAGGTCGTTGAAGATCGCTCCCGCCCGGGCCCGCTCTCCGTACCCCAGCCAGCAGATCCGCGCCGGCAGCCCCTGGAATTTCACCCGCTTCTGCGCCAGCGTCAGCCAGCGGCGCAGGTGCGTCTTCTGGGGGAAGGCTTCGAGGAGGGCGCGATCGGTCGTGAGGATGTCCTTCGGGTCTCCGGAGAGAGCGACCCAGCGGAACGGCCCCTGTCCCTCGCAGAAGAGCGGCCGGATGTAGGCCGGCACGAATCCGGGATAGGCGAACGCGTCGCGCACTCCCGCTTCCTGCGCGAAGGCGCGCAGGTTGTTCCCGTAGTCGAAGACGTGGCTGCCGCGCCGGCGCAGCTCCAGCATCGCCTCCACGTGGCGGGCCATGCTCGCGAGGCTGCGCTTCTGGTACTCGGCCGGGTCGCGCGCCCGCAGCTCCGCGGCCGCCTCCAGGGTGAGCCCGGCGGGAATGTATCCATTCAGTGGATCGTGGGCCGCGGTCTGGTCGGTCACCAGGTCGGGCTGGATGCCGCGTCGCACCAACTCCGGCAGCACGTCGGCCGCATTTCCGACCACTCCGATGGACCGGCCCTGGCCGCGCTCCATCGCCTGCTGCGCTTCCCGCAGCGCCTCGTCCAGCGAAGGCGCGAGCACGTCCAGGTATCCTTGGGCGACCCGGCGCTGGGCACGCGCCGGATCGACCTCCACCCCGATGAACGCCGCGCCGCACATCACCGCGGCGAGGGGCTGCGCGCCTCCCATGCCGCCCAGGCCGGCGCTGACCACCAGGCGGCCCGAGAGATCGTCGGAACCGAAATGCTGGCGGCCCGCCGCCGCGAAGGTCTCGTAGGTGCCCTGCAGGATCCCCTGTGTGCCGATGTAGATCCAGGACCCGGCCGTCATCTGCCCGTACATGATCAGGCCGGCGCGCTCCAGCTCCCTGAACTTGTCCCAGGTCGCCCACTTGGGGACCAGATTCGAATTGGCGATCAGCACGCGGGGGGCGTCGCAATGCGTGCGCAGGACGCCCACCGGCTTGCCGCTCTGCACCAGCAGCGTCTCCTCTTCTCCCAGCGTGCGCAGCGCCGCGCAGATGCGTTCGAAGCTCGGCCAGTCGCGCGCGGCCTTGCCGCTGCCGCCGTAGACCACCAGGTCTTCCGGCCTCTCCGCGACCTCGGGGTCGAGATTGTTCTGCAGCATCCGCAACGCCGCTTCCTGCACCCATCCCTTGCAGGACAGGACGGGTCCGCGGGCGGCGCGAATCTCGTGGGCCATGCGCGCTTCTATGACACAGTTGATAGATTCCTGGGATGGACGACTGGCGCCGCAACTTGATCGAGGACGACGAGGAGCAGATGACCAAGCTGCTCCGGTCGGCGCGCCGCGTGGCGGTGCTCGGCATCAAGACGGAGGCGGCGCGCGGGCAGGCGGCGTTCTACGTGCCAGAGGCGCTGCAGCAGATGGGGCTCGAGGTCGTCCCGGTGCCCGTCTACTACCCGGAAGCGACGCAGATCCTCGGTGAGAAGGTGTACCGGCGGGTCGCCGACATCCCCGGCGAGGTCGACATCGTGGACGTCTTCCGCCGCTCGAACGACGTGGCGGCGCACCTTCCCGACCTCTTGGCGAAGAAGCCGCGCGCCGTCTGGCTGCAGAGCGGGATCCGCGACGACCGCACGGCGGAAGCGCTGGCCCGGACCGGGATCCTGGTGGTGCAGGATCGCTGCTTGATGGTCGACTACCGCGTCGTCGGCCGCAGCGCTTCCAGATAGCGTTCGTCGGTTCCGCAGCAGCCGCCGCGCAGCCGCGCTCTCGGCGCTTTCCGCGCCCACTCGACCGGATCGAGCCCCTCCGCCGCCGGCTTGACGACGTCGGCGCCGGCCGCGTCCAGCGGCCAGGGCGAGCAGCCGTAACCGGCTGCCGTGGCGCCGGCCTCGCGGAGCTGCTGCAAGGGCGCGGACAGCATCGCGCACGTCACCACCAGAGGGAGCTGGGTGACCTGGGACGCCCTGCGGACCGCCGCGAGAGCTTGCTCCGCGGTGGTGGCCGCTTCCAGCCAGATCGAATCGGCTCCGGCGAGCTGCGCGACTTGTGTTTCCAGATCGGCGACGCCCGCCCAGAGCGAACCGCCGACGTACCTGGCGCCGCTCGCGCGCGCCAGCCGGAGCGCGGCAGCGGCCTCCTCGGGCGAGGCGCCCACGAACGTGTTCGTCAGCACCACTTGTGCTCCCGCCGCGACGTGCGCCGCGTGGACGCCCTGCACCAGGTTCGCGTGTGTGAGGTTCCAGGCGGGAGCGCGGCCCTTCAGCCCTTGCGCCAACAGCGCCGTCCCCATCGCCGCGTCGAGGAGCAGCGACCCGCTGCGCAAGAGCTCACGCAAGCCCGACCTCCGCTCCCGGCTGGGGCGCCTCCACCCGCCAGCCCTTCGCGGCCAGCCGCGCACGCTGCGCTTCCAAGGCCGGCGGCTCGCCGTGGACCAGGTAGGTCCGGCCGGGCGGAGCGGGGGCGCGCGACAGCCAGCGCTCCTCTTCCTCGTAGTCGGCGTGGGCCGAGAACCCGGACATCTGCGCGACGCGTGCGCGCACCGGCACGATCCCGCCGCGCAGCTTCAGCTCCTTGCCGCCGTCAGCCAGCGTCCGCCCCCGCGTTCCTTCCGCCTGGTATCCGACCAGGAGTACGGTCGTCTCCGGATGGGGAAGGTGCTCCTCCAGGTGGGAGAGGATCCGGCCGCCGGTGACCATCCCGCTCGCCGCGATCACGGCGAAGAAGCCCTGCCGCTCGAGGAGCTTGGCGGATTCCGCCGCTCCGCGCACGAACTGCAGGCGGGAAGGGTGCAGCGGCCGCACGTGCTGCGCCAGCAACGAGCGCACGCCCGCGGACTGGTCCTCTGGATGTTTGAGGTAGAGCGGCGTCACGTCGGTCGCCATCGGGCTGTCCAAGAAGAGCGGGACCTTGGGGATGCGACCCTCGTGCTCGAGCTGCCGCCAGAGGAAGAGGATGTCCTGGGTGCGGCCCACCGCGAAAGCGGGGATGAGGAGGGGGCCGCCGCGTCCGATGGCCTGATGGATGGCGGTCGCGAGCTCGTCCGCGGCCTGCTCCGCCGGATGCTTGCGATCGCCGTAGGTGCACTCGAGCACCAGCGCGTCGGCGGACACCGGATCGTCCGGATCGGCGAGGAGCGGCGTCCCATACCGTCCCAGGTCGCCGGAGAAGAGGATGCGCTTGCCGTCCGCTCGCACGTCCAGGAAGGCGCTGCCGAGGATGTGCCCGGCCTGGTGGAAGGTGACCTGCACGTGATCGACCACGTCGACGGGATCGTCGTACGGAAACGGCTCCAGCCGGCGAACCGCGGCCTCGGCATCGCGCGCGGTATACAGCGGTAGCGCCGGACGATGCTTGCTGAAGCCGCGTCGGTTCGCGTAGCGCGCATCCTCTTCTTGGAGATGTCCGCTGTCTGGCAGGAGCAGCTGGGAGAGATCGCGGGTCCCCGCCGTGCAGAGGACCCGTCGGACCAGGCCCTGCGCGCAGAGCCTGGGCAAGAAGCCGGTATGGTCGATGTGCGCGTGCGTGAGGATCACGGCATCGAGCGCGCCCGCGGTCCACGGCGCCCAATTGCGCTCGCGCAGCTCCTTGCGCCCCTGGAACAGGCCGGCGTCGATCAGCACCCGCTTTCCCCCCGACGTGGTGATCAGGTGCCGCGACCCGGTGACGGTCTGCGCGGCGCCGAGGAACGTCAGGGTAGCCACCGGCAGACACTGCCACATTCCGGTTGGCGCCAGGCAGTCCTCGTCAGTCGTCAGGGGGAATCGACTGGGTTTCCTCGGTAGCAGGCCCTGGTGGCCCTGGCGCCTTGCGTCTCAGCACCGAGTAGGGCGGGACCTCGGGGCGTTTCCCAGTCTTGAGCCAGATGACGACCGATGCTTTTCCGCGCCAATTCTCGATGTCGTCGTCGGTCATGTCGTTCGTCGCCCGATAGAGCCGCTCGACTTCCTCGAACGCCATGTATTCCGGATGCTTGAGCACCCGGGGGATCCCGGCCGCCTCCCGGGCGGACGCCTCCACTCCGGGTCTGTGCTTGCGCAAGAAGGCCAGGTCTTCCTGGCTGACCAGCGCCACCAGCTTGTAGCCGTGGCGGGCCATGATGACGCGCTGCCCGCCAGCAGCCACATTGTTCGCAAGGTCCTTGAGGTGTACCCGGAAGTCACTCGCCGACACGCAGAGCTCGTCCATGTGGCGATTCTCCCCGCCGGGTCTGACATCCCCGTGCACCGGCGAAAAAAATAATTTTTTTTGTGGGGCCGACGACCCCCATGCGCCCCCCCCCGGCTACTGCAGGCCCCCAACTGATCCAGGCCCCCCCGCTGGTTCCAGGCTGCCCCACTGGGGCTGCCGCGGGCCGCGGCCGCTCAGAAGCCGCGGCCGCTCAGCTCGCGCAGGATCTCTTCGTACAGGGAGGCGGCGTCGAATTCGCGCGGCCACCAGCCGATCTGCGCCCAATGATCCGCCTCGATCTCGCGGATCACGTCGCCGCGCCGCTGCGAGGCGGCCGGGACGACGCCGTCGTTGGGGCCGGACATCTCGGCCAGGTAGAGGTGCGAGGGCCAGAGCAGCGGGTTGGTCTTGCGCTTGCGACTCTGGCCGATCACGCTGGCGTACTCCACGTCGGGGCTGTCGGGCACCTCGGCGTTGAACCGCGCCATCCCCGCCATCGTCAGGTCGCCGAACGCGCTCAAGTCGATGATCCGGCGCAAGAGCCGCGTGATCCGCCCGAACAGCGCATGACCCGCGTCCGCCAGCGGCGTCCCCTGGTGCGGCGTGCCGATGGTGGTCAAGGAGGCGACGCGCGGGGCCAGCCCGAGCCGGGAGATGGCGTAGCGGGCGTCCAGCCCGCCCATGCTGTGCGCGACGATGTTCACGCGCGGCTCGGGCAGCGCGCGAATCAGGTCCGCCAGGCGCTGGGCTCGCGCGGAGATGGAAGAAGCGGGCGGCACGCGCGGGGAGTAGACCTGCGCCCCCAATTTCTCGAGGTGTGCGCCAATGCCGCGGAAATAGAGGTGCTTGCTGGCGCCCACCTCGATCTCGTCGAACCCGAGAAAGCCGTGAGCGAGGACGACCGGGAGCCGGGGCTGGACCGGGCGCCGCGCGGGACGGCGGCTGGCCGAGCGCAGCTGCTGCAGCGCGAGCGCGACCAGGACCGCGATCGCGACGGCGATGAGCAGCCAGCCGAGCTCCATCTCAGTGCGTGCTTCCGGTGATCTCCGCGGTGGACACCGGACCGCCGCCGCCCGCCGCCGCCGGCGGTGCCGCGACCTGCGGCGGGGTCGGCGCGGCGATCTGCGGGCGCGCGGCGCCGAAGTTGCCGCGGTCCGCCTCGAACGAGCAGATGTTCAACAGCTCCTTCTGCTCCGGCGTGCGCTTCCGCAGCCGCTGCCGCGCTGACTGCGCATCGGCGAACGCGTCCGCGCTCAGCTTTCCCCGCGCCAGGCTGGCGCGGTAATCGGTCACCCCGAGCACCTGCCTCCAGAGCGACTCGTAGAGCTTCTCGAAGTGCTCCCGCACCTCTCCGTCCAGCGCGTGGGCGGGCGCGTCCACCGCCTGGCCGTCCACGGACACGGCGACGGAGTCGAGGGTCCCGAATCCGTTGTGGCCGCGGTCGATCAACGCCATCGATTCCTGCACGGAGAGCGGATAGTCGTCGTCGAGGATCGAGAATCGAAGGGTCTGGGGATCGGGCAGGGACACCACCACCGACCGCCCCCCGAAGGGGAAGGTGATGCTCCGGGTGGGCTCGCGCGCGAGCTGCTTCACCAGCTTGTCGCGGTCCTGCGCGGTGAGCTCGTTGTGCAGCCCGGCGAGGTCGCGCTTGGGCACCTTCAGGGTCTCGAGCTCCTCCCGGAGTTGATCGATGGCCACCACCGCGTTCAAGGCGGCCGCGTCGGTGTAGCCCGCGTGGTAGATGCCCACCAACTCGGGCTCGCCGGTCTGGCAGGAGACGGCGAAGACGGGGCTGCCGCTGTTCCCCGAAGCGAGGAGCGCGTCGATCATGAAGTCCGCGTGGTTCCAGCCGCGCTCGCTGTCGTGCGTGAGCGGGTTCACCACCTTGCCCGTGTTCAGGGCGGCGAACGCGCCCAGCGGGAAGCCGCGCACCTGGACCACGTTTCCCGGCCGCAGCGCGGCCGACCTGCCGACGCGATAGGGCATCACCGGGAGCGTCTTGCGCGCCTTGAGCACCGCGATGTCCGCCTGGGTGTCCGAGAGCAGTTTCACCAGCGGGACGTGACCGGGCTCGTAGTCGTCGTTCTCGTCGCGCACCAGCTTGAGCTGCTCGCGCACTTTCTTCGAGCCGGTGGGCACGCCGTCCACCGGGTGCTCGTCGTCGGTCACGTCGGGCTGATCGGCGACGTGCTCGTTGGTGACGAGCTGCGTTTCCCCGTTCACTACCCGATAGGCGAAGGCGGTGCCGTGCACCACCGAACGCAGGTAGGCGCGGCGCAGCTTGCCGTCCCTGCCGTAGTAGACATGCTCGTAGGTGGAGATGTTGCGGATGGCGAAGACGAACGGGTCCTTCACCGCGTCCATGATCGCCGACGCTTTCTCCGCGGGGAGCGCGTCGGCATAGTCTCCGGAACAGAGCGGGGGCCGCTCCGCGGGGGGCGGCGCCGCGGCCGGCTTGGTCGGGGCCTTCGTCCCCTTCGCCGGCCTGTTCTTCGCCGCCGCCGGGAGCGCTTGCGCGAGCACCAGGGCGATGACCAGCGCGCGCATGTCAGACCTCCCTTCTCAAGGTTAAGCGAGCGTTCCCGCCGTGCAAGTAACCTTGCGCACGCCTTGCCGCCTGCCCCATCGGGGTCTATCGTCGGTGGTCATGCCACATCGCATCCGCGTCGTTGCGGCCATGATCGAGAAGGACGGCAAGTACCTGATCACCCAGCGACGCCCGACGGCAACGCTGCCGCTTTTGTGGGAATTCCCCGGCGGCCGCGTCGAAGAAGGCGAATCGGACGAGGATGCGCTGGCGCGCGAGCTGAAAGAGGAGATGCAGATCGACGTGGATGTCGGCGACCGCGTCATCCACGTCCAGCACAGCTATCCGCATTACGACATCGACTTCCGCGTCTATCGCTGCCAGCTGATCCGCGGCGAGATCACCCACAAGAAGGTGCACGACCACCGCTGGGTCTCTCCCCAGGAGATGGATCAGTACGAGTTCCCGGCAGCGGACGAGAAGACGGTCGCCCAGCTGCTCGATCTCACCCACTGACGCAGGGTGCCGAATGCTGCCGCGATCGTTAACCTTTCCGCGGGGGGAGTTGCGACCACTCCGGGGGAGGGGACCGTTCGATGGCGATCGGAAAGCCGAATCCGCGCGGCAGGAAACTGGAGAAGCAGCCCGGGTCCGGCCCACGCTTCGGCTCACCGCTGGTCTACGTCCTCCTGCTGCTGGTCGGGTTCCTCCTCCTCCGTTCGCTCTTCCAGGACGCCGGCTTCCAGCGCGTCCCCTATAGCCGCCTGGTCGAGCGCATCCAGAGCGATGGATGCCAGAAGGTCGTGCTCAGCAACGAATGGGTGAAGTGCTACCCCAAGGGCGGTGAAGGCAAGGGCGAGCTGCCTTGGTTCGCGGTCCGCGTGCCCGGCGACACCACGCTGGTGAAGACGCTGCAGGACAAGCACATCGAATACGACGCGGTCTCCGAAGGCGGGATGAGCGAGATGGTGTGGATGCTGATCGTGCCCATCGGCATCGGCCTCCTCTTCGTCTCCTGGCTCACCCGGCGGATGTCGGGCGGGATGCCCGGCGGTCCGCCCGGAGTGATGTCCTTCGGCAAGACCAAGGCGCGCGTCTACATGGAGTCCAACACCGGCGTCACTTTCAAGGACGTGGCCGGCGTGGACGAGGCGGCCGACGAGCTCAAGGAGATCGTCGAGTTCCTCAGGATGCCCTCCAAGTTCCGCCGGCTGGGCGGGCGCATCCCCAAGGGCGTGCTGCTGGTGGGCCCGCCGGGAACCGGCAAGACCCTTCTGGCGCGCGCCGTGGCGGGCGAGGCGGGCGTTCCCTTCTTCAGCCTCTCCGGCTCCGAGTTCGTCGAGATGTTCGTCGGCGTGGGCGCCGCCCGCGTTCGCGATCTCTTCCAGCAGGCGGCGGCGAAGGCGCCGGCCATCATCTTCATCGACGAGCTGGACGCCATCGGCAAGAGCCGCAACGCGGGCATGTTCGGCGGCCACGACGAGCGAGAGCAGACGCTGAACCAGATGCTGGCCGAGATGGACGGCTTCGACTCGCGCACCGCCCTGATCGTGCTGGCGGCCACCAACCGGCCGGAGATCCTCGACCCGGCGCTGATGCGGCCGGGCCGATTCGACCGCCAGGTGCTGGTCGATCGGCCGGACCGCAAGGGCCGCGAGGAGATCCTCCGCATCCACTCCCGCGAGGTGAAGCTGGGCGCGGACGTCGACCTCAAGCTGATCGCGGCGCGCACGCCGGGCTTCGTCGGCGCCGACCTCGCCAACGTGGTGAACGAGGCCGCGCTGCTCGCCGCCCGCAAGGACCGCGACAAGGTGGTGATGGCCGACTTCATGGAGGCCATCGAGCGGGTCGTCGCCGGCCTGGAGAAGAAGAACCGCCGGATGAACGAGAAGGAGAAGGAGATCGTCGCCTACCACGAGTCGGGGCACGCGCTGGTCTCCAGCCTCTGCGCCCACTCGGAGCCGGTGCACAAGATCTCCATCATCCCTCGCGGCCTGGCCGCGCTCGGCTACACGCTCCAGCTCCCGCTCGAGGATCGCTACCTCATGTCGCGCGAGGAGCTCCTGGACAAGATGGCCGGGCTGATGGGCGGCCGGGCGGCGGAGGAGATCGTGGTGGGGAGCGTCTCCACCGGCGCCTCGAACGACTTCAAGCAGGCAACGGAGATCGCGCGGCTGATGGTCACCGAGTACGGGATGAGCGAGGCGCTGGGCCCGGTCTCCTATGCGGAGCGGGGCCGCTCACCGTTTCTCCAGGGCCCGGCCGGCATGGGCATGGCTGGCCTGACCGACAAGGCGTACAGCGAGCGGACGCAGCGCCGCATCGACGAGGAGGTCTCGCGCCTGGTGGAGGAGGCGATGCAGCGGGCGCGGGACATCGTCTCCCACCATCGCGAAGCCCTGAGCCGGGTGGCCGCGCGGCTCTTGCAGAACGAGGTGATCGAAGGAGACGAGCTCCGCCGGATCCTGGCCGAGTCCGGCGCCTTGCCTGCGGAGAAGAAAGGGCCTGCCGCGGAGGCCGAAGCGGAGCACCGTGAGAGCGCGTAGCCCATCCGGGGGTTGCCGGGAATGTCTTCGCTGAAGATCGGCCGATCACACAAGGCGCGGAAGGCGCTCTTCACCCGGGGGATCCGGCGCGGCTTCCTCACCGTCGAGGAGATCGACGAAGCGCTCCCGCCGGGCAGCCTCTCGGACGCCGAGCGCTGGCTCCTCTACTATTCGCTGCACGCCGCCCGGGTGGAGATCCTCGACCGGCGGGGGAGGCGGGTGGAGCTGGAGGACCTGCGCTCCTCCCGGGACGAGCTTCAGGGGACTCCGGAGTCCCACTGAAACGGGCCTGCAAAGAACAACGCTTGACGCCCCCGCAGGGGGCGTTACGTTGCAGCGTCCATTCTGGCTGGCTTGCGAATGTTTTCGCGCGCCGTCCGTCGAAATACACAGGCGCAATCGCTGTTCTTCCTGGCGACCGCCTCTCTGGAGGGAAGTGTGATGAGTCGCCGTTTCTCCTTGGTTGCTGCGTTGGCCACCGGTGTGCTCGCGGGGGCAAGCGCCCTGCCGCTCGTCTCCGCGTGCCAGCGCAAGGCCTCGGACAGCTTCTTCGCCGCCGATGCGCAAGCCGCCGCCGCCACTCCGCCGCCGACGACCGCCGACGCGGTGAAGCCCACGTTCGGCGGCCAGGCCTCGCTGGCCCCGCTGGTGAAGCAGCTCCGTCCGGTGGTCGTCAACATCAACTCGAGGATCAAGCCCCGCTCCGGGCGCCTGGCGCAGCGGGTCCCGCCCGGTCATCCCCGGGTCCAGCCCCAGCCGCAGCCCGATGACAACGACGACGATGATTCCTCGCAGGACCCGATGGAGCGGTTCTTCCGCTTCTTCGGACAGCCGGGTCCCGGGCAGGAGCAGGAGCGCCGCGGCCTGGGCTCCGGGTTCCTCATCGGCGATGGGCTGGTCCTGACCAACAACCACGTGGTCGAGATCCAGGACGAGTCGCGCCCCGGCCGCTACCGGCCGATGGACGAGATCAAGGTGATCACCGACGAGACCTCTCCGGTGGGCGCGCGGGAATTCTCCGCCAAGGTCATCGGCAGCGACCCGAAGACGGACATCGCCCTGGTCAAGATCGAGGGCAAGGACGTCGACAAGCTGAAGTACGCCGCGCTGGGCGACTCCGACACCACCGAAGTGGGCGACTACGTACTGGCCATCGGCGAGCCGTTCGGGCTCCAGGCCACCGTCACCTCCGGCATCATCAGCGCCAAGGAGCGGACGCAGTTCGGCGGCCCGTACGCCGACTATCTGCAGACCGACGCGTCGATCAATCCGGGGAACTCCGGCGGGCCGCTCTTCAACATGAAGGGTGAAGTGGTGGGCGTGAACGCGGCCATCATCAGCGGCGCCAACACCATCGGCTTCGCCATCCCCATCAACGTCGTCAAGCAGATCCTCCCGCAGCTCAAGTCCACCGGGAAGGTCGTGCGCGGGTTCCTCGGCGTGCAGCCGCAGGCGATCACCGCCGACACCGCCGAGGCGCTGGGCCTGAAGTCGACGAAGGGCGCCCTGGTCGCCGACGTGGTGAAGGACAGCCCCGCGGAGAAGTCCGCCATCAAGCCCGGCGACGTGATCGTCGCCATCAACGGCAAACCGGTGAACGACAACAACCAGCTCACCCGCGACGTCGGCGTGCTACCCCCGCAGAGCACGGTGAAGCTCGACGTCATCCGCGACGGCAGGCAGCGCGCCGTCGACGTCAAGCTGGCCGAGCGGCCCGACGAGAAGGACGACGGCGGACGCAGCCCCAACCGCGGCGGCGAGAGCAGGGAGCAGGGCGACCTGCTCGGACTTTCGGTCCAGGACGCGACGCCGCAGCTGCTGCGGCGCGCGCAGGTCGATCCCTCGACCAAGGGCGTAGCGGTGGTCGATGTGTCGTCGGACTCGCCGGCGGCGGACGCCGGGCTCGAGCCGGGTGACATCATCGTCGAGGTCAACCGGCACCCGCTCAACTCGGTGGCCGACTACCGGAACGCGACCAAGGGCCTGAAGAAGGGTGACACCGCGCTCATCCGCGTCAAGCGCGGGCAAGCCACGCAGTACGTGCCGGTGCGGCTCAAGTAGTCGCTACGCGGCGGCCTTGCGCACCGGCTGCGGGCCGATGCGTGGAGGCACGCCGCGCAGGCGCGACGGCGGCGGAGAGCGATGCTGCTCCTCCTGCTGCCGTCGCTCCGGCGTCCGGCCCTCGGGATCTTCGGGGACCAGCGGCTTCTCCTTCGGCACTCGACCGCCCGGTGCGGAGAAGCCATTGGTGGCGCCGGTCCGAGAGGCGCTGGGCATGACCGGGCGGGAGATGCCCTGCGCGACGACCGCCGCTTGAAGGAGCGTGAGCGCCAGGGCCAGAGCTGCGAGTCCGGATGTGAGTGCGGCGCCCAGATGCCCCTTCATAAGGCTCCAATCTAAGCTGACGGCGTCCTGAGTGCGACCAGCCGCTACCCGCTTTCTTGACGGGGGACAAGCCCGCACCTAGGGTGCAGCCGACCAGCCTAGCGGGAGCGCCGCGGCCCCATGTCCAGCCGTACTGATAAATTACAGAATTCCTTCAAACCTCCCCTGCCGGTCGGGAGGTTCGACAAGGCGTTTCCGGTCTTCCTGGAAGGAGATCGGGGCGTGGCCGGCGGCATCGGCAGAAACATCACCGATTCCGGCATGTTCATCGAGACGCGCGAGCCGTTCCCGCTGGGCACGCGGGTGAAGGTGACGTTCTCTTCCCCCCATGGCGCCGAGATGACGCTGGAGGGCGAGGTCCGCTACCAATGCTTCATCAACTTCGCGCGAGCCGACGCCACCCGCGCGGGGATGCGGGGCATCGGGCTGAAGTTCGTTAGTTCACAATTGCCGCAGAAAGGCGCCCGCGGCTCCGTCCATTGAGTAGATCGCAGTCGGGCGGGTTATTGCGGCTCCTTTTCGTACAGCGCCCATCGCCCTTCGCGGGCGAGCAGCTTCCAACGCGGACCGGGCTGCGGCCGCGCGAAGGGATCGACGAGACCGTGCACCAGCACGTAGTCGTAATACAGGCCATCGACGTCGTTGCGAAACGTGCCGGGGTGCCATTCCCAGCCGGCTGGATGCGCCGGCGGCGCGTTCTCGGGGCGATAGCGCAGGGGCGACTGAGGCAGCTCGGCGAAGGAGAAGGAGGCCACGCCGCCCATGCGCGCCCGGTAGTACGCCTGGAAATGCAAGAACGCGCTGAACTTCGCGTAGCG
>WNFP01007584.1_pt1 | contig 14941 bp, 13 predicted proteins | sample 5400201 | NCBI WGS metagenome assembly WNFP01 (sample SAMN13153355, study PRJNA577476) | soil metagenome | isolation source: 115 cm saprolite under Madrone tree | place: USA:California | collected 2016-06-14
CGCCCGGACGATCGACGCGGCAAAGAAGTACGTCGTGTCGAGCACCCTGAACCGGGTCGATTGGAATGCGGAGCTCGTGCGTGGGGATCTAGGGAAGGCCGTTCAGCAGCTCAAGCGGGAGTCGGGTAAGGGACTGTTAATGGGAGGCGTGAAGCTCCCGCTGGCGTTGGCGGAGCTGGGATTGATCGATGAGTACGAGTTCGTGGTGCAGCCCAGGCTAGCGGGCCACGGGCCGACCTTGTTCGCGGGGCTATCGAAGCGTGTCGACTTGAGGCTCGTGAGCCGGCTGGAATTCGGCTCGGGGGCGGTGGCGATGCGGTATGAGCCGAGAAGGTAGCCATTGGGCTTGTTAAGCCCGAGTCGGGCGGGTGGCACCCCCTTTGGCGTTTGGTTTTTCGAAGGGTGCGGTCTTTCTTCGTGCTTACCACTAACCTCCTAGCTGTCTTTCGTCGTGGAGGACTTAAGCCGCCTTGCCCGCGCATTGATTCTTCTGCGTGGCGGGTGGAGCACAGATCGACCCGCGAGCCGATTCTCGGGTGCCCCACCCCTTCGACTTTGGTTTTTTCCTGCCTGCCGCAGGCAGGAAAGGGTGGGTCCTTCCGCTGTTCGGTTTTTCACTAGCGAACTTGTTCCTTCGTTTTGTCCGCCACCACGGCGCCGCCCTTCATGACCCATTTCACCTTATAAATCGCGACATCGATGTCCACCAGTGGATCGCCTTCTACCGCCACCAAGTCGCCAAAATAACCCGGCGCAACCGCCCCGAGTTCTTTTTCTTTTCCAAGTAACTCAGCTGCATTCGTCGTTGCCGTTCGCAGCGCCTGCTCCGGACTCATTCCTGCTTTTACAAACCAGCCCAGCTCGCGAGTATTCTGTCCAAACATCGTGTAAATCGCATCCGAACCCATGGCAAATTTCACGCCGGCCTTGAACGCCTTCCGCGCCGTCTCCAGGTTGCGCTCAATGAACGCCTTAGTCTTCTCCTGAAAACCGTTCGCATAGCCAATCTTCTGCCAGTTGTCCAGGTAATAGCGGTTGTGATCAATGGTTGGCACATAAAATGTGCCGCGCTTCGCCATCTCCTGAATCGTGGCATCGTCCACATCCGTCGCGTGTTCCAGCGAATCCGTTCCTGCGCGTACCGCATCCCGCGCTCCATCCGGGCCGTAGGAATGGATCGCAATCTTTTTCCCAAACTGGTGGGCCATTTCCACCGCCGCCTTCATCTCCTCGTAGGTGTACGTCTTGAATCCCGTAACGTCGTCGTCCGTTCCTGTCGATCCATACATCTTGATAACATCCGCACCAGCCGCGATCTGCTGCCGCACCGCCTTCAACACTTCCGGCACGCCATCGGCGATCCCGCCCGCCGGCGGATTCGTTCCCGGCTTGTAAGGTGTGTTCGTGATGTACAGCCCGTACCCGCACACAAACATGCGCGGACCGATCATTTCTCCGCGGTTGATCAAGTCGCGCATGGCGATGTCCATGTACTGGTCCGCGCCGAGATCGCGCACCGTCGTCACGCCAGCCTCCAGCGTACGCATCGCGCCTTTGCGAGCCAGGAACACCTCTACTGCCGGAGGGTTGTTGGTCAACTGCTTCAGCATCGGCTCGCCCGGAGTCTCGTCCGTGTAGATCGTCATGTGCGTGTGCACATCGATCAGACCCGGCAATGCTGTGTATTTCGACAGGTCGATCACTTCCGCGCCGGCCGGGATCGCCGATGCATCGGTCGTCACATTGCGAATGCGGTCACCCTCCACGATCACAATGGCATTCGTCCAAAGCTTGCCCTTGGCATCCCAGAGCTTCCCGAAGCGCACCGCCTTGACAGTCTTGGCGCTCGGCTTTTCCTGCGCGTAAATCCCACCCGCATACGACGCGCCGAGAACAACCGCCAGGAGAATCCTCATCAGTTTCATGGCACACTCACCCCTTTCCCCAGATGCACGCTGTGCAACGTCTGTCTTCTAATTCAGTTGTCGATGGAATGCAATCGCGAAGAACTGCGCATTACTACTGGCGGCGGGGTGCCTGAGAGGATGGCGCTTTCTGCAAAGACGAAGAGCTTATAGGAGTCATGGGCGGCGCAACACCCGCGGTGTGAGAGCCAAGGCCCAATTGCTGCAGGGTTTTCGCATCGAGCCTCCCCGTCGGATTCAGCCCATGCGCTTCCTGGAATTTTCTCGTCGCTTCCATTGTCGGAGCGTCCCACTTCCCGTTCGGCGTCCCTTTGAACGAACCGTCTTTCGCGAGCGCCTGCTGAATCTCTGAAATTCGGTCAGGAGTAGGGGTTTTCTGCCCCCGCTCCCGACGCCGTGATTTTTTCGATGACTTCGCTCGGCGCGCAGCGTTGGAAGTCTTGGAAGAGGTGGATTTCTTCTGTGTCGCGCCCTGCGCCCGTGCCGGAGATGCACACACACCGAGCCCCGCTGCCATGAGCAGCGTCAGGCCTAGGTGGGTCGCTTTTCGCACTCGCATACTCGTCTGCATAGGCTGTCGTTAAGTTCGCTATTGCTGATTGTCGGCCGGTACTTTGCCTGACAAATAGAGTGTCAGGATCCGGTCGCTGTCCTGCCGGCGAAGAACCTTGAATACGACGTCCTCGCCATGCTTCAGTTTTGACACGGCCTTGCGGTAATCGGAAACGGAACTCACCGTTTCGCCGTTGACCGTCGAAATCACGTCTCCGCGGCTGAATCCCAAATCATCGGCAAACGAAGCCGGATCGATTTCGGTTACAAGCACGCCCTTTTGCCCTTCCATTCCGACGCGATGTCCGCGGTCTGGCGTCAACTCTTCCACGTGCAGGCCGAACTCCGTCGGCGCCGTTTCGCCGGGTTGGTCACCATTCAAGCGGCCCGCCGTATTCGGAAACACGCGCGAGCGGTCTTCCACCGTCGCGGTTGCTTCCTTCTGCGCACGGTCGCGAATGTAGTTCAGCTTCACCTTGCTGCCAATGGGCGCTTGCGCAATCGGGTTCACCAAGTCATTCCCGGTCTTTACCGGCTGGCCGTTCACGCTGGTGATCACGTCGCCGCCCTTCAATCCGGCCTTCTCTGCCGGACTTCCCGGCTCGACGCCTTCAATCACTACGCCATAAGGAGCGCCCAGCGATTTCAGCGTGATGACATTTGTGCTCAACTCTTCCTGGAAGCTGACGCCAATGGACCCGCGCGTCACGCGGCCTTGCTTGACAATCTGGTCGTAAACGTTGATCGCCGTGGTCGAGGGCAGTGCAAAACCGACGCCTTCATATCCGCGGCTGCCGGTGATAATCGCCGTATTGATCCCGATCACTTGGCCGGCAAGGTCCACCAACGGTCCGCCCGAATTCCCCGGGTTGATTGCCGCATCGGTTTGCAGAAATCTCTGGAACTGATGTCCAATCCCGCCGCGGTCTTTTGCGCTGATGATTCCCGCGGTCACTGTCGCTTGCAGTCCGAACGGGCTGCCAATCGCCAGCACCCAGTCGCCCACCTGCACCCCGTCCGAATTCCCAAGCTTTGCAATGGGCAGCTCCTTGCTCGCATCAATCTTGATGACCGCCAAGTCCGTATCCTCATCCACGCCGACGACCTTGGCCGTGTACCTGGTCGTATCTCCGTTCAATTGCACTTGGATTTTCGTCGCTTGTTCGACCACGTGATTGTTCGTCAGGATGTACCCGCGCTTGTCGACGATTACGCCCGAACCTAGGCTGCGCTCGGCTTGCGGCGGCCCGTCCTGCCGTCCATCAAAGAACCGGTCGAAGAAATCCTGCATCGGGTCTTCCTGATCGTACGGCTGCGCGCGGCGCTTCTTCGTCTGCTTGCGCTCCAGCACTTGCGTCGTGGCTATGTTCACCACTGCCGGTTCCACGCGATTGACGATTGCCGCAAAGGAACTGGATGAGGGCACTGGATCCGGCAGCGTCAGTGCCGTCGCCGTTGTGCCTGAAAATCCGAGACTCTTCGTCGCCGAGACGCGGCCGGAAACGACCGACCCGATCATAATCCCGACCGCCAGCGTGAACGCGACGAAGACGGCCGCCAGTATCTTGCGGCGCCGCGCCCAATTAAAAAGCTCTCTTACCTGCTCTCCCATTTCGGTCACTCCTCTAGTCCAGGCCCCACAGCCCGCTTCGTCTCAGTTGAACACCCTTCGGCCTGCCCCGATCCGGTCGGGGCCAACTTCAAGAGTATAACACCGCTACTCCGGCGGCGTTGCTGCCGATAAAAGGTGCCGGCGAAGGAATAACTGTCCCAATGGGCGGGGGTGCCTTCCGGTTTTTGTTCTTCACACCATTGGACGCACGAAACCCCAATTCTGTTGTCAACTCTGAAATAATCCCGGTTGAAGGTTGGCGTATCTACTTGCGATTCAGCAATTAAGGTATGGAATGGAAACCATGAAGGAAGCGCCCCTGTTAACACTTCCGTCTCTCCCCGCGTCTTAACTCCCGTAACGGACATTGGCTCTCGATGGCTTGAACGTGGGATATGGCATTGACTTTCGGACCTCCAGCGTGGAACGTCAGGCTGTGACCGTCTGGCCTGTCGCCGAATCGCGCGAAGACGACCCGCTCGTCATCGCCGCTCGCGACGGTGATCGCGCCGCGTTCGGGCGCCTCTACGACCGCTATGCGCGCATGGTCCACGGTATTCTCCTCGCTCGAGTCCCCCCGCGCGAAGTGGATGACCTCGTCCAGGAAGTTTTCCTCTTGGCGCTACGGCAGCTCCATGCGCTACGCGATGTTTCTCGCTTCGGACCGTGGCTGGGCACCATCACGCGGAACCGAGCGAACGACTACTTCCGCAAAGCCATTCCTGTCGAGAAAGTCACCGAGCCCGTTTCCGAGAATCAGGCCGGGAGCCGAACGTCCCACCACGCCGCCGAGCAGGAGGCTGACGTGATTCTGGCCGCGGTCCGCGACCTTCCGGAGCCTTACCGCGAACCGCTCATCCTTCGGCTGGTGGAGGGAATGACCGGGCCTGAGATCGCGGAGCGCACGGGGCTGACGCATGGTTCGGTTCGCGTAAATCTTTTTCGTGGCATGCGGCTCTTGCGAGAAAAACTGGACAAGGCGGCGAATAGCCAAGGATTGAGCGCAACATGAGTGAGAAGAAACAAGCTATGAAGGGCGATTACTTGTGGGACCGCTCCGGAGAGCCGGACCCGGAAGTCCGAAAACTGGAAGCGGCGCTGGGCCGCTACCGGCACAATCAGCCTGCGTCCTCGTTCGAGAAGATTGCAGACATCCGCCCCGTGAAACATCACTGGAGTTTTTTCAGCCTGCGGTGGTCGTATCAACTTGGCGCTGTCGCAGCGATCGTTTTGCTTGCGGCCGCGGTGTTTCTTGTTCTGCGCGTAAAACCCACGGGAAATGCCGGGCCATCGTGGGCTGTCGCTCGTCTTGAAGGCGCACCGCGGATTGGATGGCATTCCATGGGTGAGAAGTCGGGTCCGGTAAAGCTGGGAATTGGCCAAACTCTTGTGACCGATAGCTCCTCGCGGGCTACCATTACGCTGGATGAAACGGGCCGTATCGAGGTCGACGCCGGTTCGCGCCTCCGCCTCGTCGCCAACGGCCCCGGTCGGAAGAGGCTTTCTCTCGAGCGCGGCACCATTCACGCCACCATCTGGGCGCCCCCCGGTGAATTTGTCGTGGATACGCCTTCCGCCGTCGCCGTGGACCTTGGCTGCGTCTACACCCTGCACGTGGACGATTCCGGCGCAGGCCTCTTGCGCACCACCATGGGCTGGGTTGGCTTCAAGCTGAACGGTCACGAATCTTTCATTCCCGCGGGAGCCGTCTGCAAGACGCGCCCCAAGATCGGCCCGGGCACGCCGTACTTCGAAGACGCCTCGGTATCGTTCCGCGACGCCTTGTATCGATTCGACTTCGAATCCGCGACGCCAGCGGAGCGCAAAGCCCTGCTCGGCATCCTCCTCGTTGACGCCCGCAAGAATGACGCGCTCACTCTTTGGCACTTGCTCTCTCGCGTCAGTGATGCCGATCGCCCCGGTGTCTACGATCGCCTCGCCGCGCTCGCTCCGCCCCCCACCGGCGTAACCCGCGAAGGTATCCTGCGCCTCGAACGCCCCATGCTCGACGCCTGGTGGAACTCCCTCGGCTTCGGCGACATCTCCTTGTGGCGCACCTATGAGCGCGACTGGTCCCAGCGCCCATCAACTGACAAGTGAATTGCTTTCTGTAAAGATGAGATCTTCATTTCTCTAAGTTACTGCTCTTTGTTAACAGCCTTGTATTTTAGAGCGTCTTGTCTCCTGAAGGTCGCAGAGATTCGAAAGGAGACTAGAAATCCATGACGCTCCAACAAATTCGTTCTTCGCGGTTCGCCATCGTTCTGGTGGCGGCTGTATTGTGTTTCGCAAACGTCGCGCAAGCCGGCCCGCCCCTGATTTGTCACACCATTGAAATTGGCCAGGCAAAGTCCTTGCCCTGGATCAGCCACAATTGGAACCTCAGCGGTGGCGAAAACTACGACACGAAGAACCTTGTCCGCGACACGCTGGACATTCTCGCGCCAGAAACTCCCGTTCTCATTCGCATGGAAACGCTTCGCCGCGCCACTCTCTACGCGCGGAAAGACCCTGTCGCCGCAAAAGAACTCCTCGCGCGGCTTCATGCTCGCGCGACTTCCGCGGAATCTTCCGGCCACCCCGACGCGCTGGCCTGGTTCGATGCCGGCTATCTCGCGGAAGCCTACAAACAGTGGATCGGCCAAAGCTGGATGCGCGTTTCGAAAGACGAGCAAAATCCCGCCGCCGGCGTCGACGGCTACGCCCTGGTGAAAAAAGCCCTCGACTTGCGCGGCCCAGACGCTCAGATGGAATTTGCCGCCGCGCTGATCACTCTCTCTGGTCCACAAGAGGAACACCGCCAGCACGCTCTGAAGGCCATCACGGGCGCAAAAACCGATCCGCTGCTGGCCCAAAACCTCGCGACCCATTTCATTGGTCTTCAGAGCCAGACCGTGTCTGAGATGCTCGCAAAGAACGCAACATCAAACTAGCGCGAAACTAGCGACCTCGCCGTAGGGGCGCAGCATGCTGCGCCCCTGCAGCCGAGCAGCCCTCCTCCATCTCTGCGCGTACCGTCGCTTCGTCACATTCCTTAAACGCAGTCTAGTTGTTTTCTGATCGGGTTTGCGTTTGTTTCAAGGCTGACCGAGGTACCCATTTACTGGCAATCAAGCGTCGCGACTTAGTCTATTGGCCCTTCGTCAAAATTCCGAGGCGGTCCACGGACCTGACAAGCTCACTCATCGGAATCCTCATATTCAGCCTGCCGAGCCTTGCAGCGAGACCTCGAAGAGGCGAAAAGAATCCATCAACTCTCCGACGAACTCCTGCCAGTGCTTCTGTGTTATGGACGCCCCAGAAATCTACCTGTCGACCGGTCTTGTAAACGCAGCTTATTCGTCCCACTCAGAAGTGGACCTACTGGCGGCGAGACGTCGTTCAGAAATAAAGCAACGCTGCACCGCCTTCTTACGTACGGTTTCTTACGCGCCCACGCCTATCCGCTGGTCTTTGAAGAAGGCAAGCAGATCGGAGTTGATCTGGTCCGCGTTGGTCGTGGGCATGCCATGCGGAAAGCCCGGATAGACCTTTAGCGTTGCTTTCTTGAGTATTTTCGCGGACATGAGTCCTGCTGCGCCGATCGGCACAATCTGGTCGTCGTCACCATGCATCACCAGCACCGGGATGTCGATCTTCTTTAGGTCGTCGGTGAAGTCGGTCTCCGAGAACGCCTTGATGCAGTCGTAATGGGCCTTGACGCCTCCCAACATGCCCTGCAACCACCAGTGCTCACGGATACCCTCCGAAATCTTTGCGCCGGGGCGGTTGTATCCGTAAAACGGGAGCGTGATGTCCTTGTAGAACTGCGCCCGGTTGGCCGCGAGTGCTGCCCGAAGGCTGTCGAAGGCCGCGATGGGCTGACCAACAGGATTCTTTTCCGTTTTCAGCATAAGCGGTGGCACGGCGCTGATCAGCACGGCCTTAGCAACACGCTTGCTGCCGTGACGGCCGAGATAGCGCGCGACCTCGCCACCGCCGGTGGAATGCCCAACAATGATGGCATTGTTGAGATCGAGCGCTTCGAATAGCGCCGCCAGATCGTCCGAATAGGTGTCCATCTCGTTGCCGTCCCACGTCTGGCTGGAGCGCCCATGACCTCGCCGGTCGTGGGCAATGACGCGATAGCCACGCTGCCCGAAGAACAGCATCTGTCCGTCCCAGTCGTCCGCGGTCAGCGGCCAACCATGCGAGAAAACTATGGGCTGTCCGGTGCCCCAGTCTTTGTAATAAATCTGAGTCCCGTCTTTTGTCGTGATCGTTGCCATGGCATGACCTCCTTGCTTCGCTGGAAAAGCCTGTGGCCCACTATGCAAGAATCGAACACAATTTGCCAGGGTTCCTTAGCTTGCAGGAGGATTTACCCACGTACCAGCGGAACGTGTAATCGGATAATCGGAAACTGACGCACCACCATCGGGTCGGGATGGTGCCCTTGACATCTGCAATCGACTCAGGCATAAATAATAAAGCTGCGGTTGCGGCGACACGTGGCGATTTAGGGCAACTTGCTCCACGTAAAAAACTGCTAAAGAGCTTTTCGAGTTTCCCAGAAGATTTTCTGAGACCCTCCGAGCACTTTGGCGGCTTTTGCTGAACACGGAACATTGAATCCTGACTGGTTGAGGGAATTCGCTCTATGTCCACTAATGCGCTTTACGAACTCCGCTGTCGCGAATGCGGCAAGACCTGGGGCAACGTCCCCCGCTCGTTCTGCGAAGACTGCTTCTCCCCCCTCGAAGTCGCCTACGATTACGATTCTCTCACGAAAATCGCCCGTCGCGAGAATCTTGCCCGCCGCGACTTCAATATGTGGCGCTATTCCGAGCTTCTCCCCCTTCCCGAAGGCTTCATAGGTCCAAACGCCGTTGGCGGCACGCCGTTGGTCGCCTCGAGCAAACTCGCCTCGCGCTGGGGCCTGAAAAATCTCCATTTGAAAAATGACGCCGTGTGCTTTCCTTCCCTCTCCTTCAAAGACCGCGTCGTCGCCACAGCTCTCTCCGCCGCGCGCCGCTTCAATTTCACCACCGTCGGCTGCTCTTCCACCGGCAACCTCGCCAACGCCGTCGCCGCGCAAGCCGCGCAGCAAGGTTTCGATGCCTGCGTGTTCATTCCCGCCGACCTTGAGCCGGCCAAAGTGCTCAACACCGCGGTCTATGGCGCGCGCATCGTACGCATCAACGGCAACTACGATCACGTGAATCGACTCTGCGCCCAGATCGCCGACCGCTTCCAGTGGGGCCTCGTCAACGTCAACTTGCGCCCGTATTATTCCGAAGGCTCAAAAACCCACGGCTACGAAATCGCCGAACAGCTCGGCTGGACTCTCCCCGACAATGTCGTCGTTCCCATGGCCGGCGGCTCGCTCATCACCAAGATCGCGAAAGCATTCCGCGAACTGGTCATTCTCGGCTGGGTCGAGCCGAAACCGGTAAAATTCTTCGGCGCGCAAGCCACCGGCTGCTCGCCGATTTCCGATGGTGTGAAGCGTAACCTTGCTCGCTTCGAGCCGCAGAAGCCCAATACCATCGCGCGCTCGCTCGCCATCGGCAATCCCGCCGACGGCCCGTTTGCCATGAAACAGATTCGTGACTCTGGCGGCTGGGCCGAAGACGTCTCCGATCCAGAGATCGTCGCTGCCATCAAGCTCCTCGCTGAAACCGAAGGCATCTTCACCGAAACCGCTGGCGGCGTGACTGCCGGCGTCACGCAAAAACTAATCGCCCAAGGCCGCATTCAACCGGATGAAACCACGGTCGTGTGCATCACCGGCAACGGCCTCAAGACCACGGACGCCATAGTCGCCGAATTCCCGGCTACCGAAGCCATCGCCCCGCGCCTCGACGCCATCGAAGCTTACCTCGATGCGCAGCTCGGCACCGCCGCAGTGAGCGCAAAAGCATAGACTTAACCTGGATAAGGAGAATTAGAAATGCCCGTGACCATCGAAATTCCAACAGCCTTCCGTCGTTTCACGGGCGGCGCGCCGAAAGTAGACTGTAGCGCGGCCACCGTCGCCGAAGCCCTCAACGAGCTCACCTCTCGCTATCCCGATCTCGGGCGCCACGTCCGCGACGATCAGGGCCAAATCCGCCAATTCCTCAACGTCTACCTCAACGAAGAAGACATCCGCTTTCTCGGCGGCGAATCCTGCTCCCTCAAGGAAGGCGACCGCGTCCTCCTCGTCCCCTCCATCGCCGGCGGATGCTAACCGTTTCCATCGCCAGAACATGCCAGCCGCGGAGAGCACCGCAACATTTCGTGCCCCGCGGTGTTTTACAAGTATGAGACCTCGGCTTCTCATTTACGCCGTCGCTTCCCTGCTCTTTCTGGCCTTTCATGCGCCTGTGAGAGCGGTTGCTTCCCTCTTTTCTGATTGGAGCGAACTCTAGATACGTTTCCGCCGCGAGCCCGCGCCTTTCCTTGCTCGATAGAGAATCGTCCACAACAAACTCAACTGCTTGTTTTCAAGTTCGAGAAGCATCTTCTTCGTCGAGAGGCCGCCGCCAAATCCCGTGAGGCTGCCATCGCTGCCGATGACGCGATGGCACGGCACGATGATGGGAATGGGATTGCTCCCATTTGCCAAGCCCACGGCGCGTACGGCTTTGGGTTTGCCGATGCGCTCAGCAAGCTGCGCATACGAAATCGTTTCTCCATAAGGAATAGTGCGCAGGGCGTTCCACACGCGAAGTTGAAATTCCGTCCCTTCCATCGCCAGCGGCAGATCGAACTCTTTCAATTCGCCGCGGAAGTATGCTTGCAATTGGCGGACAACTTCGGCAAACGGCTCTTTGTCCAGCTTCCAGCCCGCCCCCGGAGGGGCTGAACGCTTGCTGCTCTCGAAACTCACGCAGCGCAGCGCATCCGATTCGCCCGCAAGAAGCAACAGTCCCACGGGACTTTCGTATGTTGTGTAATAGACCGCTTTCACTTTTTCGCCTTTCCCATGGTTCGGCCTAAGCAAGTTTCCTCATCATCATTTCATTGCTTCTATGTTTCGTTGCCAACGGCCTCTAGGGCGTACGGACTCCCGGCGCGATGTCTCTTCTCAAACTCTTCGCGCGTGCACATCGTGCGTATGTCCGTGATGCGATCCACCGCAAGAATCCCATCCAAATGATCGATCTCGTGCTGCAACAACTCCGAGAGATTCCGTTGCTCTCCCGCATGAATTTCGTGCTGCTCACCGCTCAAATCCTGATACCGCACGCTGATTTCCCGGTGGCGCTCCACTTGCATGAAAATGGACAAGAAACTCAGGCATGCATCCCACACCACTATTTTTTCTTTGCTCCGTTCGGTGATCACCGGATTTACGAGCGGCCATGGACCCTCGCCCGGCAGTCGCAAAAAAATAACTCGCACCTTCGCGCCAATCTGCGGCGCCGCAATCGCGCGCCCGTACCCAGTCGTCTTCCGCCAATACGCCAGCGTATCCGCCAGGTCCTCCACCAGCGCAAGGATCTCCGGCGCCGCCGGATTCTCCACGCGCTTCGCCACCTCGCGCAATCCCGGGTCTCCCAATTGCAAAACAGTCCGTATCGCCATATCCGTCTTTCTCTCTCTGCGTCTCTGCGTTACTCGTTTTGCCTTTCTTTGCTTTTCTCTCACTTCCCTCTTCTCTGCGTTCTCTGTGTCCTCTGTGCACTCTGCGTAGAAGTCTTTTACGGCCTTTCCCACCTCCTCGATTCTCCAGCGCGGAAAATCGCCTCAATTACTGCCATATTCGCAATCGCATCCTCAAGCGGCACCGGAACCTCGCTCCCCTTCCGAATCGCCCGCGAAAACGCGTCCCCCTGCACCGTATACTGGTCGCAAACCGGAATCGACTCCGTTCGAATCCCCCCGCCAAATACATCGCGTCCATCATCTATAAAAATCCGCGTTGGTCTGTCGTTCGGCGCATTAAACGGAATTTCCATCTCGATTCGTCCTTTCGTTCCCAAGAACTGCATCCGTTGGTAGTGCACCAATTGCGTGCTGCATGTGAACACCGCTTGCCCCGACGGAAATTCCAGAATCGCCGACGCCAATCGGTCCGTCTTGAAATCCGGATCTATCTCGACCAGTCCCGCAACCCGCGCCGGCTCCTCTCCAAAAATAAATCTCGACGTTGTAATCGGGTAACACCCGATATCCATAATTCCGCCCCCGCCCCACTCCGCTTTGTTCCGCACGTTCGCAGGATCACGGTTGAAATAGCTGAACGCTCCCATGATCGCTCGCAACTCTCCGATCACGCCTTTGCGAATCAGCTCGCGCGTCCTCAGCCATTGCGGGTGCGTCTTCACCATAAACGCCTCGCCGATCTTCACCCCGCAGCGCTCGCGCACTTCCAGCAGCGTTCTTGCCTCCGCCACCGTCAGGCTCAGCGGCTTCTCGCACAGTACGTGTTTCCCCGCCTCCGCGGCTTTCATCGACCACGGCACGTGCAAGTGATTCGGCAGGGGGTTGTAGACCGCTTCAATCTCGGTGTCGGCCAGCAACTCTTCATAGGACCCGTATGCCTTCGGTATTCCCAGCTTCTTCGCGGCATCCTTCGCCTTCTTCAAATCCCGCGACGCAATCGCCACGATCTCGCTCCACTCTCCCTTCTGCATCCCCGGAATCACTCTCCTCGTCGCAATCGACGCCACCCCCAATACTCCCCACTTCACCTTGTCCTGTTTCACAAGCCAACCCCTCCGTTCCACTGCCCACTTCTATCACGCCTCTCTGCCCCCTCCAACTATTGCCGTGCATCTGAAGGGAGGGGCCTCGTCCCGGCCGTCCCCGCTACGCGGGCCCCGACAAAAATATTACCTTCTCTGTCTCGTCAGGTTGGAATAGAATCACCTCTGCGCGGTGATACACCTCCGCCCGAAAGAACCTGTGTCGGCCTAATCTCTCGCGGGCCGCGTCCTCTCAAAGAACGCCGACTTGTGGGGGATTTATGCGAAGCCACAGGGGATTCTCTCTGATTGAGCTGCTCCTCGTCGTTGCTGTGATCCTGATTATTGCGTCGATTGCAGTGCCCAATTTTCTCAAGTCCCGCCTCCGCGCTAATGAAGCCTCCGCCGTTGCCTCCCTCCGCATGATAAACACCGCGGCGGTCACTTATTCCATTACCTATCCCGACATGGGTTTCCCGGCGCAGTTAACCACCCTAGCTGGCGCGAATCCTTGCACGGCTGCTTCTTCAACGCAGGCCTGCTTGATCGATGAAAGTCTTTCTCAGGGCATCAAGTCCGGATACAACTTTGGGTGGACGGGTGATGGCGCCGTTCCTTCGGTCAGCTTCTTCGTCACGGGCACGCCCCAGGTCGTCGGCGCGTCGGGTCAGCGGATGTTCTGCTCGGATCAGACTGGCGTGATTCACTATGATCCCACCGGCTCCGGCTGCACCAGCGCCAGCCTCGTCTTGCAGTAACATTTCCCAATCCTGCTTGCTCCTGGGTCTGCGCCGCCCGCCTTTATCGGTACGCTGTCCTCTCGGACAGTGGACAGGTTTACGCAGGCTGTCCTTCGAACAGCAAAATACAGGGTTGACGCACTACTCTTCAAAATTTAATTATGTCGCGGGTCGCGAACCAAGTCCCACGGTTCGGATTTGGTACAAGTTTAGGTTCCACACCGTGCTGCAGGGCCTGTCCGCCGTCGGGGGATTTTGACGGCTGCGTCTCCGCAAGGCGCGCGTGTCCCGAATACTAGCTTCAGGGGGACTCATGCGAAAACAGAAGGGCTTTTCTCTAATCGAGCTGCTTCTCGTCGTAGCGGTCATTTTGATCATCTCCGCGATAGCAATTCCCAACTTTCTTCGTTCCCGCATGCGTGCCAATGAGGCCTCCGCGGTTGCCTCCCTCCGCATGATCAACACCGCGGCGATCACTTATTCCATTACTTATCCCGACATGGGTTTCCCGGCGCAGTTAACCACCCTGGGAGGCGCGAATCCTTGCGCGGCTGTTAGTTCAACGCAGGCCTGCTTGATCGATGACAGTCTTGCCCTAGGCATCAAGTCCGGCTACAACTTTGTCTGGGCAGGTGACGGCGCCGTTCCTTCGTTCAGCTTCCTCGTTACGGGCACGCCCCAGGCCATCGGCTCGTCGGGTCAGCGGATGTTCTGTACGGATCAGACCGGCGTGATCCACTATGACCCCTCTGGCTCCGGTTGCACCAACGCCAGCCTCGCCCTGCAGTAACATTTCCCAATCTTGCTCGCTCGGGCCGGCACGCTTCCAAGCAACGGCCGCCGCCGATAACAGCTAAACGTTACCAAGTGGAGTTGGCCCTGACCATAGTGGCGCTTCAGTCCCTTCGGCATCGCACACCAAAACCGCCGCCCTCAAAAACTGAGGACGGGGCACCCTCACGCCGGTCAAAGTGGGCAACTCTCTGCGCTTCACGGCACGCCAGCAACGAGTCACGAGTCATCGATCAACTTTCAACCTTTGCTCGGTGCCCTTCCATTTGCACCCAGTTGCAGGAGTGCTAGAATCCGAATAGAACCCCATGATACCTGACAATTCACGCAAGACGCTTTACCAGAAAATCTGGGACTCCCACGTCGTTCGCGAAGATCCCGGCCAGCCCTCGATCATCTACATCGACCGCCACCTCGTTCACGAGGGCACCTCGCCCCAGGCTTTTGCCGGTCTCCGCGCCGAAGGCCGCAAGGTCCGCCGCCCCGATCTCACTTTCGCGGTGATGGACCATTCCGTCTCCACCACTGACCGCACGCTGCCCATCCTCGATAACGATGCCAAGCTCCAGTTTGACGCGCTCGAGAAGAACTGCCGCGAATCCGGCGTTCGTCTCTTCGACATGAACAGCAAGAATCAGGGCATCGTGCACATTATCGGCCCAGAGC
>WNFP01003430.1_pt1 | contig 14937 bp, 10 predicted proteins | sample 5400201 | NCBI WGS metagenome assembly WNFP01 (sample SAMN13153355, study PRJNA577476) | soil metagenome | isolation source: 115 cm saprolite under Madrone tree | place: USA:California | collected 2016-06-14
AGGTCTTCTACGAACTGGTAGAAGCCAACCGCCTGCTGATGCCAATTGAGCACGTGACCGGCTGGCTTTTTCGCGTGGCGCGCAATCGCATCACGGACCTTTTCCGCAAGAAGAAGCCAGAGACCTTCAGCGACGCAGCGGTCCAGGACGAAGACGGCCAGGTGCTGCAGATCGAAGATCTTTTGCCATCGCCCGATGCCGGGCCGGAGGCGCTTTATGCCCGCAACGTGCTTCTCGATGAACTCGAGTCCGCGGTCGACGAGTTGCCGGAGGAGCAGCGCAAGGTGTTTGTTGCGCACGAGCTGGAAGGGCGCAGCTTCAAGGAGATCGCCGCACAGACCGGCGTGGGGGTGAATACGCTGCTTTCACGCAAACGCTACGCGGTGCTGAATCTGCGCGAGCGGTTGCAAAGCATTTACGACGAATTTAGGAAAGGGTGAGGGATTGAACATGAGTAGGAGATGGAAGAGAGTGATTTTCATTGCTCCGCTGGCGATTCTGGGGATGTTGCTATTTGTCGTTATTGGCGGCGAAGTAGTGCTGCACCTGTGGAATTGGTTGCTGCCGCGGCTCTTCGGCTGGCGCGAGATCACCTTCTGGCAGGCGCTGGGACTTCTGGCGTTGTGCCGGATCCTCTTCGGCGGATTTGGATTTCACGGTTCGGGTCGCTCCAGTTTCGGCCGTCGCATGGAAGAGCGCTGCGAGCACATGACACCTGAAGAGCGGGAACGATTCCGGCAACGCATGCGCGAACGTTTCGGCTTCGGCCCTTCGACCAGCGAGAGCAAGGAACCATGAAGCCGTATCGACAGGTGACAGGTCGGCAATGACACGCCGCACCATAGGGCCGGCACAACAGACTGCTGCAAGAGTCGCGGGATTTACTTATCTGTTCACGCCGGCGACCGTGGTCTTGCTCAGTTCGGTACCCCCGACCATCTGATTGTCGAGGGCAGTGCTGCGGAAAGCGCTCGGAAGCTCATCGCCCACGAACGATTAGTTCGCATCGGTATCGCGTGCGATCCAAATTACTGCGCAGGTAGTACTACTCACAGCTCTTTCGATGATTCTCAAGCCATTAAATCGGAGCCTGGCCATGCTTGCGGCATTCTGGAGGCTCGTATATGCCTTGATGTGGGTTCTGCGAAGCCGAAGAACGCGACCCTTGAGCAAGCGGCAATCACAAACACTCCCGAGACCAGTCACCCGGGCGAGGGAAGGTCGCGGATTCAAATCATGCTGATCGTAACTGTCACCCACTTGCCCGTGGGAATTGTGGTCACCAGTTTGATGACGTAGGGGACCTCTTTTGTTACCCAAAAAATGCTGTGGCTTTTGTTGGCGTAGTTTCCCTCAGTGTCGATGGGCCAAGCCATGACCTGTTTTCCGGGTCCGGCCTCCACGAGCTCTTGCTTGCCCACCACTACGGCGATCCAATCGATTTCGTCGTGATCCTCCGAGAGACTGGGAAATTTAGCCTTGAATCCCTCTTTGAGGGGCAGTGCCGCCAAGAGAATTCCGTACATTCCCCCGTTGTAGTCGAATATAGGTTCCTTCATCTCAAATTGACCAGTCTCTGTCTTCGCCTCATCAGCGGAGTTTCTTCGTTGATACTTCACCTGGGCCTTCTCGAAGTCCCGACGTGCCCATTCTCCCGTGTCGCTTCGTTTGAACTCCATGTAGATGGGGGACATTGTTTGGGGGTCAAATACGTTTACATAGGTCGTCACGATGTTGTATTTGGCGTAATCGGCCATTTGGGTGCGCTTGAGCAAATGCCGCCCGTTGATCTCCACGGCCGCGAGTTCATCGGTCCAGGTGCCAACTAAGAACGGCTCTTTCCCCGGAAACGCGTAGACCACCTTCCACGCATTCTTGTGAGGTTTCAGAAACGATCCATCAACTCTCGGATCTCCGACCATCACAGCCTCGGTCGGCGCTGCCGGCGGCGATTGGGCATGGAGGAACGTGGGAGGCGTAACCAATGAGACCAGGGTTAGGGCCACCCCGCGCACAGGACGATTGACTCTGTCGATCATGCCCGCTCCTTTCCCCGAAGCGGTGCATTTCGGAGAGCTTGGCAGGAAGCTCGTCCCCGTCCAAGGTACCAACCGGGATGGGGCTGCATCCCCGCTGTTGGGCTTAGATTCGCTGAGTAGAAAACAGTTAGCCGGGTGTTGGTAGGCGATTGCGCCCGCGTGACGGCGTAGAACAGAAAACAACGCGTAAGTCGTTTGTTTTCTTTCACCACATCGAGTGTCCCGCTGTGCCCTGCTATAGAGATAACCACTTGTCAGCGCGGAACCTTGCTCTTGCCTTGCAGGTGAAACGCAAAGAAGTCGTCCACGCGGTGCCACGCGTCCCGCAAGACATGCGCTCTGGTGAAATAGTGGAATTCGCCTGGATACATCATGTAGGAAAGGAGATCACCTTTGCCCTTTTTGAGTGCTTCGTCGATGAGCCAAACGGACTCGAGGTACGGAACATTGACGTCGGACGTGCCGTGAAGCACGAGCAAGGGGCGCTCCAGCCGATCGATATGCGAAATCGGTGAGGCATTCGCATAGACTTTCGGATTCTGCTCCGGCGTTCCGATGCGACTTGCTGTCCAATCGCCATGATAGGGGTCGGAGTAGTACATCACATAGTCGACAACACCGGCTACGTCGACACCAGCGCGGAACAACTTTGGTTGATCGGTCATCGCAATCAGAGTGAAGAATCCGCCGTAGCTCAATCCCCAGACCCCGATCCGGTCGGCATCCACGTAAGGGAGGGTCTTCAGATAATTCGCCGACATCCAAGCGTCTTTGGCATCTTTGCCACCGACGTCCATGAACACGCCATTGCGCCAATCGCGTCCGTAGCCGATGCTGCCGCGATAGTCCGGAGCGAAAACGATATAACCCTGCTGCAGCAGATACTGGTGAAAGCTATAGTAGACGGCGTAATTTCGCTGCACGTGCCAGCCGTTGTAGTTCTGATTCACGCCGTCGCCGTGAATCCAGATGATCGCCGGATGTTTTTTGACAGGATCCAGGTTTTTTGGAACAAACAGCCATCCCGGCACCAGCTGGCCATCCGCTCCCGGGAAATGTACAAACTGAGGCTCGACGAATCGCGATTTGTCGATACCGGCCGGCATGGACTCGGAGAGACGAACCGGCTTCGAGTTTGGTTTTGCTTCGATCGCGAACAAGTCCGCACTGTTGCGCGTATCCGTGTGCTGGTAGACGAGGTATTTGTCATCGGCGGACCAATGCGGTTCGATGTTGGTGCCGTTGCCTGACGTGACGTACGTTACTGTCGCGTGCGAGAGGCCACCGCCAATGCTGGCGATGCCGATGTGGCGGTCCCCGGGCCGCTCTGGCTCATTTGCGTCGAAGGCGATGCGGGTGCTGTCGTGCGACCAGGCGGGGCGCCAAGCTTCGAAGTGCCCCATGGTCAGCTGAACGGCGTCGCCACCAGCGGAGGGCACGACGTACAGGTGATCCCAGCCGTCTCGATCGCTCAGGAAGGCGATCCACTTGCCGTCAGGCGAGGGCCACGGTTGGGCTCCCGCCTCTCCCCAGTCGGGAATGCTCCAAAACTGCTCCTCAGTGATGTCAAGGATTGCATGTGGATTTCCATCGGCAACGTCCACGACATAGATCGAATATTTCTTGAAGTCTTTCGATTGCCCATCGTACACGAGCCGCGTTGGGTCTACCCACGCCAAGCCGCCGTATTCTCCGGGCGCGCCGATGGCAACCGGCCGGCCCTCCGCGAGCTTGACGGTGTAGATCTGGCCTGGAACGTATTCCCAGGTACGGTAAATGATCTTATCGCCTGAATAGGCGGGTGTTTCATCGTGATTGATGGTCTTAAAGCCCGCGGTGTAGGCCAAACTTGCGCCACTGGGCGACCACATTGGGCGTGAAATGCTAACGTCGTCTTGCGCAACAAGGGACTCGCTGCCCTCGGCCAGCCAGCGCACGATGAGATCGCTTTTGTGAGGAGTGCCGTCGGCAGCCCCGACGGCGTGACGGACGAACGCCACGCGAGTAGCGTCGGGCGAAGGAACGATGTCGGTTTCGCGCGCAGCTGTCGTCCACACCGGCTTCGTTGCACCTCCGGCGATTGCCGCCTGCCACAGATCGCCGTCATGCGGAAAGTAGACCTTTTGTGAGTCGCGGCTCCAGAACGCCCCCTGCACTTGGCCTTCCGGAAACGAAGTGAGTGCTTGGGGTAGGCCATGGCCGTCGGCATTGGCCACGTATAGATTCGCCACTCCCGCGTGATCCCAGAGGTACACGACATGCTTGCCGTCGGGTGACCAGATCGGGTTGGACGGATGCTTGATATCAACCAAGTGCTCAATTGTCAGCCGCGAGGATTTTTCGTTGTTCTGCGCTGCAGCAGGGGCCGCTAACGTCACTGCTACCGCGACAACCATCCCGATCGATTTATTGCCTCTCCACATAGCCCCCCCACGTTGCACAAAATGAGAAGTCAATTCCAACACGACACCGGCAGGGCGCGATCATCGGCAACCCGTTGGCTAGGAAAGTGGCGGCCTCAAACGAGGCCGGCTGGGTTAAAAGGTGAACCGCAGACCGAACCGGGTCACGAATGGATTGATTGTGCTGTACGGAAATAGATAGCTCGATCCAAAGGTTCCCACCTGTCCGATCACCGTTTGCGCATTGGCCACATTGAAGAAATCTACGTTCGGTATCAAGTGCCACCGATCGTTGAGAACAAAGTCGCGAGATATACGCAAATTGAGCATGTTCACGCTGGGGAGCCGCAGGACGCCGGCCGGCTGAAGAATGACTGTCTCCCCGACCGATACGCCTTGCCCGTTAGGTACGCCAAAGGTCTGGGTCGTCTGGATCGGGAAACCCGTATAGTGCTGGAAATTGACGCTGGTGCCGATCTTCCATGGAAATTCGTAGCTGCTATCCAACTTGAAAACAAATGTCGCATCGTAGTTGAGATAGTTATTCGCGCGATTGATGTCATTGTTGGGATCCGTGAAGTTGTCGCTTAGAGCATCATCGGAAGATCCCCGACCGAAAATTCCTTTCTGGCGTTGGATGGTGAATCCGGCGAGTAGTTGCCACTTCCGGGACAGCCGCTTTACGGCCGTAAATTCAAGGCCGTGATAAGCGTTGTCGTCAAGCGCGGGGATGTTGGTGACCACGAAGTTGAACTGCCCATACTTGGTCGGATCGGACGGCTGAAAGCTAAATAGTGTCAAAGGCTTTCCAGTAACTCCGTTTACGATCGGCTGGCCGGCAATTGTTGTGACCGGCGCGTAATCCGAAGCCTGGACGGCCGTGTTCTCGAGTCCGATCATGTTTTTCTTGGTGCGATAGTAGTACGTGACTCCGACACGGAGATCTCCCCACAGCTGTTTTTCATAGCCTGCGCTGATCTGTTCCGAGTAGGGCCGGCTCATGTTTTTGTTGATGTGCGTGCTGGAACCGCCAAACGCAAATACCAGCTGACTGGGGACCAACCATTCGCTTTGCTGCGGGATTCTGTCCCCATTTCCATCGATCCAGGAATAATACTGCCCGGCAAATCCGACTGGATTAGAGGTTTCGGCTAGACCCGTGCCTTGCATCTTGTAGTACCGGCCATAGCTGAAGCGCACAACCGAATCACCCCTTCCGGTCAGATCGAAGGCCAGGCCAAGACGGGGAGAAATGGTGTTCCAGTTCACCAAGTTTCCCGAGGCGGGATAGGTCGTTTGCGGGAAAAGTTGAGGGAACGTCACTGCCGGATCGGTCGTTTGCTGAGGGTAGTAGGTATTGAAGTGGTCGTAGCGCAGTCCAAGGTCTAGCGTGAGGCGTCGGGCGATCGTCCAGGTATCTTGGAAATAGGCGCCAGTGTCGCGGAAATAGTTTTTCTGTGTCGCGGGGGTATCGAACGCTGCGACCTGATATGGAATGGGAAGATTATTGCTGTCAAGTCCGTTGAAGAAGATATTTATTCCCTGGTGAACCTGATAGATGTAGGAGTTATACGCTTTTCCTGATTCAAAGCCGAATTTGAGGTTATGCGTGCCGCGAAGATTGCCTTTGTACCAGGAGCCACTCACCGAGTACTTGAGCACCCAGGCAGGGTTCGCGAAAGCGTATGGAGCTGCACCGGTTTCCGTTCCGGTGCCAACATTTGTGACGTTCACGTCGTTAGCCGTAACACCGGACTGATAGCTTAGAGGAAATACAATCTTGTTCCACCCCACGCGAAAGTCCAGCAGGAAGTTGTTGGTGATCTGGCTGGTCCACAGTCCTTGAAGAATATAGGCCGGTTCGATCTGTTTCCAACTGGCTTCTTCACTTACGAATGCATAAGACGTATCGCGGCGGAAGAAGCGATTTTGTTCGTTGTAGAGCCAGATGAAACTGAATTTGTTCTTGGAATTCACCTGAAAGTCGCTTCGCAAGTCTGTATTGGTTTGATGGTTGACGTCTTTCACGGGCGCGCCCGCCTGGTTGGTGATTGAGAGTATCCGCTGGCGCAGATCGTAGCTGCGGTACGATCCGAATAGCCACCATCTGTCCTTGATGAGCGGGCCACCGAGACTGGCGGTAGCGTCTCGTGTCATATCAAATGGCGAGCCAGAGGTGACGGGTTTGCCGTTGTAGACTGGAAATTTGACTCCGGCTTGGAGCCCGGCGGTTAAGTAATAGAACCCCGCCTGCCCGTGCAGTTGGTTAGACCCGGACTTCGTCACCATGTTCATATACACGCCCCCGATGGGCACGGAGGCGGGGGCGTTGTCGGCAACAACCTGAAACTCATCGAAGGAATCGTGGTTGGTATAGAACTGCGTGTAACCGCCATTGGCTCCAGGCCAGTTCAGATCCAAGCCGTTAAAGCTATAGATCTGCTCCGCCGGAGTGCTGCCATGTACTTGCATGGCGGACTGCTGATAACTGTTGTTGCCGGCGACATCGAATGTGCCAAGCGTCGCGCCCGGCATCTGCGCGACCGTGGACCAGGGGTCTCGGCCGCTAGGAATGTCTTGCAGCAGATTCTGGTCAAATGTTGTCGCGGTCTGATTGCTCTGTAAGTCGAGAACCGGCTCGCCTTCCACCTTTACAGTCTGCGTAACCTCTCCAACCTGGAGCTTGGAGTTGATCGTTGCCGTGAATCCGGCGGTGATAACGATACCAGTCTGACTAAATGTGCGGAATCCAGCCGCGGTCACGGTCAGCTCATAGGTACCTAGCGCTAGCAAGTCAAACTGGTAGCTACCGTCCGCTTCCGTGTGTGTGCTCCGCGGAGCTAAAAGCGCCGTACTCTTAACCGCAACAGAAGCGTTCGGCACGGCCGCGCCCGAACTGTCCGTTACCGCGCCTGTAATCTTGCCGGTAGTTGAGACCTGGGCGGTCAGCATATGCGGCACCATGAGCGAAAATATCAAAAAGTGCAAAGAGGCGAGGATGACCGACCGAAAACTAGAGTTGTGACGGAAAATGACAAAAAAGGACATGAGCCACCTCGTACGTAGAATTGCTGCCCCCAGAAGTTCTTGTTTCCCACCTTCGAGTGAGAGGTAATTCCAGAAGCTGGCTAAGAATCGTGGATATTGTATGCACTCTTCACGGCCTGTCAACGCAGGAATTTGGTTTTAATGTAGTGGATATTTCAGGGCAAGTGTGGGACTCGACGGATCTCGTAGGTCGCTGTCACCCTCCGTGACGCATTCGAGCGATTTGCCTGTAGCATCCGGATGCTGACGTCGACTCAGAAACAGTCCTCGCAAGTATCCGCAGGCATCCATTATGCGATTCCAAAGTGCATTCGCGGCTTCATCTGGGTTTCATTTCCGGCAGATATCGAGAGGCTCCCGGCGAGCCCTTACCCGCCCTGTCAGGTCGCGATCAACGACGAGATGGAGGTCTCCTACCCAAAATCCTCGAATTGTGTTAAGACCCGTGCTCAGGAAACCCTCAGGCCGACGCAAGGGAACGTCTACATTGCGGCCAGAGACTTGCCTGTTCGCTGGCCACGCATCGGCGGCAAATCTGCCTAAAGGGGGCGCCGATTTTTCGGAGAAGAGAGGTGACTGCGATGATAAGTCGGAGAGGGTTTCTCGCAACGACCGGGGCAGCCGTGGCGACCTCAAGCGTGGGAGGAGTATCGGCAGCGATGGGTGAACCGGCAACGGGCGGCGAGAAGTCGGCGAGGCTTTTTTTGCCGGTGGATGATCTAAAGCCGGCTACGTTTGACCGGCTGCCACTCGAATGGCACAAGCAGCGCGCGCACCAGCTGTGCGAGAAGCTAGCTGAGGATGGCTACACGGGAATTCTTTTGACGGATCGGTGGAACATCATTTACTTCACCGGTTTGTGGCACACCACCACCGAGCGCCTAGTGAATGTATTTCTGCCTTTGAAGGGCGATCCGGTCTGGTTCAATTCGGCGCTCGATCGCGACCTCGTCAAAACATGGTGGTACAACGACGGCGAGATGTACTTCGACTGGTTCCACGCGGAAGGTGCTTTCCCAAACGAAGGGAAGGTACAAATGGGGGCTAAGGTAGATTTGTTCGAGTGGTTGCTGAAGTCTCTCAAGAACCGAGGGTGCGCAGGTCAAAAGCTGGCGGCAGACATCGAGTTTCCTCCTTCGGCGCAAAAGAAAGTGGTGAATGTGCTCGGGAAGGAGATGACATCCGCGGAAGAGACATGCATGGGCATGCGCATGCGTAAAACGCCGGAGGAGTTGGCACTTATGCGCCGTGCTTACAACTACTTCAACCAGTTGCATTCGTTTGCCCGCGACATGTTACTGGAGCACGGTACGGATCTAACTGACTTCGACATTGCGAGCGCAGCTACCAAATACGGTACGGACCTGATCATGTCAGACATCAAGCGTGACGGCGCACCGCACACCGCAGTCGGCATCGAGATTGAAGTGGGCTGCCGCACGGGAAGATCGACAGCCTATCCACATCCGAACCAGTTTCAGCACAACAAGGTGGCGCGAGGACAAGCACTGCAGATCGAAGGTGTAGTGAACATAGCGGGCTGCGGTGGAGAGCTCTACCGCGCCATGTTCATTCACCCGTTCACCGAACAAATGAAAAAGCTCTGGATGGTGAGCCGCGATTGCTGCCAGATTCAAAAGGAAGAGTCCGTCGCCGGCGTGACCTGCTCGACCGTGGCGTACAAGGTTCACAAGCACCAGGTGAAGAATGGCGTTGCTCCTTATATCTATCACCGGCCGGCGCACGGCCAGGGCTGGGAAGGGCACCAGCCGCCGTATCTGGCGTTGGGGGATTACAGGATGCTCGAGCCCGGAATGTGCTTCTCGGTCGAACCGGGCTTGTATGATCCTGAGCACGGGATTGGCGCGAATTTCTCAGACGGTTTCGTAGTTGAGCCGGAAGGGCCGTCACGACAGATGTCGCGGCTGCCGTGGAGTGAGGAATGGTGTTTGATCAAGCTCTGACTGATCGAACTTGGCCGGATCCCAGGGAAGGATTTGCGGCCACGTCTCCCACTTGCACCAGGGACTATTCGCAGAAGGACTCCATTTGTTGGGGACCTGGTCTAGATGTCGCCATATCTTCGTATGGCGGGCCACGTGACCGGGCGATCTTGGAATTTCACGCCGATGCAGTAGCGGTCGTCCGGAAGCCTCTGAGCGTAAATCACCTTCGCCCAGGCCGAATCTGCGTTAAGCGGAGTAACTCGGACCGCGTCGCCAGGTTGCCAGGCGTGCTGCGAGAATATGCGCGCGCCGTGCGGACTGATGTTATCGGTGAACGTCCTCTCTCCATCGGCAGCCACACTTACTGCCGGTGCGAGACGCACCACGACGATGATCGGCAGCCGCCTTTCCATTCTGCCATTGGGCCCGTGGTCCAAAGGGTTCACGCTCAGACCCTGACTGGGCAAACCTGAGGTGTGGCGGCGCGCTGATTCGGCTTGAAACCTTCGTCCAGGTCTTCGTCGGGAAGCATCCTCATTGGCGCGGCGACGGCTCTTCTGCGTCGATCCGGTGCTGGGTCACTTGATCCGTTGCTTGGAACCCCCGTCAGCTACCTCATCCCTCTATTGGGTAGCATTTAATTCTTCCGGTAACAATCAAGTAAAGACCTTAGTACTTATCCAGAGATTACTGTAGTGTCCGAGTACAGGTTTGATCGCCTCCGAATCCGCTGATTTGCTTTTCGATTGCAATCATACTCGAAGCTGAGGTGTCGACGACGGCGAAACTCGATGAGGCTGCTGGTCATTCTTTTGCTTTGGAAAAAGAATTCAGCGCGCCTCGGAGCAGAATGACGATGGGTTTTCCACTGCCGCCATGGAAGGAAATCTCCAAATCGCCGGAGTTTTCAACCTCGCCGCGAAACTCACCAAAGTGATTTGTCACCGTGTTGACAATATACCCGCGGCCATCCGAGATCATGACCTGCAGGTCGCGGCCAACCATCTCCGGATGACTAAGGTCTACCAACTGTCCAGTAACCGCCAGGCGATTTTGCACCTGCCGCAATTCGATCTGGAGATCGATCTGATAAGGACCGGCCCGATAGAGCAGTTGTCTGACGCTCATGGCGGCCGAGCGTGTTCCTGCCGGTGCCGGCTGCGAAAAACTGTCGTATAGCTGCTGGATCAGGCCTGCTTCCTGCCGCCTGGGCATCAGGCCGGCCGGTGCGAACGCTGCCTTGACGACGCGAACTCTTTCCGCGGCAGGTCGGTAACGAGCCTCCTCCGCTGGCACTTTGGCTACTTTCCGCCACAGCGCACCTGTTTCCAGGTAACGTCTTCGCCACGTTCCCCGGTGCGTCGGCACCGCCTCTCGTCGAACGTCAGAAGTCGCGTGGTTCACAAAATCACTCCATTCCACAGCCTTAGGGCATTTCATCGCTATTCCCCCGTTTATACCTCTTTACCCATCATTCCGCTCGTCAGCGGATGGGTCAATCTAACGTTATCCATGGAAGAAGGAGTTTGCCGGTGGAGAAAAATATAGTTCAGCCGGAGTTGACCCTAGCGGTTCCGCAGGTGAATACCGTAACCATCAAATGGAACGGGTAAAGCGTGTGGGCATCGTGGATGCTGCTCCCACTGTGAAAATGGGTGGATATTCTTCTTTCTTGAACGCGCTACGAAGGATTGCGCTGCGGTGGTGATCGTCACGGGAGTCGGAATCGACATCGCCGTAGCAGCGTCGGTTCACGATGGGAGTCGGTTACGGCCCGAAATTATTCCAGTCCGTGCTCCGTTTCCAGCGCCTTGTGAATCTTGCCGCTAGCGCAGGTATTAGCCGGAATATTGCTCGGTTTGCAGCGGACGCGGACTACGCAGATCAAGCGCACATGACTCCGGAGGTGCAGCGGTTTTCGGGCAATTCACCCAGGAATGCGCTCTTCGCTTTATCTGGTCTCATTGGGACGCATCCATCATTTCTATCTTCGGCACGATGCTGACTCGAAGAGAACTTCTAGCAGACTTCACAGCAGTGCCGTTTTTTCGTCTTGCAAAAGGAGAGTCTCAGACCATGGACCTGCGCGTCAGCGTCGTGACCTTTGGGGTGAAAGACCTGGGAGTTCGAAGAGATTCTACGTCGACGGCTTCGGTTGGAAGCCGGTATATGAGGACAACGAGATCATCTTCTTCCGAACAGGCGGGATGGTTCTTGCGCTGTTTCTACGTGATCATCTCGCGGCAGATTTTCAGGCCGATCCGGCAACATTCGGACATGCACCCGTGGCATTGGCATACAACGTCCGTGCGAAAAATGAATTGAATCCGCTCATTCAACGCGCTGTGGCCGCGGGGGCAACGATTCTAAAGCCACCCAGAGACAGACCCTGGGGAGGCTACTCCGGCTATTTGGCCGATCCCGATGGGTTTTCCTGGGAGGTGGCTTGGAACCCAGCGTGGCGATTGGCGCCTGACGGCAGTGTGGAGTTTCGCCGAGACGCATAGCAAGCGGCCCGACGATTTGTTTCAGAATTTGGGGGGACACGATTGTGGGCCGCGTACGTCAATGGGTTGCCCGGGCATTCAATGCGGCAAAAACCACGCCACGCTTTCGTTCAATGCGGTTTCGATTTCAGGTTACGAAGGGTGGCGGACCGCCTCGAACACTGGTTGTTTGTCTGGCGCAGGCTAGCCGCTCATTAAAGGCCCTGTGAGGGCTGGCTCCCGAGGTGTCCCTCCGCGGGACCCCTCCTGTGCATTTGAGCATCTGGATCGCTCTGCCGCTGAAACATCGGAAACACAGGAACCTGTTCGATTTGTTACAGCGAGCGGCAGGTGAATTGAAATGCAACTCATATTTGTTGCCGCGCTCGGTCTTGATGATTGTTTTCGTTTTTTTACACCGCGGGGGCTGCTGACCCAGAACTGGACCGAAGGACAGTTGCGCAGCCCTCTTTCAGAATCGACACTGTGAGCACGATTTTTTGGCTCGCAACGCCCAGCCTGATGGGGACGGATTAAAAGAAACAAAAGGTATTTTAGAAGAATGGCGGGACATTTACGTCTAAATGTATTCAAATCGTGTTCTGGCTGCTGCTTTACTCCTCGTCGGCCGCAAGCGCTCCGCTTCCTGACGGTCAGCAGGGCAGCACTCGTAGTCCGCACGGAGCGCTCGCGATTCCTTGCGAGAACTGCCACACCGCTGCGGGCTGGCGCCCCATTCGCGCGGTCCCCGAATTCGATCACAACAAAACGAACTATCCGCTGCGCGGCATGCACGAGAAAGTGCGGGCACGGATTGCGCGCAGTGTCACACCGTTCTTGGTTGGAACAATGCCATTCAGCAAGTTAAGGATCACCAGAATCGTTTCCCGCTTTTCGGCGCTCACGCCGCGGTGCAATGCGAGGATTGCCACAAGGGCGCAGCGGTTGGGCAGTTTCAGGGTCTCTCAACGGCTTGCGCATCTTGCCATTTGAGGGATTTTCAGAAGACTACGAATCCGAACCACGCCAGCGCGAAGTTTGCTACTACCTGCGAATCGTGCCACGTCTCCTTTGACAATTGGTTGGGCGCGAAGTTCGATCACAGCACGACCGGGTTTCTGCTGACCAATGGCCATGCGAATGTGCCTTGTGCCTCCTGCCACCTCAACAACAATTACAATTTGACGACCGCGGCGACGGACTGCGGGAATTCCGGATGCCATTTGACCACCTGGCAGCAGACCAATAATCCGGTGCACTCCTCGGCGGGCGCGGCTTTTGCGGTGGCCAACTGCGCGGGATGCCACAACACGATTTCCTGGACCACGGCGATCTTCGATCACAGCACGACGGGGTTTCTCCTGACCAATGGGCACGCCAACGTGCCCTGCGCTTCTTGTCATATCAACAACAACTACACTTTGACGATCACGCCGACCGACTGCGGGAACTCCGGCTGCCACTTGACGAAATGGCAGCAGACCACGACACCGGTACACTCGACATCGGGGCCCGCTTTTGCGCCGACGAATTGCGCCACCTGCCATACCACGCTAGGCTGGGATTCCGCTTCTTTCGACCACAGCACGACCGGTTTCGCGCTGACGGGCACGCACGCTTCGCCATCACCCACGCCCTGCGCATCCTGCCACGTCAACAATAATTACACGCTGAACTCGGCCGACTGTATGAGTTGCCACCAGTCGGCGTGGAACAGTACGCCTTCCTTCGGCGGCACGGTGCCGGATCACATCAAGGCGGGCTTTCCCACGACGGCCGTGGCTTGCGCCCAGTGCCACACCATCACGAAGTGGTCCGACGGCAAGTTCGACCACACCGCGTTCGGGTTCCCGCTGACCAATGCGCACGCCCTGGTGGTCAACGGCGGCAAGGTGCCGGCCTGCGAATCGTGCCACATCAACAGTAACTACAGCCTGAGTATCATGCCGAACGACTGCGGGAATTCGGGATGCCATTTGAGCACCTGGCAGCAGACCAATAACCCGACGCACGCAACTTCGGGACCGACGTTTGCCGTCGGGAACTGCTCGACATGCCATAACACCATTTCGTGGACTACGGCAGTCTTTGATCACAGTACGACGGGTTTCCCGCTAACCAATGCGCACCAGTTGGTGGCCAACGGGGGCAAAGTACCGACCTGCGTTTCTTGCCACGTCAACAATAACTACACGCTGACGATTGCACCGACCGACTGCGGGAACTCGGGATGCCATTTGACGACTTGGCAGCAGACCAATAATCCGACGCACGCGGCAGCGGGAGCGCCTTTTGCGGCAGCGAACTGCTCGACATGCCATAGCACGATCACCTGGACCACGGCGATCTTCGACCACAGCACCACGGGCTGGGCCTTGACGGGCTCGCACCAGCTAGCCCCGGCGGGGAAGGTGGTGGCCTGCACGGACTGCCACGTAGGGAACAACTACACCTTTACGGTAGCGAACACGGACTGCTACGGCTGCCACCAGGCGGCTTGGCAGAGCACGACGACGCTGGGTGGAGCGGTACCGAATCACATCACGGCAGGCTTCCCGACCTCGCAATGCTCGACGTGCCACAACACGACTACATGGGCGTCAACCTTCAACCACGCGACGACGGGTTTCCCGCTGACCAATGCGCACCAAATGGCGCCGGCGGGCAAAGTGGCGGCCTGCACGGACTGCCACATCAACAATAACTACACGCTGACGACTGCCCCGACCGACTGCGGGAACTCGGGATGCCATTTGACGACCTGGCAGCAGACCAATAATCCGACGCACTCTTCAGCCGGAGCGCCTTTTGCGGCAGCGAACTGTTCGACATGCCACAGCACGATCACCTGGACCACGGCAACCTTCGACCACAGCACGACGGGCTGGGCCTTGACGGGCTCGCACCAAATGGCGCCGGCGGGGAAGGTGGTGGCCTGCACGGACTGCCACATAGGCAGCAACTACACCTTTACGGTAGCGAACACGGACTGCTACGGCTGCCACCAGGCGGCTTG
>WNFP01003799.1_pt1 | contig 14936 bp, 10 predicted proteins | sample 5400201 | NCBI WGS metagenome assembly WNFP01 (sample SAMN13153355, study PRJNA577476) | soil metagenome | isolation source: 115 cm saprolite under Madrone tree | place: USA:California | collected 2016-06-14
GGTGGCAATGCCGGCTCAGGCGGAGTAGCCGGCAATGGTGGCAATGGAGGCGGCCTCTCCAGCACTGGGCCGGCCTCGATCTTCAACAGCACGATCAGCGGCAACCAGGCGGGGACAGGCGGCTCGGCGGGCGACACTGTCGGCGCCAGCGGGTTGGGCGGCGGCATCTTCCGCGGCTCCGGGACACTTACTCTCAAGAATACAATTGTGGCCGGTAATCTGGACGGGGCGGGCTCTGGTCGGGATGACGTCAACGGCGCGCTCGACGCGACCGGTTCTTTCAACCTGATCGGCGATGGTACCGGGATGACCGGCATCAGCAACGGCAGTAACGGAAATCAGGTTGGTACTTCCGGATCGCCGATCAATGCGCTGCTCGGCGCACTAGGTTCGAACGGCGGAGCGACTCAAACGTATCTCTTGTTGCTGGGAAGTCCTGCTATTAATGCGGGCAGCAATGCTCTCTTGCCGCCAGATACGTTTGATCTGGATGGCGACAACAACACTGCTGAAGTCTTGCCAGTCGATCAGCGTGGCCTCGGATTCAACCGCGTAGTCAATACGACGGTTGATATTGGCGCGGTTGAGGTGAACTATTCGATCACAGCAACGGCCGGTACGGGCCAGAGTGCGCCTATCAATTCGGCCTTTGCGACTCAACTGCAAGCGACCGTCACAGAGTCCGGCGCCAATCAGAGCGGGGTGACAGTGACATTCACTGCTCCCGCGAGCGGAGCTAGTGGCACTTTCCCCGGCAACGTTAAGACCGCAAACGCAAGTACTGACCCGAGCGGAATAGCGACCGCGCCTGTGTTCACCGCGAACGGAACCGCCGGCGGTCCCTACAATGTTGTCGCCAGCATCGCCGGCGGCTCGCCTTCGGCAAACTTCTCTCTGACAAATCTAAAGGGCGACCAGGCAATCACAATCAACACACACGCGCCGGCAAGCGCAACCTACAACACCAACTTCACGGTGGCGGCGACAGCAAGCTCGGGGCTGCCGGTTAGTTACAGCAGCGCTGGCGCTTGTACAAACGTCGGACCAACTTTCACCATGACCAGCGGAACGGGCACGTGCACGGTCAAATACAATCAGAGTGGCAATAGTAACTACAACGCTGCGCCGCAAGTGACCGAGTCGGTAACTGCGCAGAAGGCGAACCAGACAATCACGGTCAATACACACGCCCCAGCGAGTGCGTCCTTCAACACCAACTTCACGGTGGCGGCAACATCCAACTCCGGCTTGGCGGTCGCATACAGCAGTTCCGGCGTATGCACGAATGTCGGCGCTACCTTTACCATGACCAGCGGTACCGGCACCTGCACAGTCAAATACGATCAGGCTGGCGACTCGAACTACAACGCTGCGCCGCAAGTGACCGAGTCGGTAACTGCGCAGAAGGTGGCGACGGCCACTGCCGTTTCATCTTCCGTCAACCCTTCAGAGTTTGGTCAGAGTGTAACGTTCACCGCGACGGTCATTTCCATTGCCGGCACGCCCACGGGTTCGGTGCAGTTCAAGGACGGGGGCGTGAACCTGGGAGCGGCTCAAGCTCTTAACGCCGGAGGTGTGGCGCAACTGACAACTTCATCTTTGACTACCGGACCGCACGCGATCACGGCCGATTACAGCGGAGATGCGAACTTCCTGACCAGCACTGGCTCTCTGTCAGGCGGCCAGGTGGTGAAGAGCCAGCCTTCGCTCTCAATTAACGATGTTTCATTCGCGGAAGGAAACAGCGGTACTACGAGTCTCATCTTTACCGTCACGCTCTCAGCGGCCAGCAATCTGACGGTGAACGTGAATTACGCTACCGCGAACGGGACGGCGACAGTGGCTGACAACGATTATCAGGCAACCTCAGGCACGCTGACTTTCAATCCGGGAGACTTAACTAAGACAGTTACGGTGTTAGTAAACGGCGATCAGAAATTTGAAGCCGATGAGACTGTCCTGGTGAATCTCACGAGCCCGGTGAACGCCACGATTAGTGATAATCAGGGTACCGGCACGATTCTGAATGACGATACGCTGCAGTTGATCCTGGACGAATCAGGGCCTGATGCCAATCAGGCGGCAGCCTTTGATTCTTTCATGTTCCTCAGAGATGCGTTTCACGTTCAGAATGTCGCCACCTGGTTTAATCTTGGGCCCGATCCAAATACGAGGGTGATTCTCTTCGCCGCGAACCTGCAACTAAATCAGGGAGAGACTGCTTCTGCGGTAGTGGTTAATCTGGTGGATGCTAACAACCAAACCTTTGATGTTCCTGCCGAAGACGTGCGACAGGTTCCCGGCTTTGCCTTTACTCAAGTCAAGTTCAGGTTACCGAATAATCTGGCAGCCGGCGTGTGCATGGTGACAATCAAAGCGCACGGCCAGATCAGCAACACGGGAACTATGAGGATAGTGTTGCCTTAGAAGACTTGGCAGGGACGAGGATCAAGTGGTGAAGCCTTTTGATTCGTCGCCTTTGTTGAATTCATGGTATGACGAGTCCGCGAAGCGGACGTTCAGCATGGAGCCTGAGGCGTGAGCCCCAGGATAGGCAGTAAAGAAATTTGCGAGCCCGCGATGCGGGCGACAGCGGAATCATAATGATCGATTTGGTGAAAATCTCAACTTCTATCGCCCGCGTGGGCGGGCTCAACTATTTTTAGTGATTGGATCCTGGGGCTTACGCCTCAGGCTTTATGCTGGCGTCCGCTCCGCGGACTTTGCGGATTTTAGGGCGCTTCGATTATCTCTTTCAAAAGCGTTTCATCCGGATCGACTTGTTTGGAAGTTGGCTTGCCGCTCAAACGAATTGTGAGAGCCGCGAGTTTCGATTTTGGGTAAATGGTTCGCTTGACCTTCTGACCGTTAACCGTAACCTCGATTGGCCTCTGGTCGATCCCCAACGGACCTGATAACGCGGATGACCCGCGCCATAAATCCAGCGAGCAAAAAACTCCTTCAAGTTCTTGCCCGATGATTGTTCCAGGGCGTGGCGCAAATCTTCAGTCGTCGCATTGGCATCGCGATGGGCGTTGTAGTAAATACGTAAGCCCTTGAAGAACTGCTCGTCACCAATTTGCTCGCGCAGCATGTGCAGCACCCACGCGCCTTTCTCATAATTGTTTGCGTTCAGCAGCTTCATCAAATCCTGCGTCTCGGTATCGTGGATGGGTGCGTTGCGTTGCTTTTCATAAGCGAAGTAACGTGAGGCTGCATCTCGCATGTACTCGTGGAATGCCTTTTCGCTTTCATGCTTTTCGATGAATAGTCCCGCAAAGTAAGTCGCAAAGCCCTCGCTTAACCAAAGATCGGCCCAAGTCGATTCAGTTACCGAGTCTCCAAACCATTGGTGAGCGATTTCGTGTGCAACGACATCTTCGATTCGCATGGGAATGCCGAATCTCTGGCTCAATTTGTCGTTGCCGCGTGGTTCGAAGAGCGTGCTTTGGAAAACGATCGCGCTGGAATTCTCCATTCCGCCAAAGCGCGTCGCGCCGATAATCAAAGCCAGCTTTTCGTATGGATAGGGCGCGATAGTCTGGCTGAAAAACGCCATTGCCGATGAGGCGGGCGCGAACCCCTTTGGCGCATATGCGGCATCTTTCATCGGCACATAATAGGAGAGAGGCGCAGAGGCGCTTTCATCGGCGTCGATCTTCGTCCCTTCACTGACGGCAATCACCATGCAGTAAGCGGGAATCGGCTTAGTCTCGTCGAACTTCCAGACGGATGGAGCACTGCCATTTCTGGTTACCGCGACAGACCGGCCGTTAGCGACGACAAGTTCACGGGGCGGAGCGGCTATGGTGAACGAAACCGTAGCCTTTGCCGACGGATGATCGAGGCACGGAATCCAATTATGAACGCGGTTGGGCCAGTTGTCTCCGGTGGCTGCCGGGTTGCCGTCGCGATCTTTTGCGAAGACTAAACCGTCCTTGGGCCGGCCGTGATAGTTGATAGCAATGTCCAGTTTCTCGCCGCGGTTCGCGGGGCGCCGAAGCATCACCTCGAGCATGCCGGGCTGGCGCTCAAACCGAGCTTGCGCGCCTGCGATCGTCACCGCATCGATCGGCAGTTCGCCAAAGTCCAAATCGATCCTGGTTAGATTATCGGCGATGACTTCAAGAGTAATCTCAGTATGGGCCGCAGAGATCTCGCTAAGCTGATCGTTGAAAGAAAGCGCAACGTCGTAATGGATAGGCCGCCAGGAATTGATGGCCCGCTCGCGACGTTGGGCCGCAAGACACAAAGGAAGACAGAGGATCGCGGTCAGTAAGAACAGAACACCTGGCAGGGCTCTCAACAATTTCAAAGCAGTCGATTTGTGCATGCTGGCTGTTTTCGCAGAGCTACTTCTATCTGATTCCAAGCATTAATAGCGCCGATCGGTCTGAAACCTCGCCGCTGTTGTCCTTCCAGTGTAGATATGCAATGCGCTCGGCATCGGAAACCGGCCGATTTCCCAGACGAGCAGCGGGAGTCCGCTCAAACGCTCGTTCGGTCAAGGCCATGTGTGCGTTGCGGATATGAAGCGAGGATGGCTCAGCCAACGCCTGCTCGGCCGATTCCACATCCGGGAAAAATTCTTCATAGGCTAACAGGTGCCAGATGGTTTCAGAGTCGCGTTGGTCCTTGGCAATTACGCGCAACAAGCCAAAGCCGCTTTCAAGCTGAAAGATTAAATCATCACCGGCATCGAAGGTCTGGCCCATATCTTTCGAAATTTATCAGCATCTCGGCCAGAAGCCTAGTGCGCGGCTAACGGATTGCTTTTGTCTCCTCGGTAGGAGCTCCAGGCTGATGAACCGATGTCAATGCGATCCACTAAGTGACACGAAACAGCACGAAATGAAGTTTTCGTTCGATCCGTTTCGTGTTCAGGATGCCGCGAAATCGATCACCATCAATTGAAAATCAGTAGTAGCAACTCTACAATGCGGTACAACTTGGATCGACCCAACGCTAATAAAGATTATTACGAAGTCCTCGGCGCGAGCGAAAGCGCGTCGCCGCGCGAGATCGAACGCCTTTACAAAAGGCTGGCCCACCGGCGTCATCCGGACCGCGGCGGTAGGGAAGAAGACATGAAGACGCTGAACGAGGCGTATCGAGTTTTGCACGATGAGACGAAACGCAAAGAATACGATTCGCGGAGAAGTCAGCCGGTTACACAAGCCGCTACGATTCACTTTACGCCGGCGGTGCGCGATGTGGGCATCTATGGCCAATTGCTTAGCGCAGTGCTCTGCATGTTGCTTGGCTTAATGCTTCTGTTTTTGGTGCGCTTTAATGGGTTATGGTTTCTCTGGCCACTTTCGATTTTGGCGGCGGGCGTCGTGCTCTTCGGCGTGGTCATGGCGCATTCGGCAATGACCAATGCGCGCGAGTCGTTTGCAGCGAAACATCCGGTCCATCGCTTTCGTGCCGTCCAGGAGATCGCCTTCTGGTTGCTCATTTGCGCGGGCGCCTATGGCGTTTATGAAGTTCTGACTGCTCTTTAAAACTGAAAGCAAAGACGCTCCATGGTTACAGGGCTTGACCTTCTGTTTCTCGAGGTTAATAACCTTGAAGATTCACTGTCGTTCTATCATGATCGGCTGGGTTTCGAAATCGAATCCAACAATAGCAGTGCCGAACCTCCAATTGCTTCGGTGCGCGCCGGTTCTTTGCGCATTACGTTGGTTCAACAGATCGAGACGATGCTCAAGCGCGGTCGTGGCGTCCACTTCGTTCTGGGCATCACCGACGTGGATCAATTTCATGATGGGCTGAGAGCGAAGCAAATACAAATTAGCCCGCCGGCGGATGAAGGTTGGGGTGGACGATTTGTAAGCTTGCAGGACCCTGATGGATATCGATTGTTTTTCGTGACCTGGAACACTTAATCTGTAAACAATGCAAACTGGCCGCGCGCGGAGGAGCCCCAATGAACTATCAACATATTGAGAATCTATTAATTCGCTTTCGTGGTCAGATAGTCACGATCAAGACGGCTTCGGGCGGCGTGTATGAGGGATCGATCAGCGATGTAACCAACGATTACGTTGCTTTGAAAACGAAAAATGACGGCGCCGAAGACGATCTGGTTATCGTTTTGCTGCACAGCATTGAGTCGGTTTCGCCTCATACAAATTGATAGCATCTATCACGAAAAGTGATTCAATTTTCGCAACGAAATTTGCGCTTCACGAACGTGAAAAAACCGACAGTTTCGGTTGCAAGTTTTGGGGGACTTGTGCATAATCATCCCGCGCCCGGCTCCCCGCTGGGCGAAGTGGTCGCGTGGGGTGAGGACACGTGGCCTTAGGGTGGGGCTTGTGGGAGGGCCCCGCCCGCTTTTATTTTTGGACCACCGTTTTTTTCAAAGAGCCGATGCTCTCTTCCGCTGGCTGCTCCGGATAAGATTGCACCTTTGGACTTTCCAAAAAAGTGGCATAATATACTGCACGAAGATGGACTCAAGCTCGTCTTAATCAAATGAAGCACCAGGCCACCTCTTGGGTGGACGCTTGGCCACAGCCGCTGCTTACGAAGCGCACGCTGTGGCATTTTTAGCGTCGTCATTAAGGAGAAGGTCCTGCTGCCGCGATAAAAAATGGCCTCATTAAAGCGTGTGCTGGTCGGTAGTCCGATTAGAACAGCACGCTTAGCACACGAGCGACTTACTAAAAAGACTGCCCTGGCGATCTTCGCTTCGGACGCACTCTCGTCCACCGCATACGCAACTGAACAGATTCTTCTGGTGCTGGCCGCGGCTTATGTCGCTGGTCAGACTGATGCTTTCAGCCGTGTTATACCAATCTCGATTGCCATTGGGATCCTACTGGTAATCGTTGCGATTAGTTACCGCCAGACCATCTATGCCTACCCGTCAGGGGGCGGTGCATTTATCGTCGCCAAGGAAAACCTCGGCACCTTGCCGGGACTAATCGCGGGCGCTTCGCTGCTTGTCGATTACGTTTTGACGGTCTCCGTTTCGGTGGCGGCAGGCGTTGAAGCCATAACTTCAGCTATGGTGGGAACGCGTTTTGCCGATCTACACAATCATCGCGTTTGGTTATGTCTCTTCTTCATTGGGTTCATAACTGTCGCAAACCTGCGTGGAGTTCGTGAAGCAGGTTCACTTTTTGCAGCACCCAGCTACGCATTCATCTTCAGTTTCCTGTGTCTGATCGGTTATGGGCTGATCCGCTATTATCTAAATCCCGGCAGCATTCCTGCGCCCAATGACGCCGACATGAAAATCGCTGAAGGTTATCAAGCCCACCCACTGAGTCTGCTTCTGTTACTGGGCGCATTCGCCAATGGCTGCGCCGCCCTTACTGGAATTGAAGCAATATCTAATGGCGTACAGGCGTTCAAACAACCGGAGTCCAAAAATGCTGCCACGACGCTTTCATGGATGGCCGCCCTCCTGATTACGATGTTTCTGGGCGCAAGCGTGTTGACGCACCTATATAACATTCACCCGCTTGAGCACGAGACAGTTATTTCGCAAATCGCGCGCATAGTTTTCGTGGGTAAGTTGGCATGGTTCTATTACGTGGTGCAGGCTACTACGGCGGCAATCCTCGTGCTGGCGGCCAACACTTCTTATGCCGGCTTTCCGCGTCTGGCTTCGCTGCTGGCCCGGGATCGCTTTCTTCCGAGACAACTCGCGAACCTGGGTGACCGTCTGGTTTTTTCCAACGGCATCGTTCTTCTGGCGGTTTTCTCCGGGGTGCTGGTTTGGGCTTTTCGAGGAGACACCAGCCGGTTGATTCCGCTTTACGCCGTTGGGGTCTTTCTTTCATTCACCTTGTCACAGGCCGGAATGGTGGTTCATTGGTGGCGGGAAGGAAATATGTTGCGCGGGATGCGACAGGCTGCCGGGCTGTCAAAGCCGGGCGCGCCTGCCGCCCTGGGCTCAACGGCAGATGTCGCTCAACTGCAAAAGAAATCGCATTGGAGAAAGTATCTGGTGGTAAATGGTGTGGGCGCGATTTCCACCTTTATTGTGCTGATGGTGTTCATTCTCACCAAGTTCCTCCATGGCGCGTGGATCGTTGTTATCCTGATTCCGCTATTGGTCATGCTGTTTCAAAGAATTCACCGGCACTACCTGGAAGTTGCGCAACAACTCTCCACCGAAGGACTGGCGGGCTTGCGGCCCATTCGCCATGAAGTAATCGTGCCGATATCGGGCATCCATCGCGGAGTGATCGCCGCATTGGAATATGCAAAATCGATCGCACCGCATCATGTGACCGCGGTTTACGTCAATCTTGACGATGAAACGACGCAAAAGCTGCGAGAGAAATGGCAGGAATGGGGTTCGGGGGTTAGTCTGGTTGTGGTGGCCTCACCCTATCGGTCGTTGCAGCGCCCACTGCTAAACTACATCGATCGAGTCAAACGCAGTTCACACGGCGAAGTGGTCACCATCGTGCTGCCTGAGTTTGTTCCCGCAAGGTGGTGGCAAAATTTACTTCACAATCAGAATACTTTGTTTCTGAAGGGCGCACTGCTGTTCAAAAAGGGAGTAGTGGTAACGAACGTGCCATATCACTTGGAGCACTAGGCCGTTGGGTTGGATAACTCAGGCGGATGCTGTCATCGTGCGGCCGGCCAGGAAGCAGGATCGGCAATAGACCGGGCGACCTTGCGATGGAAAAAACGGGACGGTAGTTTGTTCCCCGCATTGAGCGCAGGTGACGGTAACTTCGATCCGCTGTTTGATTCCGGAAACCTGGGCCGCTGAGATCGCCGCCAACCGATTGTTCTTTGCTTGTTTACATGGCTTGCAGCGCTTCGGTTCATTCTTCAGACCTTTGTCGTGAAAAAAGAGCTGCTCGCCGGTGGTCCAGATAAACGGCTCGCTGCAATCGACACAGTTTATCGATCGATCCTGAAAGTCAGACGACTCCTCTAAGGCAATCTGTTGCGTGCTGCTGGCTGACATTGTGGTTTTCCCTCCCCGGTTCAGTGACGCCACAAGGATAGGGCGCATTGTTGCGTAGGCTGTACGAGGAGGCCGCGAAAAACTGAACTGGAGCTGGTTCGCTGGCGCAACTCAAAGACAAGCACGACAGCGGCGGCCGCAGCGGTTGCACTTATATGACTATGACCTGTCCCTGTCAAGCGTTTTTGAGGAAAAATATTTCTGCATACTTTTTAAAGAAGTCGGGCGCGACTTCCCGAAAGTTAGTTAGATCTTCCGTGGGTAACGCGCGAGCGTAAAGAGTCTTTCAGAAAATGAGAATTCTGGTTATCGGCTCAGGCGGACGAGAGCATGCGCTAATCTGGGCGCTGCGCAGAAATGCCACGCAACAGCTGGAACTTTTTTGCGCGCCGGGTAATGCAGGTATAGCAGAGATAGCCAAATGCATCCCTATCAGCGTTAACGACATACCCGCCCTCATATCGTTTTCCGAAGAAGCACGAATCGATCTGAACATTGTGGGTCCGGAGGCTCCTCTGGCTGCCGGCATCGTAGATAAGTTCGAAAACCGGGGCCTGCGAATTGTCGGGCCGGGCAAGGAGGCGGCGCGACTGGAATCAAGCAAAGCTTTCGCGAAAGATTTCATGCGCCGGCACGCGATTCCCACGGCCCATTACCGAATAGCGTCGTCAACTGAGGAGGCCGTCGCGATTTTGCAGAGTGGCGAATTCGGCGGTCAGGACGCGCCGGTAGTCGTCAAGGCCGACGGCCTGGCGGCAGGGAAAGGTGTTACCGTTGCTGAATCGCGGCCCGAAGCAATTCAGGCGATCGAGGATCTGACGAGCGGCGCGGTCAGCATCGAAGCCACCAGCCGGATAATCATTGAAGAAGCGCTTACGGGACGCGAAGTATCCCTCCTCCTCTTCTCTGATGGAAAAGACTTTCGTTTGATGCCGGCATCGCGGGACCATAAACGTGTCGGTGAAAATGATACTGGACCCAACACTGGCGGCATGGGCTCTATCACGGATCCAGAGATTCTGGATGACGCCACGCGCGACGGCATTGTTCGAGAAGTCGTCGAGCCGACCTTGAAGGGGGCGCGCGACGAGGGCTTTCCGTTTCGCGGCGTCCTCTTCATTGGTCTGATGATGACAGTAGACGGACCGCGCGTGCTCGAGTACAACGTGCGTTTTGGCGACCCCGAGACTCAAGCGATCATGATGCGGTTAAACAGCGACCCGGCTCTAATCTTTCAGGCGATTTGCGAGACGCGTCTAGGCGAAGTCAAGATCGACTGGTCAGATGAGCCTTCCGCTTGTGTCGTTCTCGCCGCCCCGGGTTATCCAGCCAAACCAGAAACCGGCGCAGTAATAAACGGCTTGCCCCTTACTGAACCGACTAAAAACATAGCCGTGTTTCACGCCGCCACCGCGCGGGGCTCGAACGGAGAATGGCTCACCTCCGGAGGCCGCGTGCTGGGAGTTACGGCTAAAGGAAAAACTCTCGAGGTGGCTTTGTCCCATTGCTACGAGGCGATAAATGGCATTCATTGGGCCGGAATGCATTACCGCCGGGACATCGGCCGTACCTCGATCGAGGCTTTGTAGACTCCGCTTTGCCGCCCATTGCTCGCTGCCAAGTCCCCACTTTCTCTGCTATACTCGCCACCAAAATCGGATGAAAATGCAACCGTGTACGCTGCGGCTTCGTATTATTCGGCGGTGTGCCAGCGTTTTCGACGACCGCTTTGAAATCTGACCTGATCTTCGAATCTGAATTGGCCGGAGGATGAAATGGGACTGTGGACAAGAGTAAAGCGTTCGATGCGTGCGCTTTTTGGCGGTATTGTCGAAAAGACTGAGGATCCGGAACTCATCCTGCAGCAGACAATTCGCGACATGCGTGACCGCATCCCCGACCTCAATAACTCAGTCGCGCAAGTGATGGCTACGGAGAAGCTGCTGGCTAAGAACAAGGAGCGGCTGGAATCGCAGGTTGTCGATTTGGACTCGAAGATCAAGGCTTCGGTCAAGATGGGCCGCGACGATATTGCCACGGCCTACATCGGACAGCTCTCCCAGGCTCAAGTCGATCTACAGAAGACCGGGCATCAATTCGAGCACGCCCAGTTGGCATCAAAGCAGGCGCTGAAGGCGCGCGACAACTATGTGTTGCAGATGCAGAAGCGCAGTGCCGAAGCCATGCAGCTCATCAATCAGTCTAAACAGGCGAGGTTGCAAGAACAGCTGGCGCAGACTATGGAAGCATTCAACCTCGGCGACGATGCTTCGACTTTCAACGAGATGCGAGACAAGATCGATCGCCGCGCCGCCGCCGCCGAGGCCAAGATGCAGCTCGGCTCTGCTTCGGTTGACAACCAGATGCAGGAGATCGAGCGCGAAGCGATGGATATGCAGTTGCAGGACAAACTGCTCCAGTACAAACGCGATATGGGTTTGTTGCCGGCCGCGAGTTCGGACTCGGCCCCCCAGGCGCTACCGGCCCAGGGTGAAACTTCGTCGCAATAGTCAGGTTGGAAAGAGCGCACGAACATTCAGCAGACACGTTTCCGTAGGATAAATGGAATTGCCCAAGATCGACTTTCGGTATCTTAAAGAGGCATTCAAAGAGCCGATCAACTTTTGGGGCCTGGCCGGCTTTGCCATCGTGGCCGCGTACTTTCAGGACGTGACTCCCCTGATGGCCGGGATGGCCGCTGAGGCTCTCTATCTTGCCGTTGTGCCAGCTGCTCCATTCTATCGCCGTTTGGTTGAGCGCCGCGAAAAAGAGCGTGCGCGGAAACTCCGTGACGCCCAGCGCGAGGCCGTGATTAAAGGTTTCGATCCGCGTGAGCGTGAAGCTGTCGAATACCTGCGCTGGATGAAGAATCAGATCTACTCAAACTACAAAAAATTCACCACCAGCAATCAGGTCCCGGCAAATATTGAAACCCTCGATCAGCGTTGGGAGGACTTCGTCGATCTGCTCGATGTCTATCGGCGTCGCAAACATCACTTGCGGTCGATTAATCGTCAGGCGGTGCAGAATCAATTGAAGCAGGCCGAACATGCGATCCGGAATTCTACCGACGATCGTTCGAAGCGCGTGCAGCAGGCGAACGCTGAAATCCTCAGACGCCGCGTGGCGGCGTTCAACGATCTGGAAAGATCTGTACGTCTGGTCGAGGGACAATTGCAATCGATCGAAAACTTTTTTGGACTCGTCAATGATCAGGTTGTCACGCTGCCAACCCCCGAAAGGGTTTCTGCTCTGCACTTCGAAGAACTCAGCGATTCGATCGCTATGACTCGCCAGATGCTGGAAGAAACGGCTGATACTTTTGGCATGCTCGACAATCAAAATCGCGAACTGGATTTGCTGCTGTCGAGCGGGTCGTCTAGTAAATGATTTGTCCGACAAACTTCAGTTTGTCGATCTGCTTCGCCAGGCTCAGTCGATCGTATCGACAAACTAAAGCTTGCCTGACTCTGGGCCATCCTAACGGCCTGATTCCCAGCCACTTAGGATTAAAGTAGCGCCTCAGGAAACACACTCTATCGTGTTGAAAAAAAAAGTAACCACAACATATTGACTTCTTGAGTTAAGAGGTTTATAGTGCCTCCTGCTCGGATTGAGGCGGCTGGCGGCGGCGGGTAAGAGGGTCTAAACCCGATTCCGCAAGGTTTTCTGTGACTTCGAAAAACCGACCGTAGTATCTGCAATACAACTTAAGTTTTGGAACGGCGATCGCGCATCGTCGAGGTATTTTATTCCCCAAAATCGGCTCGCGTGCGGTCCTCGCGCGGGAAAGGTAAAATAGATGAATACGGCGAGTGGAGCGAAGATGACGAAGGTGTCTCAGGAAGAAATCCCTCAAACGGCGGTCAGCCTCAAGCGCCAGATTAAACCGCTTGGTCTTAATGCCAGGAGGGTCATCTCAAAACGCTATTCTCTGAAAGATGCGCGCGGCGCCTTTCTCGAAGAATGGTCCGACATCGTCGCTCGCGTCGTGGCCCACGTTTCGGTGGCCGAAACCGATCCCGATAAGCGGGATGAATTCTTCAACGTGATGTCCGACATCATGCTGGCGCGGGAATTCGTACCCAACACGCCTTGCCTGGTCAACGCCGGCAAACCGAACGGACAACTGGCCGCGTGTTTTGTGCTCGATGTGCCTGATTCGATTGCGGGGATCATGAAGACCGCTACCGACGCCGCGATCATTCATCAGACTGGCGGCGGCACGGGCTTCACTTTTGAAAAGCTTAGGCCCAGCGGCGCGATGGTCAGCACCACTCATGGAGTGGCCAGCGGGCCCGTGTCGTTCATGAACATTTTTAACACGACGACCGATACCGTGAAGCAGGGTGGTGTTCGTCGTGGCGCCAACATGGGCATGATGCGAGTCACGCATCCCGATATTCTGCGCTTCATTCATGCCAAGAATGATCAGCACTCCCTGACTAACTTTAATATCTCGGTCAACGTCACCGACAAGTTTCTCGACGCGGTTGAGCACAACGAATGGTATCAACTGGACTTTGACGGCCGGTTGTGGAGCGATCCGATTTTCGATCCTGTCACGGGCCGCGACTATGTAGTTTACCGTCGCCCCGATGGTTCGACCGTGACCTTTCGCGATAAAGAGACCTTCGACACCGCGGATCTTTCGGATGCGATGATTGAAGAACCTCCAATGCCGGGCATGGCCTATGCGCCGGACATCTGGAATCGCATCATCGCAAGTGCTCACAAATATGCCGAGCCGGGCATCGCCTTCATCGACGAAGTGAATCGCCACAATCACATGATGAATTCGATGGGGCCAATCATGGCGAGCAATCCTTGCGGCGAACAGTTCCTCCACTTTGCGAATTCCTGCAACCTCGGCTCGATTGACGTGGCCAAGTTCTACAACCGCGAAACCCGTTTGGATTGGGATCGATTGGCCGCGGTCACCCATCAATGCACGCGTTTTCTCGACAACGTGATAGACACCTGCGCCTGGCCACTGCCGGAAATCAATGATGTAGTGAAGCGCACGCGCCCTCTGGGCCTGGGCATCATGGGCTTTGCCGATCTGTGTCTGAATCTGAAGATTAGTTACGGCTCGCCGGCATCTATCGATTTGATGGATGAGGTAATGGGCTTCGTTCGCCGCGAAGCCTGGAATGAAAGCCTGCGTCTGGGCGCAGAGCGTGGCGTATTTCCTGAACTGGAAGGTAACCGCGAAGCTTACGCCAAATTTATTTATGACGAGGTAGGTATCTCTCGTGAAATTCCGCTCACCCCGCGCAACTATGAAGTAACGACGATTGCTCCTACGGGCACGATTTCCCTGGTCGCTGAAACGTCGTCGGGGGTTGAACCCAACTTCTCCTGGGCGTACGTGCGCAAGGACACTCTAGGTACGCGCACTTACGTCCATACGTTAGCTGCTCAGGCGCTGGGAGTGGAAGTCGATCAGACCGATGCGGATTCAATCGACTCCGCCGCAGCTTATGTGGTCGAGCATGAACACGAGCTACCGTCTTATTTCATCTCGGCGATGTCCATCAGCGCAGAACAGCACGTCCACGTGCTCGCGGCTGCCCAACGCAATGTCGATAACAGTGTTTCCAAGACTTGCAACGGCGCAGTCAATGACACGGTTGAGTCCGTCGATCATCTCTATCGTCTGGCGCGGCAGCTTGGCTGTAAAGCCGTCAGTTACTATCGCGACGGCTCGCGCGAAAACCAGGTGCTCACTTCGATGAAGCAGGAGGCTAAGATCGAAAGCCCCACTGTCGTAACTACCACGACTGTCGTCGAAGCTTTGGAAGAGACTGGTCCCGTCGGCACTGAATCAGAGAATGAAGCGGCCGCCAGGCGTCTGGCGGAAGCGGAAGCCACGGCGAGAAAGATGGGCGCGATTCGTCTCGAGCGTCCGCGCGAACTGGTCGGCGCGACCTGGAGAATTCCCTTCGATGGCCAGAACCTTTACGTGACTGTCAATCACGACAACCAGATG
>WNFP01003822.1_pt1 | contig 14936 bp, 12 predicted proteins | sample 5400201 | NCBI WGS metagenome assembly WNFP01 (sample SAMN13153355, study PRJNA577476) | soil metagenome | isolation source: 115 cm saprolite under Madrone tree | place: USA:California | collected 2016-06-14
GATGCCTTGAACACGATGGCGCGCCTCCGTTTGAAAGATGGAAACGATCAAGTCCGAAAGTTGCTGAACAACAGCGAACCGATTGTCCGAGCCAATGCAGGCCGCGTGATCGGAGCCGCTGAAGACAAAGGCGCTTTCGATGCTCTGCTTGACCGCGCGCTTCACGATGATGATCTGCGCGTGCGCGTGAGTGCAATTCGGGCTTTGGGGAGTTTGAAGGATGCTCGGGCGGGCGGGCCGCTGCTTGCTCGCGGCGAACAGTTATACGGGATGTATCGTACTCATCGATCCAGCCACGTCACCCGTCCTGTTGAAGTTAATGAGATTCTGGAAATAGTAAACTCTCTCGGCCGTATCTCAGCAGGAGCAAACAACCAGCGAGTCGTTGATTGGTTACGCAAGCTCGGCCGCGATGCTCCGGAAGTTAACATCGCTTTTGCGCGTGTTGCGCCTCAGGCCTATGTAGAAGACACGACGGTGTGTTGTCCCAAACCTCCTTTGCTTCCTTTGGATGTCGCCTATGGCGGCTTTAGCGTGGCCCAGGGTTGGGCTGAAGTTGCCGCAGGTCAACAAGGTCTATCGGTTCCAAGTCAAATCTTGCGACATTCCCTGTGCGTGCCAGGCGTTGATGGACCGGAGTGCGGACGATACCGTGCTAAAGAGATCGAGAGATCAGATGCCATGCGTGCCTACGCTGCATTCAAGCCAACCGACCTCTCCGACGTTTTACGCAAGCAGTTGGCGGACGCAGACGTTATAGTTCGCGCAACGGCTGCCGAACTGCTCGGCGAGCAACCACCGAACGAAACAAATACTCGGGGCCTAGTCGCTGCATTGCCATCGGCCCTAAATGATCATGACTTGAATGATGCAGCGCTCGCGATTCTCGATGCGCTCGGTAAACAGAAATCCAAAGAAGCAAATGATGCGATCAATACGGCGCTCGACTCATCCGATCATCTGATTCGCCGGAGGGCAGTGGCCTTATTAAAAGCGAACGGCGTCGGTGATTTCTCGAATCGTATCGGCACAGTCAAGACCCGCTACACAGACGCTGATTATCGCCGCGCGCTTTCTCGCAGCGGCAGAAAAGTAACGGCGACCGTGGTAACCAACAAAGGCGCTTTCGTGATCGAGTTCCTGCCTGAAGACGCGCCTTTGACTGTTGATAATTTCATTCAGCTCGCCCGCAAGGGTTACTTTAATGGCCAGAGTATTCCGCGAGTCGTGCCGAACTTTGTTGTTCAGGCGGGTGATCCGCGAGGTGATCAGAATGGCGGGCCGGGTTATCAAATTCGCTGCGAAGTGAACGAAGTTCCGTATGAACGCGGAGCGGTGGGGATGGCGCTTTCCGGCAAAGACACCGGCGGTTCACAATGGTTCGTCACGCATTCGCCGCAGCCGCACCTGGACGGGGGTTATACTGTTTTTGGCCGCGTGATTCGCGGCATGGATGTGGTTGATAATATCGCGAGGGGCGATGTCATTCGGAGGATGATTATTAGTGAACGTTGAGATTAACCACAGAGGACAGAGAGAGGAAGCGAAGAGACGACAGAGAAAGACTCTTTGTCTTCCGCGCCTCTGTGTCCTCTGTGTTAACTTCTCGTTCCTCTTAATTCTAGCGGCGCTGCTAACGGCAGCAGATAGTGCCAAAACTCAAACGCGCAAACCGCCCGCGCCCGAGAAACGCATTCGCTATCAGATCAAGCTCGCGCTCGACTATGAAAATCGGAGCTACACCGGCACCGAGCGAGTGCGCTGGGTAAATCGCGGCGATCATCCGACTTCAACTCTCTTCTTTCACTTATATCCGAACGTGCGCATGCCCGGCTACGTGCCGCCGGCTGAAAAATCGGCTTCAGGACAGATAATCTCCGACGAACCGCGGTTAGACATTTCTGAAGTCCGGATCGCAGGCGGCAGTACGCCGTTGCAGTTCGCCCTCGACGATCAGGAAACTACTTTGAGAATTTATCTGCGTGATGCCATAGCTCCCAATTCGGCCGTCGACTTAGAACTCAAATTCCAAGGCAACGTTCCGGAGATCGATCCTGAGGAAACCGGGCTGGTAGCACACGTGGTGCAGCAGGTAAGCGCAGCCATACGCAGCTCGCGCGAGGTGCGTCGCGCTCGTGACACAAATTTTCGTTGCCGCGGCGTCATGATGATGGGCGCGTGGTATCCCGTCCTCGCCGCCCGCGACGGCGACGATTGGTTTCGCAAGGTCGAGCCGAGTATTGGCGATGCGCTGACGACTGACGCCGCCGACTACGAAGTAACGATTAACGCGCCGCGAAACGTCGAGGTGTTTGCACCCATCAAGGCCCAGGTCGTTTCTGAAAAAGATCAAACCGCATCGAGTACTTTCGTGGCTGAAACCCTGCGCGACTTTGCGATCGTCGTCGGCCGCAACCTGCGTGCTGAAGAAAGAGTGGTGAGCGGCGTAACTATCCGCTCGATCTTCCGGCCGGATCACGAGGCCGTCGGGCGTCGCGTGTTGAATATTGCCGCTGATTCTCTGGCTATCTTTGTGAAGCGCTTTGGTCTTCTGCCGACGAAGACCGTGAGCATCGTTGATGTTCCCCTGGTGGCCACGCTGGGCAGCGCGGAGTTTGCCGGCTTAAGCGCGATTGCCAGCGCCTTCTATCTGGATTTTGATTCGCCCACGATGCGCACCATGCCGGACGTGATTCGCGAGCAACGCGTGGCCGTCGAAGACAGTCTGGAATGGACTGTCGCGCGCGCCGTGGCCCATCAGTGGTGGGGAGCGGCGGTGGGCAACGATTCCGGTCGCGAACCTGTGCTGGACGAAGCGCTGGCAAACTGGTCGGCGCTGCTCTATTACCGCGAGACACATGGAAGCCAGTCGATCCGCGCGCGAGTATCGCAATTCTTTTCAGTATTCGGCGATCGTAGGCAGCAAAGGCGCGCTGATGTTCGAGGCTTTGCGAAAACTACTCGGCGCCGAAAGATTTTTTGCCGCGCTGCGTGATTACTATTCGGCGAACTTGCTGGAAGTCGCCGATATGGATGACCTGCGCGGGGCATTCATCGCCGGCGCGCCAGTCGAACAAAGACGCGCCGTCAGTCGTACCTTTGATCGCTGGCTTTCAAGCAAGCGCGGTGATGAAGACATTGGGCCGCCGGATCCCAAGCTCGCCGCAGAGTTGGGACTGCCGGCAAGACAGAACCCAAAGGGAGGCGGCAACTTTTTCACCGCCTTTGCCAAAGTGGGGAAGTTCTTTTGGCAACAGATGACGCGAATTCCCTAAGCATTGCCGATTTTCGATTGCCAATTCACTAACAATGAAAGACAGCCATGATCAGCGCGGATCTGAAACCTAATCACGCACTTGAGAGCCGAGATCCAATTGGGAATCGGCAATCGGCAATCGGCAATCGGCCGGTCCTACGGCCAAGATCTGTGCAAATCGAGCGCGAGCTGGAAGTCCTCAGCCAGATCATGGACAACCAGTTTCGCATCCCTGTTCTGGGCTGGCGTTTCGGGCTGAACGCGATCATTGATCTCGTTCCGCAATTCGGCGACGTGGCGACGACGATGGTGGCGCTTTACGTGTTGGTTTCCGCCGTACGGTATCGGGTGCCAAAGATTACTCTGCTGCGCATGGGCACAAACATCGCGATCTATTTCCTGGTGGGTCTGCTTCCTTTCATAGGGGATCTGTTTGACGCCTGGTGGAAGCCCAACATTCGTAACATCAATCTGCTGCGACGACGCGCCACAGTTTCCGCGGCCGAGGCCAAACGCGGACGAACCAGCGATTGGCTCTTCGTCGCCTTGATCGCCGGCGGATTGCTGGCTTTGCTCTTCGGTTCAATCGCGCTGACGCTTTTCTTTTTCTGGTACCTGGCAACTCACATACGTTTGGCGACGTGAAGTTTTAAGTGGCACAGACTTCAGTCTGTGTTCGTGCTGTGAACCAACAATCACAGACTGAAGTCTGTGCCACTTTCAATCACCATGGAAACTGCGATCGCCGTTGAAGATCTGAAGAAAACTTACCAGCCGAAAACTCGGAAGGGTGTCGAAGTCAAAGCTGTTGACGGCATCTCGTTCGAGGTCGCGCGGGGTGAGTTCTTCGGCTTGCTCGGCCCTAACGGCGCCGGCAAGACAACGACTATCGGCGTACTGACCACCAGAGTTGTGCCGACGGGCGGAGTCGCGCGGATTGAAGGCATCGACGTCGCGCGCCATCCGGTCGCCGTTAAGCGCCGCATTGGCGTGGTGCCGCAGGTCAACAATCTGGATCGCAGTCTGACTGCGCGTGAAATTCTGTTATTCCACGCCGAATACTTCGGCGTTCCGAAACATGAACGCGAGTCCCAGGCCCAACAGTTATTGGATCGATTTGAGCTGACCGAGCGCGCCGATGAAAAAGTGATCGGTTTTTCCGGCGGCATGGCGCAGCGATTGAAAATTGCCCGCGCCTTGATGCACGATCCGGCGATCCTCTTTCTGGATGAACCAACTACGGGGCTGGATCCGCAATCGCGCCGCGCCATGTGGGACATGCTCAGCGAGTTGAATGCTAAAGGGCAGACCATCCTTTTGACTACGCATTACATGGAAGAGGCAGACCAGCTTTGCGAGCGGGCCGCGATCATCGATCACGGAAAGTTGCTGGCATTGGATTCTCCGGCACAGTTGAAACGCAGCGTTCCCGGCGGCTATTTGATCGAATTGCAGGTGCGCGGCGAAGTTCCGGATTCCTTCGCTACGTCTTTGCGGGCGCTGCCCGGCGTGGTGGAAATAAAGGCGGAGCACGAGCGCGTGCGCATCTATGCCGACCGTGCCGAAGGTTTGCTCGCCAACGCCATGCGTCTGGCGAGTGAACAGGGCGTCAACGTCACTGACGCCCACGTTGCCGAACCCAGTCTGGAGAACCTGTTTCTACACCTTACGGGTCGAAGTTTGCGGACCTGATTGATTTGTGGAGCGTGGACATCCTGTCCGCCCTCTCCGATCCGAGGAACCGATCATGACTAAACCCATGCTGGCCTTGCTTCATCGCGACCTGCGGGTGGCGCGGCGCGAGCTGCCTTACTTTCTGCTGCGAGTTGGTCTGCAGCCGCTGCTGTTCACATTCATCTTTGGTTTCGTCATGCCACGCCTCGGCATCATTCAACGTGGCTATACCGGAATGTTGCTGCCGGGAATTCTCGGCTTGAGCATGACGCTGTCGAGCATGCAGGCCGTGGCCTTGCCGTTGGTGATCGATTTCGGCTGGACGAAAGAGATCGAAGATCGACTGCTGGCTCCTATCAGCATTTCCGGGGTCGCAATCGAGAAGATACTGGTTGGCATTCTGCAAGCCATGATCGCCGGCCTGGTCGTGTTGCCGCTCGCCTGGTTACTGATGCGGGTCCACCTAAGTCTCGGGCTCGTCGATCTGGTTCAGCTGGTGCTGGTGGCAATCCTGTCCAGTTGGTTGTTTGCTGCCTTTGGGATGGTTGTCGCGACCATTGTCGAACCACAGCAGATTGGGCTGGTGTTCAATGTGCTTCTGGCGCCGATGATTTTCTTCGGGTGTGCTTACTATCCTTGGGCCACGCTGCATGTAATTCCGTGGTTTCAAAGGGCGGTGCTTCTTAATCCGCTCGTCTATGCCAGCGAAGGTTTCCGTCTCGCGCTCACTCCGAATATGCCTCACATGTCACCCTGGTTGGTTTACGGCGGGCTGCTCGGCTTTTCGTTGCTGTTCACCTGGTTAGGGCTGCGCAAGTTTCAAGGGCGGGCCGTCGACTGAAACGGGTTTTTGCACAGTTTCCTGACACTTTCGGCACTTCTTTCGCCGACCGTTTGCTTGCGGATGCCCCTTCGGTTTGTTATAGTCGCGAGCAGTCATCATCCGAAAAATTTGAAAAGACACTGGCGATCCCGATGGGGATTTGCCTCTACAGAAAGGATATTTTATGGGAAACGACCGAGACTATGGAGACAATATTTCCACGCGCCTAACGTATTTTCTAGTCGGCGCCGGCATCGGCGCAGTGTTGGCCTTGTTGTTTGCTCCGAAATCTGGCGAAGAACTACGTAACGACATCGCTGACGCCACCCGCAAGGGCATCGACAAATCAAAGGAAGCGGCGCAGCAATTGGGTTCGAAGGCGACTGAATACTATGATACTACGCGCGCTAAGGCGGGCGAGTATTACGACACGGCGCGCGAAACGGCGGGCGAGTATGTGGCAGCCACGCGCGAAAAAGCCAGCGAGCTTTACGATACGGCCACGACTAAAGCGGGCGAGGTCGCTGCGATCACTCGCGATGCGGCAGCGCGTCAGGCCGGCTCGATTTCAGCCGCCGTTGAAGCAGGGAAAAAAGCTTACGTCGAAGAGAAACGCAAGACTGAGCTTTCCGGACGCACTGAAGCCGCGCCAACTTACACGCCTGACAAGGCAATGTAGGACCAGTGCTTTGAACTTTGATTAGTTCGTAGTTCTGAAGATGAACCCAAACGAACCATTGTTCTGGCTGGTAATCATCACGGGGATCATAGCTCTGTCTTTTCTGATGATCGCCGGAGCAATGATTGCAATAGCCGTGTTCGTCAAGCGCGCCGTCAAGTCGGTTAATCGACTCGAAGAGCGGCTTGAGCCTTTAATGACCAAGGCCACCGCGCTCAGTGAGCAAGGCACCGCAATCGCCGTCCAGGGCCGGCAGATCGCAGAGCAGTTCAATGTCATGTCAGGCCATCTGTCGACTGCTACGATGCACCTGGCTGAGTCGACGGCACTGATCAAAGAAGAAGTGCGCGGCATTATGGCGCTGGCTGACGAAACTGCCGAGATGGCCCATGAGAAAGTACACCTGGTCAGTCGCGCAATCGACACCACGCATGAAAGAGTGATGGACACGACTGAGTTCATTCAAAGAAAAGTGATCGAGCCGGCCCGCGAATTGGCCGCGATTCTGGCGGGTTTGCGACGCGGTTTGGAAGTGCTGGTCGCGCCGGCTCCCAGCCCAATTGACCGCAGTTACGGAGACGAGGAGATGTTTATCGGCTGAAGACGAAAACATCAAAGGCTTGAAAGGCCTGAACCATCGTCTCTGTGGGAGAGTTGGTTCGGGCCTTTTGTTTGGAGTGCAGTGGTAATCCCGAAGCATCGGGAGACACCGCTTGGATTATTCGACAAACCTCAGTGTTTGATCAATTTGGTTGGAGGTTGCTGGTTTCTTCCCCTTCCTTTGGGAGGGGTTAGGGGAGGGTGCGAAGCTTAGCGCCGACAAGCCCTCACCTCCGGCCCTCTGCCAAAGGGAGAGGGAGACAAGAGCGCCGTCGCCACTTCGCTCTGCCGGCGCGCTCCAAGGGATCGCTTTTTGATAAGCGCCCGCCCATGCTGTTACTATTTCGTTTTTGACATTCGACCTTTATGTCCACTGAAGCACCGACACTCGACTTAAAGAAGACCATCAATCTGCCGAAAACCAAATTCGGACAGAAGGCCAATTTGCCCCAGACCGAACCGGCCCGTTTAAAGAAATGGGCCGAGATGGATCTTTATCAGCAGATTCGGCGCGCCCGCGCCGGCGGCGACAAGTTTATCCTGCACGATGGCCCGCCCTACGCCAATGCCGACATTCACCTGGGCACCGCGCTTAACAAAATCCTGAAAGATTTCATCGTCAAGTCACGCACGATGATGGGCTTTGACGCGCCCTACGTGCCCGGCTATGACTGTCATGGTTTGCCGATCGAATTGCACGTTGAGCGAAAACTGGGCGCGAAGAAAGCGACGATGCCGACGCTTAGTATCCGGCGCGTCTGCCGCGAATTCGCCGCTGATGCCTTGAAGCGTCAGACCCGGGATTTTCAGAGGCTCGGTATCTTAGGCGAGTGGGACAATCCGTACATCACAATGTCGGATCACTACGAAGCCGAGACGGCGCGGCTGTTTGCGCGCTTTGTCGAGCGCGGTTTTGTTTACAAAGGAGCGCGCCCGGTTTACTGGTGCATACACGATCAAACCGCGCTGGCAGAAGCTGAAGTCGAATATAACCAGCACACCAGCCCGTCGGTTTACGTGAAGTTTCCGCTGGCGAGCGATCCCGCGCAGGTTGATCCCGCGTTAGCGGGTCGCAAAGTTTTCGCGCTGATCTGGACGACAACGCCCTGGACGCTGCCCGCTAACCTCGGTATCGCGGTGCATCCTGAGTATGAATATGTCGCCGTCGCCAGCGGTGACGAGGTCTACATTGTCGCCGCCGAACTGTTGGAGGTAGTGGCTGCTCGTTGCAATTTTACTGAGCCAAAAGTGCTGGCGCGTTTTCCCGGCGCTAAACTCGATCGTCTGGAATGCCGGCACCCGTGGATTGATCGTCCGTCACTTTTGATGCTTGGCGAACATGTCACGCTCGGTGGTGAAGCCGACGCCGAAACCGAACTCGATGTCAGCGAAGCTCGGGAAAAGAAATCCACGGGTAAAGCGGGAACGGGCTTAGTACATACTGCGCCTGGTCATGGCCACGACGATTTCGTAATTGGGAAGAGATACGGGCTGGAGATCTATTGTCCGGTTAACAACTCGGGCCAATTCACATCGGAGGTCGAACATTTCGCGGGCCTGAATGTATTTGCAGCCAACCCGAAGATCGTTGATTTCATGCGCGAACGTGGCGTGCTCTTGTTCACTGAGAGCTACGACCACCGCTATCCGCATTGCTGGCGCTGCAAGAACCCGGTGATCTTTCGCGCCACCCCGCAGTGGTTCATTGCGATGGACCGCGCGGATCCGACTGAACCAGTTGAAACGGACGAAGATGGTCGCGATCGGGCAAACTTCACCAGTAACTTCACCGACGGAGAAAGCCTGAACAACTCTTCATTGCGCACCATGGCCCTGCGCGAAGTGGATGAGCGCGTGCAATGGATTCCCGCGTGGGGCCGCGAACGCATGCGCAACATGCTCAAAGGCCGGCCCGACTGGTGCGTCTCCCGGCAGAGAGTCTGGGGCGTGCCCATTCCCGCTTTCTATTGCCAGCAGTGCAATCACGTGGTCGCCGAACCCGCCATCATTCGGCATGTTGCCGACATCTTTGAAAAGGAGACGGCCGACGCATGGTACAAGCGCGAGGCCTCTGAACTTTTGCCGGTCGGCTATCAGTGCGGCAAGTGCGGCGCCGTGGAATTCACGAAAGAGACAGACATCCTTGACGTTTGGTTCGATAGCGGATCATCTTCGATCGCGGTGCTGGAGAACCGCGAGAACCTGCGCTGGCCGGCCGATGTCTATATCGAAGGCGGCGATCAGTTTCGCGGCTGGTTCAATTCGTCTCTGTTCGTCGGGCTGGCGGTGCACGATCGCGCTCCTTATAAAACGGTGCTGTGTCACGGCTGGACTCTGGACGCGCAGGGCAAAGCCATGCACAAGTCGTCCGGCAACGCCGTTTCGCCGGACGAAGTGATTTCGAAACTGGGCGCCGAGGTGCTGCGGCTTTGGTGCGCGTCATCGGACTACTTTGAAGACATGCGCTGCTCGGACGAAATTCTGCAGCGGGTCACCGACGGCTATCGCAAGCTGCGCAACACCGCCCGCTTCGCGCTCGGCAACCTGGATGGCTTTGATCCGGAACGCGATGCTGTCGCGGACAAAGATATGTTGGATCTCGACCGCTGGGCATTGGGCGAACTTGATTCAGTAATCGCCAGGGTGCGCGCGGCCTATGAAGCTTATGAATTTCACACCGTCTATCACACGCTCTACGACTTTTGTACGGTGACGCTCTCCGCGCGTTACTTCGACATTCTGAAGGACCGCCTCTACACCTTTGCGCCGCGGAATCCGGCGCGGCGTTCCGCGCAGACCGCGCTCTACCGAATTGTGGATGCGCTGGCGCGGATGCTCGCAACGCTGCTCGTGTTCACTGCCGACGAGATTTGGGAAAACCTGCCAAACGATGAGTCGCGCGCCACTTCGGTGCACCTGACTGAACTTCCCGCGCCCAGCGGGAAGCGAGACGAGAAACTGGCCGCGCGTTGGGAGGATTTATTCACAGTCCGGGAGGACGTGATGCGAACTCTCGAAGAAGCGCGGGTAGCGAAGCTGATCGGCGGTTCGCTCGAGGCGGCTGTAGACATCACAGCTTCGGGAAAGACTTATGAATTACTGTCCAGCTATGGCGACAATCTTCGTTTCGTATTTATCGTCTCGCAGGTTTCGTTGATCAAAGCCGATTCAGGCGAGTTGAGAATCAAAGTACGCCGGGCTGAAGGACAAAAATGCGAGCGCTGCTGGAATTATTCAACGCGTGTGGGAGAGTCGGCGAAGTATCCGACCGTGTGCGAGCGTTGTGTTGTGGCGTTGGAAGAAATCGAGGCGAGTTAGGGCTGGGAGCGCGGACCTCCCGTCCGCACATGCGAGGCGAAGCCTCGCGTCAATTAGGGGTGGCCTATCGGAAAGTCACAGGCTTTCCGCAATGTGCTGCGGCAAAGCCGCAACCCGAATGAAATCGTCATCAATAAATGATCGCAAGTCCCGCATCGCGTGGCGCATGGGTTACCTCGTCGCTTCGCTGGGCATCTATCTGATGGATCAGTCGAGCAAGGCCTGGGCCATCCGGCGTTTGCGTTTTGGAGATCAAACAATTATTGGCGGTGTGCTCGACTTTGTTTATGCCGAGAATCCCGGCATCGCCTTTGGCCAGTTACAGGAAGGCGGCGCCTTCGGCCGTTGGTTTTTTGTCGTGTTGGCTGCGTTAGCAGCGACGGCCGTGTTCGTTTACTTTGTGCGCACATCACGCACTGATGACCGCGTCCTCGGCGCTTGTGCTCTGCTTTTGGCCGGCATCCTGGGAAATCTAACCGACCGAGTGCGCCTGGGATTTGTGATCGATTTTATTTCCGTGCACGCGGGACAATATCGCTGGCCGGCATTCAACGTCGCGGACGCCAGCATCTTAATCGGCGCATCTCTGCTGGCTTATGATTTGATTTTCGCGAACCGAAAGGCAAAAGAGGATTCACTAACTAATCAGCGAATGGCTCCGGGCTCCTGACTTCTCGTTTCTGCTTACTGCCTACTGCTCATGTACCCAATTCTTTTTCGCATCTTCAATTTTCCAATCAACACGTACGGTGTGTTTCTGGCGCTCGCTTTTCTCGGCGCGATCTTTGTGACCGTAAAGCTGGCCGGGCGCGACGGATTGCCGCGCGAAAAGATCTACGACCTCTGTTTGTGGCTGCTGCTATCGTCGCTGGTGGGCTCGAAGCTGTTGATGTTCTTTACGGAGCCTGAATATCGCGAACATCCGCTGCAACTCTTCTCGCTGGATTTTCTGCGCTCAGGTGGAGTCTTTTACGGCGGTCTGCTGGGAGCGATCATTACCGGTTATTTCCTGATGCGTCGTTGGAAATTGCCGTGGTGGAAAACCGCCGACGCCTGCGCGCCGGGAATCGCGTTGGGTAACGTGCTCGGCCGCCAGGGCTGTTTCTCGGCCGGATGTTGCTGGGGCAAGCCGACCAACCTGCCCTGGGGCGTGCGCTTTACCGATCTGGGCCACGAAGTAACCGGAGTCCCCCTGGGAGTCAAACTGCATCCGACTCAGCTTTACGAATCCTTCGCCATGCTGATTGTTTTTTTCTTTCTCCTTTGGCTGCACCAGCGAAAGAAATTCAGCGGCCAGGTGATTCTGGCTTACGCGATGATTTATGCAACGGTGCGGTTCCTGATCGAGTTCGTGCGCGACGATCCCCGTGGCGACATTTTCGGCCTCACCACTCTGACCGGACTCTCAACGTCACAGATGATCGGCATTGTGGTTGGCGTCGGCGCTTTGATTGCGTTCGTGATCCGTTGGCGGAGCGCGAACGAGTCGCAACTGAGCGAGAAAGTCGCCTCGTCGCCTGCCCATGTTTGATCGCAGTAGTGAGGTCAGTACCGGGAGCGGCAGCAACCGGGTAGCCGACCTCGCTCCTTATCAAGAGCTGGCAGTTCATTCATAGCGCACCCTATAGAGTTAGCCCACCCGGTCGCTACCGCTCCAGGTTCTGACCTCACGGAACGCGAGGACCCCCAAGAATCCCAACGACGAATCGCCGGGCGACTTCCGATCTCAACCAAGTATTGCTAAGATGGCCAGCTTTTGATCAGATGAAACTGCGCGTCCTATACCACGGTCATTGTTTTGACGGCGTCGCTTCGGCCGCGACGTTCAGCCGTTTCTACCGCGAACGAATCCATGCGGACGCACAAATTGACTACGCCGGATTGCTGCACCGGCCCGGCAATCTATTTGACCAAAACATGTTCGACGGCGATGAGAACGCCATTGTTGATTTCAAGTACTCCCCATCAGAAAAGCTAACCTGGTGGTTCGATCATCACCAGTCGGCTTTTCTCACGCTCGAAGATGAAGCGCACTTTCACGCTGAGAATTCAGACAAGAAGTTTCTCGATGCGACGCGCAAGTCCTGCACGGAATTCATCGCCGAAGTGGCACGCACCAAATTCGGCTTTGATGACGAGCCGCTAAAGGATCTCATCCACTGGGCGCACATCATCGATGGAGCTCTTTATGAATCACCGGCGCAGTGTGTCGAATTGAAAGAGCCCGCGCTCCAGCTAATGCAGGTAATCGAAGCCGATCCCGACGAAATCTTCATCGAACAGATTATCCGCGATTTGACGCGGTCGTCTCTGAACGAAGTAGCCGGCAGCGCCGAAGTGCAGCGGCGTTTTCAACCGATTCTGCGTTTGCATCTGGAAACCTGGGAGGCGATTCGGCGTAAAGCAGTCTGCGAGGACGGTGTCATTCAATTCGATCTGGTCGACGAAGGCTATGAAGGCTTTAACAAATTCATTCCTTACTACTTGTTTCCCGAGGCGACCTACACGGTCGCGCTCACTCGCGGGCCACAACGAACAAAGATTTCCGTCGGCTCGAACCCCTGGTCGCCGCGCCCGCGCACGCATAACATCGCCACGATCTGCGAGCGCTATGGCGGCGGCGGACATGCGGTAGTAGGCGCGATTTCGCTCGGGCCGGATGAAGTTGAAAGAGGAAGAGTGGTGATGGCCGAGATCGTGAAGGAGCTGTCCATGGAGTCACCGGCCGATCTCAGGAACTGAAAGCGAGCGGCAGATTTTCTTGGCGAGCAGGTTTGGTATTTCGGTGTGACGCGGGACAGCTTCGACAGCGCCCGTTCGAGGATTGCACCATAATGAGTGCAAGCGGCCCTCACGTTTCAGATAACAACCGTGCTGACGCAAGTGCCGTAGCAGAGACTCGCGTTTCATGCTGCCACGACTACGATTTCTTTGTCTACGTCGGAAGGAAGGCCCTTTAGTGAGTCTTCGCGTCGGTCTTCAAGAATCAAAGCGATCGCATCGGCAAGATTTTGCCGCGCTTCTTCTCTAGTCAGGCCCTGCCCATTTGCTCCCGGTATCTCAGGACAATAGGCGATGAACCAGTCCTCATTTTGCTGGAATATGGCAGTGAACTCGTTACGCATAGCACCCTCCTACTGCGTTACATTGTCCCTATATTCTTCGAATGAGCCAACAATACCAAGCCTTACCTAGTGTGGTAAAAGTTCGATTTGGCCCTCGGCCTTTTCGGTGCATTCTGGACAAATGTGGTGAAGTTCTCCAAAGCCCGACTGATCGTCATCCATCAGGACCATAAATGTCCTCCCACACTTTGAACACCTTGCCTCCATCTGAACTTCTTTCATACCCTCTTTCCTTCATTCGGCTGCCAGTCCCACTATCACACCTCCAGTGCAATTCGCTGCATAGCAACTCTTGTTATATTATACGCAGCCTCGTCATCAATCAAAAAGCTTAGGAGTTCTGTCATTAAGAGTATGTCGTCTGCCACCACCAACATCGAATCCCTTCAGCACGAAGAGCGCGTCTTCCCGCCACCAAAAGAGTTCGCTGCCAAAGCTCACATCAAATCGATGAACGAACTTGAAGCGCTGCGCGCCGAAGCGAGCGCCGACCCCGAACAATTCTGGGCGCGTTTGGCGGAAGGCGAGCTGTACTGGTTTAAGAAGTGGGACACAGTTTTGAAGTGGGACCCGCCGCATGCTGAATGGTTCGGCGGCGGCAAGATTAATATTTCCTACAACTGCCTCGATCGTCACTTGGGAACCTGGCGGCGCAACAAAGCGGCCCTCATCTGGGAAGGCGAACCCGGCGATACGCGCACGCTCACTTATCAACAACTGCACACCGAAGTCTGTCGCTTCGCAAATGCTCTGAAGAGCTTAGGCGTTGAAAAGGGCGATCGAGTGGCGCTCTACATGCCTTTGATTCCCGAGCTGGCCATCTCAATGCTGGCCTGTGCGCGTGTCGGGGCCACGCACTCGGTGGTGTTCGGCGGTTTCTCGAGCACGGCGCTAATTGATCGAATCAATGACGCCCAGTGCAAGGTTGTCGTCACGGCCGACGGTGGTTGGCGCCGCGGCCACGAAGTGAAACTAAAACCCGCTGTTGACGAGGCTTTGAAAGAAACTCCTTCGGTGAAATCGTGCATCGTCGTGCGGCGGACCGGCAGCCAGATCCACATGGAGTCAGGCCGCGATCATTGGTGGCACGAGTTGACTGAAGCCGTAGACGCGAATTGCCCGGCTGAAGAATTAGACAGTGAGCATCCGCTCTTCATTCTTTACACTTCCGGCACCACCGGGAAACCCAAGGGCATTCTGCACACGACTGCCGGTTATCTCTTGCAAGCGCACCTGACGACCAAGTGGATCTTCGATATTAAGGACGAAGATATTTACTGGTGCACGGCGGACATTGGCTGGGTCACCGGGCATAGCTATGTCGTCTACGGACCCATGTCGAATGGCGCGACCGCTTTGATGTTTGAAGGCGCGCCCAACTGGCCTGAGCCGGACCGATTCTGGGACATCATCGAACGTCACCGGGTCAACATTCTCTACACGGCCCCGACTGCTATCCGA
>WNFP01002402.1_pt1 | contig 14925 bp, 10 predicted proteins | sample 5400201 | NCBI WGS metagenome assembly WNFP01 (sample SAMN13153355, study PRJNA577476) | soil metagenome | isolation source: 115 cm saprolite under Madrone tree | place: USA:California | collected 2016-06-14
GAGTGCACACCTACGAGTGTGTTCACGACTGGCTGGTGCCGCCCGACGGCCTGGTTTGGGGGGACACCCACGGTTTGGCGCAGGATGAGCAAGGTAACATCTATGTGGCGCACACGGTGAACAAATCCAGCATGCGCGGAGAGGCCGTGGTTGTTTACGACTCGTCCGGGCGCTTCGTTCGTGCCTTTGGGGAGGAATTTCGTGGGGGCGCGCATGGGCTGGGTGTCCGCCGCGAGAAAGGCGCGGAGGTTCTCTATCACTGCGATATCAATCAGTGCAAGATCGTGAAGACCACGCTGAACGGCGAATCGCTTTGGGCACACGGCTACCCGCGTGAAGACCCTGCCTATGCCGGACGACCCATTGATTTTGTTCCGACCAACGTCGCCTTCGCTTTAAACGGAGACTTTTATGTAGGTGATGGCTACGGCTCGCACCATTTGCTGCGATTTTCTTCGGACGGAAAATTTCTTGGAGAAGTCGGGCGGCCGGGCCACGGTGACGGCGAATTCGACACGCCACACGGCCTCTTCGTGGATACCCGTGGCGCCGATCCCATCCTGTTAGTTGCGGATCGTGGGAATCGTCGCGTGCAAACTTTTTCCTTGGACGGCTCACATCTTCGCACCATTAAAGACGAGTCGCGGCTCCGCATGCCTTGTCACTTCCATTCGCAAGGGGACTGGATGGTCTGTCCGGACCTCGACAGCCAGGTTTGCATTCTCGACCGCGAGTACAAGGTCGTTGTGCAACTGGGAGACGGCCGCGCTTCGAACGGGGAAGTTGGCTCACGCCGCAAGCAGTCGCGTAACGAATTCACCGCTGGGCAGTTCATCACGCCCCACGCGGCAATTTTCCTTCACAGCGGCGACATCCTGGTGGCCGAGTGGCTGCCAATCGGGCGCATCACGCTGTTGCGCCGCGTCTGAGTCTGCCCGGATGACCTCGCGCACGAGCTTACCGCTGCGTGGTATCGGCCTATTTCTCGTAATCGTGCTGGCGCTCGTCGTGCTAAAGGCCCCGCCCGACGGGCTTGAGCGTGGCCAACTAAGTCAATTCCTGGGACGCTTTCATCCGCTAGTTGTGCATCTTCCGATCGCGCTAGTCTTGCTGGTCGCAGCGCTCGAATGCGCAGGCTTCTTTCGCAACGGAAAACACCTGCGAGCTTCCGCTGGCTTCGTTCTGACGTTGGCTGCCGTCACCGCGCTGCTCGCGGTCTTTCTCGGCTGGCTGCTCGCCAGGAGCGGTGGTTACGAAGGCCGCCTTGTCACGCGCCACATGTGGGGAGGAGTTTCGCTCGCAGCCGCGCTCATCCTCTGCTGCGCTGTGCGCGAATCGAACGCGAAATTGTACGGCACAGCGCTCTTCGCCACGGTCTGTCTCATGGCATGGACTAGCGACCAAGGTGGAAAGCTGACTCACGGTGAGGGCTTTCTGACCGAGTTCATGCCCGCGAAACTGCGCGCGGTGCTTGGTGTGCCTCCGCCGGAAAAAAAGCACACACCTACGACCAACGAAGAAGGCATATCACCAGTTAGCGCCTCGGCGCCCGCAAGGGTTTCGGTCACTTTTTTCGCTTCGCGCGTTGCGCCTATCTTCCACGACAAATGCGTTCAGTGCCACGGACCGCAAAAGAAGAAAGGGAAGCTTCGGCTGGATACGTTCGAAAACGTCATGCGCGGTGGCAAAGATGGCGTGATCGTGAAGCCCGGCGATCCAAGCGGCAGCGAGGTTTTTCGTAGAATCACTCTGCCCCGCGACAATAAGGACGCCATGCCAGCTGAGGGGAAGCCGGGCCCGACTGAAGCCGAAATCAAGGTAATCGAGCTGTGGATTGCTTTGGGTGCCTCGCAAAGTTTGGCTGCAGAGGAAGTCCGCGGAGCACCGCCGCTTGCGCTGCCAATGACGGCTTCGCCGCCTCTAACCGCCGACTACCGGCCCCGCTCAGACACGATTCAAGCGCTGCAAAGCGAGCTCGGCGTACGGCTCGTGCCGCGATCACAAAATCCCACGGAAGGCTTGATTCTGCGCACTAGCAGTGCCCGGGAACGATGTGATGATGCGGCCCTCGTGAAGTTAGCGCCGGTCGCCAGTTTGATCGTTGATGCCGAACTTGCCCGCACTAAGGTCACGGATGGGGGGCTTAAGACACTTTCCACGTTTTCAAACTTGCGGTCTCTCGATCTTTCGCACACGGCGATTACCTCGGTTGGCGTGCGTCTTCTCAGCCGGCTCGACAAACTCGAGACGCTCAATCTGACTGCTACGGGTGTGGACGACACGGGGGTCGCTCTGCTTCGTCACAAGGCGAGGCTGAAGCGCCTGTATCTGTTCGAGACAAAATGCACGGTTCAGTCCGAGCTGCAAACAGAGAATCAGAAACGATGATTGCGAACCGAGGGGCGTGGGCGAAACAAAGGGCCAGCGAAAGACAAAAGAAAAAGTCGGAAAAGGCGTGATGGGAAGCGCGCATCGATACACCGAGCGCCCCGTTTTTAGGAGGCAATGCGCCCGCCTACGAGGTCGCGGCCTTCTGCGCGCACGTGTCCTCCTCAAAGATCTGCCGAAGCTCGCACTCACCCTCGCCAGCGACTTCGAGGAAGTCCCTCGCTAATTGGATGGCCTCTTCCTTCGATTTTGCCCGAAGGATGGCGAACCCGCCGACAACTTCCTTAGCCTCTGTAAAAGGCCCATCGGTCACCGTTACCTTCCCGTTCGAGTTGCGGACGCGCGCCCCCAAAGTGGTAGGCAGGCAGCCTTCGGTAGCGAGCAGCCAGCCGGCCTTCATGCCCTCCTCCACTAGTTTGCCCATTTTGGCCATTTCCTCCTGCGAGGGGGGAGCGTTTCTCTCGACCGTCTTATAAATGCTCAGGAATTTCATGGTGTCCTCTCCTTGTTTTGAGTTCGGAGTCGCACTGCGAACGAGTCACGATCTCCTGAAGTCTGTCAACGCCGGACCCGGAAAGCCTGGTCCCTACAAGTACGTCGAACGACGCTCTTCGAAATCGACAGGTCAAACGATCTTTTTTCAGGGCGGGACGCGAAGCTACTTTTTCACCCCCGACGCTCCATGTCGCGAAAGCTGTTCTAGCCTGGCTGGGACCAAAGTCCTCCAGCCTCCAGTCGGTTCGTTGTGCCGCTTACCCACGCGAAATGGTACACGATGACGGGACAACGCAGGGTAGTACTGGAGAGGTGGGTGGTGAGCTTTGGCGGCCAGTCCGCGAGGGCGGTATTGCTCGGTCGCCTGTTCCCCATCAATCAAAGACTGACACCAGAGGTCGTGGCCGCCTTGCGGCATCGGACTCGAGTGGTGAGGAGGATAAGTTTGGAATGGTTTCGGCATCGAACGTGGGGACAAAGAAATGGCCGCCATAGAGAAGGCGGCCACTTCGGTTCAGCGTTGTGCGGTTGCTTACGCCTTTACGGGCGTCCCTTGGCTGGCAATATATTGCCGCTGTCCGCTCGGCATCCTCATCCAGGTATCGGTCCACCGAATATCCACGTCAAAAGGCTTACCCGCTGCATTGGTCCCTTTACTCTTGGGCAAAGTAAACGAGGGCGCTGTACGTCTGTGGAGAAAGGACCCGGGTGAGAGGAGCAACAGCTCCTTACCTAGTCGCTCTGCCAGTTTGCAGGAGCAACGCTAGTGTCACTGATTTATCGGAAAATCTCGCTGCCCCGACACGTGACCCTCATGACGATAGTGCGAGCCCCTAAAGGGTCTTGATGACGTTCGCAGCTAATTGCTCGTGGCCAAGAAGCTTTGGAAGCTGCTGACTGCGGCTGCTTCTGTATCGTAAACATCGAAAACGGTCAGCAACTTGGTCACTTGCATGACGTCGTGGAACTTTTTGCCCAGATGGCAGAGGCGCACAGATGCACCCTGATTTTTGGCGCTGAGATGCGCAGCGACCAAAGTGCCTAGCCCCGCGCTGTCGATGTATTTGATCTCAGCCATGTTCAGAACGATCTTTTTCTTTCCTTCGGCGATCAGGCTCTTCAGTTTCTCTCGGAGAGAATTGCTCTCCTCGCCCAGCACAATACGACCTTCCAGCCCCACCACGGTCACGCCATCTACTTCGCTGTTCTTCATTTTTACCGTCATGCTAGCTCCTCCCTCGCCAATGACAGGCCCGCACGGCGAGTCCAGAAGTAGAACACGCGCACGAAAGCCGATCTGTCCAGAAAAGCACACTTCCGGTTACGACTTGAGGAAGCTGCACAAGGTCCCGGCTGCCCGCGGCAGCTGTCTTTCCGTGTCTAAAATGAACACTTCAGCGCCTAGGAATGGACTCAAATCCCCGATTAACGCCTTCATGGTAGAGGTGGAATCGCCCGCCGCACTTCGGCAGATGTCCGGCGCGGGAGCGAAGATCAATCCTTATATCCGGTACTACGCCGACAATCTCCCGGAGCGACGGCTTGGAGTATTCGGCATTGCACTCATCCTTTGCGATTTTGCGCGGAACTCCCTTCAATATTGGCTTGCACTATTTGATGTGCGTCAGACTTAGACAGTCCTCCCCTCACGCTCCTGCTTTCATGATGTTCGATATGAGGATATTGACCTTCGTACACGTTGTGTTGAGCTTGGCAGGAATCCTTTCGGGATTCGTCGTCGTGGGCGGGTTCCTGACCGCGAAACGACGCGACGGCTGGACCGCGCTTTTTCTTGCGACCACGGTTTTGACGAGCGTCACCGGATTCCTGTTTCCGTCCCACAGATTTTTGCCTTCCCAGGCTGTCGGCATCGTCTCTTTGTTTGTTTTGGCGGTGACGATTCCGGCCCTGTACGTTTTTCATCTGGCCGGTCCATGGCGCCGCACTTATGTCATCGGGCTCTCTATCTTAACGTTTTCGTTTTGATGGCCCAGTTTTTTGTGAGGATTCCCGGGCTCAGGCCCTGGCGCCCACCCAATCAGAACCGCCGTTTCTCGGGACGCAGGTCGTGGTCATGCTGATTTTCATTGTCCTAGGGGTGCTCGCGGCCAAGCGCTTCCCCGCGGTCCATGCCGTCTGAGCGCCGTCTTTGGTTTTGGAGGATTTGCTTGTATCCTCCTGGTCAGACGGAGCATCAACTCACCATCCCACGGGAGTCGAAAACAGGAAACCTCGATTCCGGGGAAAGGTCTCACTGTCGGAGCAAACCATGAACACGATTACGAAACGCAAACTCTGGATAGGAGGAGCGCTCTGCTTGGTCGTCGCCGGCCTGATTGTCGGGGCAATGCGCCCAAAGCGGGTATCGGGGGCGCCCGGTGCTTCGCCGGACGTTGAGGTCGTGCAAGTCGAGCAGAAGGACGTTCCTATTTTTGGCGAGTGGATCGGCACGCTCGACGGTTTCACAAATGCCGACGTCAGGGCGCAGGTCACGGGCTACCTACTGCGACAGGGTTACCAGGAAGGCGGATTCGTCAAGAAGGGTCAATTACTCTTCGAGATTGACCCGCGGCCCTTTCAGGCGGCGCTCGACCAAGCCGAAGGGCAGTTGGCGCAGGCCAAGGCCATACTTGCCAACGCCCAGGCAGTGCAAGGCAGGACCGAACTGGACGTCAACCGCTACACCCCTCTGGCCAAAGAGCAAGCCGCTAGCCAGCAGGATCTCGATAACGCCGTCCAGAACAACATGGCTGCAAAGGCCACGGTGGCCACGGCCCAAGCTCAAATTAAGACGGCCGAGGCTGCCGTTGAAACGGCCAAGATCAACCTCGATTTTACCCGCCTCATTGCGCCCATCGACGGCATTGCCGGGCAGGCACAGCTTCAGGTGGGTGCCTTGGTCAATCCGAACAGCGGGCCGGTGACCTCCGTGTCCACCCTCGACCCGATCAAGGTTTATTTTACCGTGAGCGAAAGGGAGTATCTCGATTGGAACAAACGGTTCCCGACGGAGACGACTCGGCAAGCGGCGGACAAGAGTCTGCGCCTCGAACTAATTTTGGCCGACGGCTCTCCCTATTTACATGAAGGCACATTCTACTTTGCGGACCGCCAGGTGAATCAAAGCACAGGTGCGATTCGCATTGCCGCGCTGTTTCCGAATCCTGGGAATATTCTGCGCCCAGGCGGCTACGGCAAAGTTCGGACAGCTGTCCGCGTCCAGAAAGACGCGCTGCTTGTCCCTCAGCGCTCGGTGTCGGAGTTGCAAGGCGGCTATCAAGTGGCGGTTGTGGACGGCGAGAACAAAGTGAACATCCGTACGGTAACAGTCAGCGATCGTGTGGGCACGGAGTGGATTGTTGCGAAAGGGCTAAAGCAGGGCGAACGCGTGGTCGTCGAGGGAGTGCAGAAGGTACGTCCCGGCATGCAGGTGAACCCCAAGCCATTCACGGTGGAAAGTAAGGGAAGGTAACCCGATGTCAAAGTTCTTTATCAACCGTCCCATCGTGGCCATGGTCATATCTATCGTTATGGTGATTGTAGGCTCCATCACCATCCTCAGTCTGCCGATCGCGCAATTCCCCAACATTGCTCCACCAGAAATTCAAGTACTGGCCACCTATGTCGGCGCGGACGCGCAAACCCTCGAGCAGGCGGTCGCCACTCCCATCGAACAGCAGATGAGCGGTGTGGACAACATGAATTATATGTACTCGCTGAATGCAACGGGCAACTCGAACACGACACTGATCGTGAACTTCGATGTAAAAACCGATCCGAACACGGACTTGATTCTCACCCAAGCACGCGAGACGCAAGCCGCTTCGCAGCTACCCGCCGATGTCAACAACTATGGAATTACTGTCCGAAAGTCGGTAACCGCTCCTCTCATGTTAGTTGCCTTGTACTCGCCGCATGGAACCTACGACGCCAACTTTCTGGCGAACTACGCGTACATCAATATCACCGATCCGATCACACGCGCACCGGGCATCGGCAACGTTCAGGTATTTGGCGCGGGCCAATACGCGATGCGTCTGTGGGTAAAACCCGACCAATTGGCGAAGCTGGGCATCACTGTTCCCGAGATCGTCAGTGCCATTCAGGCGCAGAACACGGTGAACCCAGCCGGAAAAGCGGGCGGGGAACCGGCGCCGAAGGGCCAGGAATTTACCTACTCGGTTCTCGCGCAAGGCCGTCTTGCTTCGCCCGAAGAATTCGGACAGATCGTGGTGCGGGAGACGCCCGACGGCGGGACCGTCCGGGTCCGGGACGTTGCTCGGATCGAATTGGGTTCCCAGGACTACAGCGTTCTTGGCCGACTCAACGGACAACCGAGCGCGATTATCGCTACATATCAGTTGCCAGGTTCGAACGCTGTCGACGCAGCCGCAAACGTCAAGAAGCTAATGGCCCAGATGAAACAGCGGTTTCCGGAGGACATAGATTATGTCGTAGCGCTCGACCAGACTCGCGCGGTCACGGAAGGCATCAAGGAGATTGTTAAGACACTTCTGATAGCCTTGGCGCTCGTGATCCTGGTGGTGTACCTGTTCCTGCAGGGCTGGCGCGCCACGCTTATTCCGCTCCTTGCGGTGCCCGTTTCGCTCGTGGGCACGTTTGTGCTCTTCCCGGTGTTCGGTTTTTCCATCAATACGCTTTCTCTCTTTGGGCTCGTGCTGGCAATCGGCCTCGTGGTGGACGACGCGATTGTTGTGGTTGAAGGCGTGGAACGGCACATCGAGGAGGGCCTCACACCCAAGAACGCGGCTTTGAAAGCAATGGAAGAACTCTCCGGTCCTGTCGTGGGCATCGCGCTGGTTCTCTCAGCGGTCTTTGTGCCGACAGCCTTCATCCCCGGCATCACCGGCCGGCTCTACCAGCAGTTCGCCGTCACCGTCGCGATTTCGGTGCTTCTCTCGGCGTTCAACGCACTTACGCTCAGTCCCGCGCTTGCCGCACTACTTCTCCGGCCACGGGCGCCAAGCCGAGGATTGCTGCGAAAATTTTTCGCTTGGTTTAACCGCTCGTTCGGGCGTGCAACCGAGGGCTATGTCCGTTGGAGCGCGGCACTCATCCGCAAGACCGCCGTCGTGGTCGTTCTGCTGGTGGCCTTTGGCTTGGCGGGCGGCTTTTTTGCCAACCGAGTGCCGTCGAGTTTCCTTCCAGACGAAGATCAAGGCTATGCGTTCGTCAATCTCCAGCTACCCAACGGAGCTTCCTTGGAACGCACGACCGCAGCCGCGGCGGATGTAGAAAAGATCCTTGCGAATACGCCGGGCGTTCAATACACGACCAGCGTCATCGGCTTCAGTTTGCTGAGCTTCGTGCGCACCAGCTATAACGCGTTCTTTTTTGTCACCTTCAAGCCCTGGGACGAGCGCACCACACGGGCCGAACAATTTCAAGCGATCAAAGCGCGATTGAACGCGGGGCTGAGCAGGCTGCCCGCAGGTGCTGCCTTTAGTTTCTCGCCTCCGGCGATTCCGGGAGTCGGCACCTCCGGTGGATTCACTTTCGTCCTTGAGGATCGCGCCGGAAATGATGTGCAGTTTCTGGCCAAGAACCTGACCACCTTCCTGGAAGCAGCCCGCAAGCGCCCGGAGATCGCGGGCTTGAGCACCACCTTCCTGCCCAGCGTGCCGCAGGAATTCGTGGAGGTAGACCGCGACAAAGTGCTAAAGCAGGGCGTGCCGCTCAACGATGTCTACCGGACAATCCAAGCCTTCATGGGCGGATATTTCATCAACTATTTCAACCGGTTCGGACGTCAATGGCAGGTTTATATCGAGGCGGAAGGCGAAGACCGTGCTAAGGCGGAAAACGTCGGGCAGTTCTACGTTCGCAACAGCAAAGGAGAGAATGTCCCGCTATCCACGCTAACCAGCGTAAAGCCGCGGCTCGGGCCGGAGTTTACCATGCGTTTCAACGAGTACCGTTCGGCGCAGATTAACGGCGGCGCGGCGCCGGGCTACAGTGCGGACCAAGCCACGGCTGCTCTCGAAGACGTTTTTAAACAGACGATGCCGCGCGAGATGGGCTTTGACTATTCGGGTATGTCCTTTCAAGAACAGAAATCTCGTGAGGGAGTGCCCGCTTCGGTGATCTTCGGACTCTCGCTGTTATTCGTTTTCCTGATTTTGGCGGCGCTATATGAAAGCTGGTCGCTGCCGTTCAGTGTTCTGCTGGGTACACCCGTGGCGATCTTTGGAGCCTTTGGAATCCTGTGGTTGCGCCGCGTGCTGCTCGGCGTTTTCCTGCCGCCTTTCATGGTCCAGATCGAGAACGATATCTATTCGCAAATCGGGTTGGTCATGTTAATCGGTTTGGCCGCCAAGAACGCGATTTTGATCGTCGAGTTCGCTAAGGAGCAATACGAGAACGGAAAGCCTCTGGCGGATGCTGCGCTCGAAGGAGCCAGGCTTCGTCTGCGGCCGATTTTGATGACGTCTTTTGCATTCATTCTCGGTTGTGTGCCGCTGTGGACGGCAACTGGTGCCGGGTCGGTTGCCCGCCAAATCATGGGCACTACGGTTATCGGAGGGATGCTGGCCGCCAGCGTGATCGGAATCTTCTTCGTGCCTGCGATCTTCTATCTGGTGGAGAAATGGTCAAGCGCCGGCAAGGAGCCCGTTTCGGGAGCACTGCCAGCAAGGCCGGCCCCGGCGGAGGCGGACTGAGATGGGCTACCGCGAGAACGGCGCGAAGAAAGAACGGCGGAGCAACCTATGAAGAAACTAGCGCGATTCATGGCCTCTATCATGATGGCATCCGGTTTTGTCGTTGGGTGCAGCGTCGGCCCGAACTACCATCGACCCACGGTTCAACCTCCAGCGGCCTTCCGTGATCTGAGCGAGAACCCACAGGTCCAGGCTCAAGCAGCGTCCTATGCTGATCTTCCTTGGTGGCAGGTCTTCCAGGACCCGCAATTACAAGAACTCATCCGCACCGCGCTAAAGCAAAACTATGACTTGCAACTTGCGACGGAACGCATCAACGCCGGGCGCGCGGAACTGGCCGTAACGCGGTCCAGTCTATTCCCGCAGGTCCAGGGCAACAGCGATTTCAGTGGAGGGAAAGAGCATAACTTCCAAACCAAATCAAATTTTCTTACCCTTACTGCTGACGCCGCTTTCCAGTTGGATTTCTTCGGTAAGCTGCGCCGCGCAACCGAGGCATCACGCGCCCAACTCCTGGCAACACTGGATGCGCGGCAGACGGTCATTTTAACGCTCGTGAGCGACGTGGGGAGTGATTATTTCGCGCTGCTGCAACTTGACCTTCAACTCCAAATTACGCGCGAGACCGTAAAGACGCAGGAAGATTCGGTGAAGCTGACCAATCTTCGTGTGGAGCACGGCGTGGCCACGAAGCTTGACGTTTTGCAGGCTCAGCAAGTTCTCGATTCTGCGAACGCCCAAATCCCTGACTTGGAGCGGCGGATCGCGCAGGAAGAAAATGCCATCAGCATTCTTCTTGGCAACTACCCTCAGGCCGTGACACGCGGACGCCCGCTCGTGGAACAGCCGCTTCCACCCGAAGTGCCGCCGGGGCTGCCTTCCTCGTTGATCGAGCGCCGGCCTGATATTCGCGAGGCCGAGCAAATCCTGGTGGCCGCGAACGCCGAAATCGGAGTCGCCAAGGCGCAATTCTTTCCGCAAATCTCCCTGACGGGTTCCGGCGGCGGCGCCTTTGGACGGAGCAGCGCATTCTCCGGCCTAATGAGCTCGCAAGTCGGAACCTGGTCTTACGGCGCCCAAGTGAGCCAGCCCATTTTCACGGGCGGAGCGCTCCGAGGAAATCTGCGGCTCGCCAAGTCGCAACATCAACAGGCTTTGATTTCGTACCGGCAAACCATTCAACGCGCGTTCGGCGACGTATCCGACGCGCTAATCGGCTACGAGAAATTCCATCAGGTCCGGGTTCGCCAGGAGGATACCGTCAAGGACTTGCAGGAATCCGTTCGCCTGTCGGACATGCGTTACAAGGGAGGTACGACAACATACCTCGAAGTGCTGGATGGTCAACGATCCCTTTTTTCCGCTGAACTCACACTCGCGGAGGCGCGTGGCACCGAGTACCAGAGTCTGGTGCAACTGTACAGGGCACTTGGCGGAGGCTGGCAGCAACAACCGTAGAATTGATGAGCCGAATTATGGAGGATTTTCATATCTACTAGAGTCTGGTTGGTGACGCAGCGCAAATGGATTAGGCCGAAGCATCACTGAAGCTGCGGGCTCGCATTGGGGCGATCGGCTCGTCCGAACGGCCCGACATGCTCGCCGCCTTGAAAGTCTGGTGGCGAAATATGGCCATCAGGTGCGCACCGCTCCCTCGAGGTGAATAACGCGGGGTACGGCGATGTGGCACCGTTCAAGCAGTTGAGCTCCGCTAGATTCAAGGCCGAGGTCGACCCCAACTTCTAGGCCTAGTCAACGTTACTCGCGCCGCGCTAGCGGTCATGCGAAGGCAAAAGAGCGGCTGCATCCTTCAGAATATCGTCGGTGGGTGGTCGCTTGGTGACCTTGTGCCTAGGGTACTACGACGGCGACGTTTTGCAGCAGCCCCTGCGGCAGACTGTGGCGCTCTTTTAAGTAATCGGGGCTATGGTAGGAAACCCAGACGCGCGTTTCGCCCGCCGGTCCCGCGTGGAGAGGCGGAAAAGGTAGGAATGAAGATGCGTTCCACCAAGCTGCTGGTCTTCTTCAGGCGAGGACAACGAAGAGGCTTAACTTTTGGGCCATTCGCCGGAGAGGTCTTTTGGACGCGAGGATGACAGAACAAACCGCAGAAAACAGCCTTATATCCCCGGCTTGAACGTCGGAGCTTTACGGCTAGGATGGGTAACTACCGGTAGTGGCCCGACTTGAGCAGCCACAATTGGTCAGGACCGTTCATCGCAGATAGAAACCGTCGATAGCAGCCATGAGACCACCTTGCGACGAAGCCGTAATCCGATCGGGAAGTGTCCGAGTTCCGTGTGCAGAACAAGCGAGACTGTGGATACTCGCCGCGACAATTCTCGGTTCCAGCATGGCTTTCATCGACAGCACAGTCGTCAACGTTGCTCTGCCCGCGCTCCAGGCAAGCTTTCGTGCCACGGTAGTCGATGTGCAGTGGGTGGTCGAGTCTTACGGACTATTCTTGGGAGCGTTGATTCTGGTCGGCGGCTCGCTCGGCGACCTGTTGGGCCGTCGTTTGGTGTTCGTGGTGGGCGTAATCATTTTCGCCGTGGCTTCTGCCGGTTGCGGAGCTGCTTCGAGTATTCATCAATTGATAATCGCGAGGAGTGTTCAAGGAGTGGGAGCTGCCCTGCTCGTGCCCGGCAGCCTCGCGATCATTAGCACATCGTTCGACGAGAAAAGCCGAGGACAGGCCATCGGGACGTGGTCTGGTTTCACGGCTATCACCGCGGCCATAGGACCGGTTCTTGGCGGCTGGCTTGTTGAGCATGCGTCCTGGCGCTGGGCATTCTTCATCAATCTCCCTCTTGCCGCGGCAGTGATATCCATTTCGCTTTGGCGTATTCCGGAGAGCCGCAACGCCACCGTTGCGCGTGTCGATTGGTTAGGTGCCACGATCGTCACCCTCGGCTTAGGCGGCTTGGTTAGTGGATTCATCGAATCTGTCAACCTGGGTTGGAGGCATCCTCTGGTTTTCGTGAGTTTGATGGTGGGCTTCGGCTGCCTGGTTGTGTTCGTAATCGTCGAAGCCAGCCGAGCCTGGCCGATGGTGCCGCTTCGGCTGTTTGCATCGCGTAGCTTCACTGGCGCCAACCTGCTCACCGTCTTCCTCTATGCCGCCATGGGAATCTTCTTCTTCTTGTTCCCGTTAAACCTGATCCAAGTCCAGGCATACTCGGCAACCGCAGCAGGTGCGGCCACCCTGCCATTGATTGTGCTGATTTTCCTTCTTTCCCGTTGGTCCGGCGGACTCATCGCGCGCTATGGCCCAAGAGTTCCGCTGATCATCGGCCCGCTCATTGCGGCATTCGGGTTCGCTCTGTTTGCGGTGCCGTCAGTTGGAGAAAGCTACTGGAAGGGGTTTTTCATTGCCGTCGTTGTTCTGGGGTTGGGGATGGCAATCACCGTAGCCCCTCTCACTACGGTGGTGATGAATTCAGCAGGCCAAGAACGCATCGGCGCAGCCTCGGGAATCAACAATGCAGTTGCTCGGGTCGCGGGCGTGCTTGCGATTGCGGTCCTTGGGATAGTGATGGTGAACGCCTTCGGCGCCCGCTTACATTCCAAGCTGGCGAACTTCTCGCTACCTCCCGAAATACTCCGCGACATGGAGAGGAGCAAAATCAAACTCGCCGGCCTGGAGCCGCCGGCTAGTCTCAACCCAACTATCGGAGCCGCCATCAGAGAATCGGTTCGAGAAGCATTTGTATTTGGATTCCGACTCATTATGCTGATTTGCGCAGGTTTGTCTGTGGCCAGCGCCATGGCCGCGTGGTTGCTGATTCCTGACAACAGAGGGACACTTCCCCATTAAAATGGCCTACACTTGTGCGAAACCGCCATCCACAAATAATTCCGTTCCCGTGATGTAGCTACTGTCGTCGGATGCGAGAAACACCACGGCCTTGGCGATCTCATTGGGTGTACCGAGCCTGCCTAGGGGAACATTGCTCGAGATCATCTTCAAGCGTTGCTCGCCCGCGCCTGTGGACGCTACCAAGTCGTTCAGTCCGGGCGTGTCGATGGGGCCTGGGCTCACGGCATTCACGCGAATACGGCGATCCTTTAGGTCTGTTGTCCATGTCCGCGCGAACGAGCGCACGGCGGCCTTTGTGGCGCTATAAACACTATTGGCCGACAATCCTTTACTCGCGACGATGGACGCATTGAGGATGATAGCGGCTCCATCCGGCAACAGCGGAAGGGCCTTCTGCACGGTGAACAGAAGGCCTTTCACATTGATGTCAAAGATCGAGTCATAATGCTCCTCAGTTATCTTGCCGAAAGCGGCATATTTCGCAACACCGGCATTCGCGAACACAATATCGAGCTTGCCCTTCTCCCGCTTGATTTGCGCGAAGAGACGATCCAGATCGCCGAGGTTGGACACGTCTCCTGGTACGCCGGTCACATTTCTTGCGATCTCCTTTACCGCCGCAGCCAGCTCCGTATCACGGCGCCCCGTTATGAACACGTAAGCTCCTTCGTTCACAAATTGTTTCGCCGTCGCAAGACCGATGCCGCCATTGCCACCAGTAACCAGTGCGATTTTTCCTTCAAGCTTACCCATGGATTTCTCCTTGGCTGTCAGTTCTTAGTTGTTCTTTGTGCGCCCAACAAATCCTCATCGGCCATTTAGCGAGTCAGTTCATCTCGCCCTCGTCCACCTTCGATGCATTATGGGACCGGTCGGTTTCAGTTATTCAAGGTCAAAGAAGGTGGTGCATGGAGACCCAGTCGGTCGCATAAGCTTGTTGGTTATGCCTGGTTGGCATTGAATGTCAGCCGCGACCGCGTGATCTCGTCGCAGCGGAGCTGGGAATCGCCGTAAGAACCGTCGAGACCTACCGCGCTAAGATCATGCTGAACCTTGGCCTCCATTGGTCGAGCTTATTCACTATGCTATCGGATACGAGATCATTTCAGCGCCAAGCGCCGCAGAGTATCTCGGTACAAGAAGTGAACAGAAGTCGCATTCATCCAGGAAGTGAGTCAAAATGGAAATTCCGGCGAACCCAACTATGAGGGAGACGATGTAAAACCTCTCAAGGAGGGAGTCAAGAGTAAGCATTTTTGGCCCATGTTCGTTGCCCGGGCAGTGCACCCACCAATGTTTGGCCGATTCAAGTCTCTACAATATTTTCGGCTGCCGTTCGTCTACAGGAATGGATGGATGAGCCGTCGAGCATCACCTCGATGACCGAGCGAGACCGGCAAATCTCGGAAATCATCGCGGAAGAACGATCCCGGCTGCGCAATTTCATCCGCCGGCGTGTGCCCGATCCCGCCGACGCCGAGGACATCGTGCAGGAGGTCTTCTACGAACTGGTAGAAGCCAACCGCCTGCTGATGCCAATTG
>WNFP01002404.1_pt1 | contig 14921 bp, 14 predicted proteins | sample 5400201 | NCBI WGS metagenome assembly WNFP01 (sample SAMN13153355, study PRJNA577476) | soil metagenome | isolation source: 115 cm saprolite under Madrone tree | place: USA:California | collected 2016-06-14
GGCCGATGTACCCCCACCCCCCACCAATTTGCATGAATATCAAAGGAAAAGACTTACAAAAATTGCATTTCGTAATGGATTGATTCTAAAGGGCGCGATTTTGGTTGTTTTCGACTAGGATATGCCGAAATGGCCGTCTCAAAAAGAAAAGCGGGAGCAAGCTCCAGCCCCCCACGCAGTAATCTACAAAGGTATGTATACCACAAATTAAGGGAAAGTCAAGCGAAAAGTGAAGCGAATCTTGCGCCAGCTAGGACCTGCCAGCGATTTCCCCCCGTCGCTGGGAAACTTTCCAAAGACTGCGTTTGGCATTGGTTGCCGGAGTTGACGTGCGTTGCTCAAGAGGTTTGAGGTTGGGTGTGCTAGAGTTTTGGATGATGAGGAAGATTGGGATTTACGTGCAGGTGCCGTTCTGCCAGACGAAGTGTACCTATTGTAATTTTCATACGGGGGTGGTGGCTAGTAGCCGATTTGCGCCTTATGTGGAGGCGGTTTGCCGAGAGATTCGGGGACATCGGGAGTTGTTGAGGGCGGCGGGGACGGATTGGCCAGGGGGTTTGGGGCGTCCGCCGCGGCGGACTGCGCCCCTACAAGGAAACGGCGAAGTGGCGACTGGAGTGGGGGAGAGGCCCGCATCTGGGCGAGGAGCGGGGGAGGCGGAAGGCAGCCCTTACGGGGAGAAAACCTACGCTGTGGACACGGTTTACATTGGTGGTGGGACGCCTAGTTTGCTGGATCCGGGACACCTGCAAAGCATTCTGGATGCGATTCGAGAGACGTTCAATACGAGTGCTGAAGGGGGAGACCATGGCGGTAAGAAAAGCGGCGGCGAGCCGACGCACTCCAAGGCGCCCGCCTCGGAAGGCGGCCGCTACAACGGCACTCGCGAAACGTTGCTTGAGGTGACGCTGGAGGCGGATCCGGAGACGGTGGAGGCGGGGAACGCGGGGGCTTGGGTGGGGGCGGGGATTAACCGGGTAAGTTTTGGGGTACAGTCGTTTGTGGATAAGGAGTTGGTGGCGGCGGGGCGGATGCACCGGCGGACGGATATTTACCGGGCAGTGCCCATTTTGCGGGAGGCGGGGATCCGGAACATCAGTTTTGATTTGATTGCGGGATTGCCGCACCAGACTAGGGAAAGCTGGGGGCAGTCGTTGGAGGAATTGGAGGGGTTGGCGCCGGAGCATGTTTCGGTTTATTTGTTGGAGATTGATGAGGGGAGCCGGCTGGGGAAGGAATTGTTGCAGGGTGGCGGGAAGTACAACGCGGGGGCGGTGCCGAGCGAAGACGAGATGGCGGAGCTCTATGAGATGGCGCAGCACGCGCTGGGAGCGGCGGGGTTTCACCACTATGAGATATCGAACTGGGCTAAGCCGGGATTTGAATCGAAGCACAATTTGAAATACTGGCGGCGGGAGCCTTATCTGGGGTTTGGGGCGGGGGCACATTCGTTTTCGGGGACGGAGCGGTGGGCGAATGCGCATGATGCGGCGGGTTACGTGGTGGCGGTGCAGGGTGGGCGATTGCCGGTGGAGCAGCATGAAACTTTGACGGCGGAGAGTGCGCTGGAGGAGGAATTGTTTCTGGGATTGCGGCAGTTGGATGGAATTGATGTAGCGCGAATCGAGCGGGAGTACGGCGTTACGGTGTCGGGACGATTCGGACCTCTGGCGTCGGCTGGTTTGGTGGAGCGAGACGGGAGCTTGGTGCGGCTTGCTCCGGCAAAGTTGAGTGTGTCAAATGAGGTGTTTGTGGAGTTGATGAAGTAAGGAAGTAAGGATGCAATGAAAGACGGAAGAGGGAACAAGATAACGCAGAGACGCTGAGAGCGCGGAGTCGCGCAGAGTTCTGAAGGGAAAAGATTTACACGGAGGACGCAGCGGAATGCGGAGTTCGGAGAGAAGAAGGATTTGAGGCAGAGCAGAACGAAAAGAAAAGCAGATTCCTCGCTGCGCTCGGAATGACAATGTTGGTACGGGAGAAGGGGCGAACATGAGTTACACGGTGGCGAAGGGGAATCAGCGGGTGGACCCGGATCAGGTGGCGGAGGCGGGGAAGATTCCGGCGGAGGTGGTGGACCTGCGGAGCGATACCGTTACGCGGCCGACGGCGGAGATGCGGCGGGCGATGGCGGAGGCGGAGGTCGGGGACGACGTGTACGGGGAGGACCCGACCGTCAACCGGCTGGAAAAACGGGCGGCGGAGATTCTTGGGAAAGAGGCGGCGCTGTTTGTTCCAACTGGGTGCATGGGGAATCTCGTTGCGATCAAAGTGTGGACACATCATGGCGACGAGGTGATTTGCGAAGAGCGTTCGCATGTGAACTTGTATGAGTTGGCCTCGATGTCGGCGGTTGCGGGTTGCATGCCGCGAGTGGCGCGCGGGGAAGACGGGATTTTGACTTGGAAGCAGATCGAGGCGGTGATCCGGCCGAAGATTTATTACGATTCGCAGACGGCGCTGGTATGCCTGGAGAACACAAGCAACATGGCGGGTGGAACGGTGTATCCGACGGCGCAAGTGGATGAAATTTGTGGCCACGCGCACAAGATGGGGTTGAAGGTGCACCTGGATGGGGCGCGGATTTTTAATGCGGCGACGGCGCTGGGAGACCACGTGGCAGTAATGACGCGAAAAGTGGATTCGGTAATGTTTTGTTTGTCGAAGGGGCTTGGCGCGCCGGTGGGATCGATGATTGCGGGGACGAAGGCATTTATCGAGAAGGGGCGAGTCTACCGGAAAATGTTTGGGGGTGGAATGCGCCAGGCCGGCGTGATTGCCGCGGCTGGACTGATTGCTCTGGAAAAGTCTCCGGCGCGGCTACATGTCGATCACGAAAACGCCAGGCGGCTGGCAGAGGGTATCGCGGAAATCGCGGGCCTGAGCATTGATCCGAAGAAAGTTCGCTCGAACATTGTTATCTTTGATTGCTCGAAGACCGGGAAAACGGCGGTGGAGTTGTGCGATGCACTGCATCCACACGGAGTGTGGGCCCAGGATACGGCGCTGCATTCGGTGCGGGTGGTTACACACTGCGACGTTGACCGGGCGGGGGTCGAGCGGGCGCTCGTGGTGCTGAAGGAAGTCGTGGCGAAAACGCAGAAGGTGGGCGCCCAATAAAAAGAGACACAGCAAACATCTCCTTTACATTTCGTTTCGACCACGCTGCTTATTGCTAAAACAGAAAAAACTGCTGGAGACGAAGCGGATTGTTTGCAGCGCTCGTGTAGAATCATACGATACGCAAAAGTTTTGTGCTTATTGCCAGCAGCAACGGACTGCCGAGGCGACCGTGGAATTCAGCTTAACTGAGGAACAGCAGCAACTTCGCCGCAGTGTGCGGGAATTCGCCGAAGGCGAAATCGCACCGCACGTGATGGAGTGGGATGAGGCGTCTCATTTTCCGATGGAGATCATCCCCAAGCTGGGGGCGATGGGGCTGCTAGGAGTTATTTTCCCGGAACAGTATGGCGGCGCGGGGCTGGGTTACATCGAATACGCGCTGGCGATTGAAGAGCTGGCGCGCGTGGATGGTTCGGTGGGCTTGATCGTGGCGGCGCACAATTCGCTGTGTTCCAACCACATTTTCAAGTTCGGGACCGAGGCGCAGAAGAAGAAGTATCTTGTGCCGCTGGCCTCGGGGAAGGCGATTGGCGCGTGGTCGCTGACCGAACCGGAAGCGGGATCAGACGCGGGCGGCACGCGAACGACGGCGGTGCGGGATGGCAATCATTGGGTGCTCAATGGCGCGAAAACTTTTACAACGAATGGCCAATATGCGAATTATTGCGTAGCGATGGCGGTCACGGACAAATCGAAAGGCTCGCACGGAATCAGCGCGTTCATTCTTGAAAAAGGAATGAAGGGATTCCGGCCCGGAAAAAAGGAAAATAAGCTGGGGATGCGCGCGAGCGACACTTCGGAAGTAATTTTCAACGATTGCCGCGTTCCGCAGGAAAATTTGCTTGGGCCGGAAGGCGAGGGATTTACCGGCAGCCTGAAGATCTTGGATGGAGGAAGAATTTCGATTGCGGCGCTGGCGCTGGGAATGGCTCAAGGCGCCCTTGAAGCAGCCACGAAATACGCGAAGCAACGAAAACAGTTTGGCCAGGCGATCAGCGAGTTTCAATCGGTGCAGTTCAAGCTGGCGGACATGGCTACACAGGTGGAAGCAGCAAGGCTGCTGGTTTATCAGGCGGCGTGGCTCGCGGATAAAAAGGACGTACGCTTTACGCGCGAATCGAGCATGGCGAAACTGTTCGCCAGCGAAATCGCGGTGAGTGTGGCCAACGAGTGCGTGCAGATTCATGGCGGATACGGCTTCATCAAGGACTATCCAGCGGAGAAGTTTTACCGCGACGTGAAGCTCTGCACCATCGGCGAAGGCACCAGCGAAATTCAGAAATTGGTGATTGCCCGGCAGCTCCTCGGAAAGAAATAATAGGCAGATGCAGCCGCCCTCTCCAGAAAGTTCCACAGAAAAAGTATGACTGCACCCGTTGAAAAATGGGCGGAACAGGTACGCGCGGGGGATGTGCGCGCGGTGTCGCGAGCGATCACGGCGATTGAAAATCATCAGCCCGAAGCGGAGGTGCTGCTACGGCTGCTGTTTCCGCACACGGGTCAGGCATATCTCACGGGAGTAACGGGCGCGCCTGGAACAGGGAAGAGCACTCTGGTCGACCGGCTGGCGACTTATCACCGCAAAAGGCAGGAACAAGTTGGCGTGATTGCCGTTGATCCGACGAGTCCGTATTCCGGCGGCGCGATTCTTGGCGACCGGATTCGAATGCAGGGGCATGCGGGGGATGCGGGTACATTTATCCGCTCGATGGCTACGAGAGGATATCTCGGCGGCCTTGCGCGAGCGACAGCGGAGGTGGCGCTGCTACTGGACGCAGCCGGAAAAAACCATGTGCTGATCGAGACGGTTGGCGTGGGCCAAGATGAAATCGACATCGTGCGGCTGGCGGATTGCGTGCTGGTAGTGCTTGTGCCGGGGCTTGGCGACGACATTCAGAATATGAAAGCCGGGCTGATGGAGATTGGCGACATTTTTGTTTTGAACAAGGCCGATCGTGAAGGAGCAGACCGGCTGGAGCAACAACTGCTGGCGATGTTGTCGCTGGTGATGCCGCGCGACGGCTGGCAACCGCCAGTGGTGCGCACAGTGGCTTCGGAGAACAAGGGAATAGAGGAGTTGGCGGAGACGGTGGGTAAATTTCAGAAACATTTTGAATCGAGCGGCCAGCGCCAGAGAAAACACGTCGAGCATTGGAAAAACCGATTGATTGAACTGCTGGAGTCGCGGTTGCTCGAACGGGCCTTGCGCGGAGCTGGCGGCGAGGCGCGCTTGGCAGAGCTGGCGGCGGAAGTTGCGGCTCGAAAGAAAGATCCATTTTCCGCGGTGAACGAAATTCTGAAGAAGAGCGGCCTTCACGGCTAAGGGGAGAAAATGAAGATGGCGGCAAAGAAGGCCAGAAAGCCGAAGAGTGCCAAGTCCAATGCGCAGGCGGCGATCGGCATCATCGGTGGAAGCGGGTTGTATGCGATGAACGGATTGACGAACACGCGAGAGATCCGCGTGAAGACGCCGTTCGGAGAGCCTTCGGATGCAATTGTGCTGGGCACCCTGGAAGGGAAGCGCGTGGCGTTCTTGGCGCGGCACGGCCGCGGGCACCGCATTTTACCAGGCGAAATTAATTACCGAGCGAATATCTACGCGATGAAGCTACTCGGTGTGGAGCGCATTATCTCTGTGAGCGCAGTCGGTTCGCTGAAGGAGGATTTGCGACCAGGAGAATTTCTCGTTCCCGACCAGTTCTTCGACCGCACGAAGAACCGCATCTCCACTTTTTTCGGAGATGGAATCGTCGCTCACGTGGCATTTGCTTATCCTACTTGCGGACAATTGTCGGGCGTCCTGTCCGATGCATGCGTTCATGAAGCGGTCATGGTCCATCGCCGCGGAACGTACATTTGCATCGAAGGGCCGCAATTCTCCACGTTGGCCGAGGCGCAAACGCACCGGCAGCTTGGTTTTGAAGTGGTCGGCATGACCAACGTAACGGAAGCCAAACTAGCGCGTGAAGCGGAGATTTGCTATGCGACGATTGCGATGATCACCGATTACGACTGCTGGCACCCTGAGCATGAATCGGTAACGGCATCACAGATTATCGCCACGCTGAATCAAAACGCAGAGAACGCGCAAAGGGTGTTGCGAACGGCCGTTCGAGAGCTGCCCGCAGCCAGGTCATGCAAATGCGGATCGGCCTTGCAGCATGCCCTGGTCACGGATTTGAAGATTGTCCCCAAGGCAACAAAGAAGCGGCTCGCAGCGATCATCGGAAAATATAATTCTTAGGAGCGCATGGTGTCCTTACTCGTTGTGGGTTCTGTGGCATTCGACGCTTTGGAAAGTCCGTATGGGAAGGTGGATCGTGCGCTTGGCGGGGCGGCCACGTATTTTGCCATAGCGGCCAGCTTTTTTACGCACGTGAATCTCGTGGGAATCGTGGGAGACGACTTCACCGAGGTGGATGCCCGGATTTTTCATGGACGTACTATCGATATTGACGGTTTAGAGCGCGCCACCGGGAAAACATTTTTCTGGGCCGGCCGCTATTCCCAGAATCTAAACGAACGCGTAACACTGGCAACGGAACTAAACGTATTCGCAGAATTCAAACCTCGCCTGCCGGAGAAATACCGCAGCTCAAAGTACGTTTTCCTCGCCAACATCGCGCCCGATTTGCAGCGGGACGTGCTTCACCAAGTCAACAAGCGCCCTAAAATCGCCGCGCTGGATACCATGAACTATTGGATCGAGCGGAGCAACACGGAATTGCGCGAGACCCTGAAGCACGTTGACATCCTGATGATCAATGACTCGGAAACGCGCGAGCTTTCGAACGAGCACAACTTGCTGCGCGCCGCCAAGCACATCTTCAAGATGGGGCCGGCCACGCTGATTGTGAAACGCGGAGAGCACGGCGCCATGATGATGGACAAGCGTGGCGTCTTCTGCGTGCCGGCGTTCCCGCTTGAAGAGCCGCATGATCCCACCGGCGCGGGCGACAGCTTCGCGGGCGGCTTTATGGGCTACCTTGCGGGATGTGGTGATAAGAGTGACGCTTCGCTGCGCCGCGCCATGGTCTATGGCTCGGTGCTGGGCAGCTTTGCCGTCGAAAAATTTGGCCTTGACCGGCTGCGCCACTTGAAGCACGGTGAGATACACGCCAGGGCACGCCACTTCTTGAAATTGACGCAATTTAAATTGTAAATGGCTAAAATTTCGTTCAGGCGGGCCGTGGGTCCCGCTGGGGATGCTTTCTCTTCAAGAAATATGTCTGCGACTGACTGTAGCCGCGGTACTCGGCGCGGTTATCGGCATTGAACGCGACGTGCGGCGCAGGCCCGCGGGTGTGCGGACCAGCCTTTTTGTGTGCCTGGCGACGGCGCTCTTCACCATTCTTTCGGGAGAGATCGCACACGCCTTTGGCGATACCGGAAGCACGCGAATCGCATCAAACATTGTTCAGGGCATCGGTTTTCTGGGCGCCGGTGCGATTTTGCGTGAATCCGGCAGCGTAGTCGGGATGACCACCGCTGCTACCATTTTTGTGGAAGCCGCGATTGGCATGGCTGCGGGCGGAGGCTTGTACTCCGTGGCTGCCTATGCCACGGGCCTGGTGCTTTTCGGTCTAATCTGTGTTGGCTGGGTCTCCCGACGCTTCAATTTGAAGTACAGAAACATGGTTTTTCGCATCACGACAGGTCACGCGGACAGCGTTGCGACGGAAGTGCAGCGGTTGATGGCAGGCCTGAAGATTCCCATGCAACATTTTCGCGTTTCGATGGCGGGCGCGAACTCCATTGTTGAGTTTGAATCCGACGTGAGCCACAGCCAACAGGAAAAGGTCCTCTCCCAGCTCAATCGCCAGGGCGTGATCACTGAAGTGATTCCCTTCGAAGGCCGTCATGAATGACTGGAAATAACGGGAATCCCCGAAAACCCAAGGCGCTAGCTGCCGGTTCTCGCCTGGGCGTGTTCGCTCCGGCGTCTCCGGCGGAGTCTGTCGAAATGATCGCCGGACTTGCCGAATTGAAACGCCATGGTTTTCAAGTGGTCGCGAATCAAGATACCAAAGCGGAAGGGTACTTTGCCGGGCCGTCGCTGGAGCGGGCAAATGGTTTTCTTGGGCCGCTGAATTCCGAACAGGTTGACGGGCTGGTTGCTTTGCGAGGCGGTTACGGATCGAATTACCTGCTGGAATTCGGTCTGGAGAAGAGCCTCGCGAATCTGAAATGCGTGATTGGATTTAGCGACCTTAGCACGCTGCAAATTTTTCTCTGGCAAAAGTGCCATTGGATTACATTCTATGGTCCCATGGTTGCGGCCGGGCTCAATGCGGGATCAGGTGCGTCCAAGGGCTACGATGAGAGCTCCTTTCTGCAAGCGGTGGGCAGAACAGAAGGCGGCTGGAAACTTCGGCTGAAGGGCGAGGCTGTCCTCGCTGGGCAATCCATGGGGAGAGTTCTGGGTGGGTGCATGACGTTGCTGGAGGCGACCATCGGAACGCCGTGGGAATTGGACACCAAGGATTCGATCCTGATTCTCGAAGACCGAGCGATGAGGCCGTACCAGGTGGATCGCGTCCTGATGCATCTGAAGCAAGCGGGAAAGTTTGAAGGAGTGCGCGGAATCGTGCTGGGGGACTTTCCCGAGAGCGAGCCGGCCATGGCTGGAGCTCCCAGTGTGCGCGAAGTCTGCGCGCGAATTCTGCGGCCGCTCGGCGTTCCAATCGTATTTGGCGCTCCCATCGGGCATACGGTGCGGCCCATGCTTACGATACCGCTGGGTATCAAAGCGCGACTAGACGCCGATGGAGAAGGCACGCTGGAATTCCTGGAACCGGCGGTGGTGGCTTGAGCAAGACAAAACATGTGCATGTGATTGGGATTGGCGGATCGGCCATGGCGCCGCTGGCTGGCATGCTGCGCGAACATGGCTTTCGCGTAACCGGCTCGGATTCCGGAGTTTATCCACCTGCCTCCACTTTACTGGAAAGCCTGGGGATATCCTTTTTTCATGAATTTGATGCTGCGCACTTGCAGCCAGCGCCTGACCTAGTAATCGTTGGCAATATCATCGCGCGAGGGAATCCAGAGCTCGAGGAAGTTCTGGACCGCAAGATTGCGTATCGCTCGATGCCGGAAATACTGGAGGAAGTATTTCTCCCGGAGAAGCATTCCATCGTCGTCAGCGGAACGCATGGAAAAACGTCGACAACGGCCATGCTGGCATGGATTTTTCAAACTGCGGGCAAGCGTCCGAATTTTCTCGTGGGGGGCGTGGCGGAGAACTTCGGAAAGAGTTATGGGCTTGGTGGCGGGGAGGAGTTCATTCTTGAAGGCGATGAATATGAAACGGCGTTTTGGGACCGCGGGCCAAAATTTTTTCATTATCATCCCGATGACCTGATCATCACGTCGCTCGAATACGATCACGCGGACATTTATCCCGATTTCGAAACTTACCAGTTGGCTTTCCGCCGGCTGGTGAATCTTGTTCCCCGGCGCGGCCGCGTAATCATCTGGGGCGACGCGGAGGACTCTGGTCCGGCTCTGCGACGCGCGGCGGAGAAGGCTTTTTGCCCAGTGGAAACCTACGGGTTCGACGCCCGGAATGATTGGGTGGCGAGCGACGTTGTGATTGATGGCGAAACCATGCGGTTTCGAGTTACCCGGCGCGAGAAGCGATTTGGAGAATTTACTCTAACCGCTACCGGACGACACAACGTCTTAAACGCCTTGGCGGCACTGATTGTTGCGCAGGGACGCGGCATTACAGCTGAGCAGATTGCCAAGGCACTCGCCACGTTTCGCAGCGTGAAGCGTCGAATGGATATGCGGGGTGAAATTGGAGGAGTTTTGGTGGTCGACGACTTCGCGCATCATCCCACGGCGGTGAAGGCGACGATCGAGGCGGCGCGCGGCCGTTGGCCCGGGCGCCGGCTTTGGGCCATTCTCGAGCCACGCTCCAATTCCATGCGCCGCAAAGTGTTTCAGGATGCATTGCCGAAGTCGCTCGCACTTGGCGATCGGGTGATTCTCGGCGGCGTTTTTCGCGCCCAGCAATTGGTAGGAGAGAATCGCCTCGACCCCGAGACCGTTGCGGAAAGTGTGCGTGCCCTTGGCAAGGACGCACGCGTGTTTCCCAGTTCCGACGCCATCGCGGAGCATCTTGGGGCCGAGGCCAAACCGGGCGATCTGCTTCTGATCATGTCTAACGGCAGTTTCGATGGCTTGTGCGAAAAGGTGCTCAAGAAGCTTGGCGCGGCTCCTCAACTTGCAAGCGAGGCGAAAACTCGGTGACGCTGACTTTCGCCCGATGCAGGCTGATGATTCCCGTCCTCTGGCTTCTATTCATCCTGACGTTCAGCACTTCCGCACAGGGAACAATTCAATATACAGTCCTCCTGGATCATCCGGAGAGGCATCTCTTCCATGTGACGATAACTATTCCCGATGTGACTGGCGAGGTGACAGTGCGGATGCCCGCGTGGAATGCCCTCTACCAGATTCGCGACTTCAGCAGTCACGTGCAGCAGGTGGAGGCGTTCGCAGGCCCACAGAAGGCGGTCGTCGAAAAGTTGGACAAGCAAACGTGGCGGGTAAAAGGCAGCGGATCAATAAAGATTTCTTACGCAACTTATTGGGACGACGCTGGCCCTTTTGGGTCGCAGTTGAATTCCGAGCATGCCTTCATCAATCCCGCGATGATTCTCATGTACGTGCCAGAGCGGCGCGGCGAGGCTGTGCACATCGCAATGCCGGACGTCCCCCAAGAATGGAAAGCAGCTGGAGCGTCCCTTCAACGTATTGACTTTGCCGGCGGAGTTCGAATCTTCGGTGGTGATGCCGCAAACTACGATGCTCTAGTCGACGCCCCCATCGAAGCAGGGAAGTTCGAGATGTTTCAATTACCAGGATTTAAGCCCGAGATTTGGGTCATGGTTCACGGCGATAACTGGAGCAAGAAACACGTCGAAGAGGACCTCAGGCGGATTTGCAGGTACGAATTGAAGCTCATGGATGGAGCGCCCTTCGAGCGCTACACGTTTATTGTCCACGTTGGCAAAGGGGCAGGTGGCGGCGGCATGGAGCATGCGAACTCCACGGCAATCAGCGTGTACTCGGATGAATACCTGCCGGGCGTCGCGGCGCATGAATTCTTGCATCTCTGGAATGTGAAGCGGATCCGCCCGGCTTCGCTGAATCCCGTGGACGATACGAAAGAGCAATACACGCGCGCACTGTGGTTCGCTGAAGGCGTGACGAGTACCTACGGTTCCTACACTCTGCTGCGCAGCGGAATTTGGAGCAAGGAACAATTCTACGCGGACCTCAGCGAGCAAATCACCGAGTTGGAGAGCCGCCCGGCCAACCGCTGGCAGAGCGCGGAGCAATCCAGCCTCGATGCCTGGCTGGAAAAATATCCCCTCTACAATGAGCCGGAATACAGCATTTCGTATTACACCAAGGGGCAGGTACTGGGAGACCTGCTTGATATTCTCATTCGCGAGCGCACCGGGAACGGGAAAAGCCTGGATGATGTCATGCGTGCGCTGAATACGAATTTTGCCAAGCAGGGAAAGACATATCGAGACAGTTTGGATGTTCAGCTAACAGCCGAGGCTGTTGCGGGCGGCTCGTTTACGGAATTTTTCGCGAAGTACGTTGCGGGGACGGAGCCGTTCCCGTATCAAGACATTCTGGCGATGGCGGGGCTGGCTTTGCGAGTCGTGGAGCGTAGCAGGCCGGCGCTTGGCTTCAGTTTAGAGCATGTGCCGAACGGCCCCTTCGTCGTGAGCAAGGTTGATTCCGAGGGCCCGGCAGCCCGGGCGGGATTGCGAACCGGAGATATCGCCCTGACCTGGAATGGTGGTGAAGTGCCGCGTCGAGCTGATCGCTGGTTGCAAGAACAGAGGCCGGGCGATGTGCTGAAGCTGCGAATTCGCAGGGAAGACGAGGAGATGGCGCTCGAATTTCGGCTCGGCGAAACCAAGGAGACTTTTTACCAGGTTGTTGAGGATTCAGGCGCCGGCGAAAAGGCGCGTCACATTCGAGAGGGGATCCTTCGCGGAGAAACCAGCGCGGTCGCCGTTCATTGAGGTTGCGGTCGATTCCACGTCTTGCTTGACCGGGGGTACGAGAAAGTTTGCCTGCCCATGCTGCGGACTCTATTCATCGCCGTTTTTTTATCACTGTACATCCTGGTCGTCGCGCCGCCGCTCCTCCTCTACACCTGGCTCACGCGAAATCCAGACGCGATTTATTGGGCGGGCGTAAAAGGTGTGATGTTTTTTGTGAGAACTGTTGGCGTGAGGGTTCGTGTGCGAGGACTCGAACGTATCCCTCCAGGCGTTTGCCTCTTTGTCGCGAATCATACGAGCTCTGCGGATGCGCCCGCGGTTGTCGGTGCAATTCCTCGCAGGATCGCCGTGATTCTGAAAGAATCTCTCTTCAAATGGCCTATCGTGGGACAGGTCTTTTTGTCGGCGCATTTCATACCTGTAAATCGCACTGCGCATGACTCCGCCATCGCCAGCGTTGAGAAAGCGTCCGAAGCCCTGCGCGCGGGGCAATCGTTTTTGATTTATCCGGAAGGCACACGCAGCCCCGATGGGCGCCTGCAGCGTTTTAAGAAAGGCGCCGTCGTGATGGCCATCAATGCGGGTGTGCCGATTGTCCCGATGGTCTGCTCCGGCGCTCACCGCATCATGGAGAAACGCTCGCTGGTGATTCACCCAGGGGAAATTGTGGTCGAATTCCTTGATCCGATTGAGAGTTCTGGATATTCATTAGAAGAGCGGGACGTCCTGAATGAGAAGATATGGGGGGCGATGGCCGCGAGATTGCCGCCAGACCAGCGTCCCCTTGATTTTCCAGGCGCCACGGCCGAACCAGCAGCTTCTTAAATCTGCCGGTCGTGCACGTTGCCTGTTTAGCGTGACTTCATCTTCTCTATTTCCGCTTCCAGTTCGCGAACACGCTTCTGTAGATCAGGCAGCCGGTTCAACGCCGCCATTGTCTTTAGCCATTCTCGATTCTCGACCGCAGGGTATCCGGAGTACAGCGAGTGCGCAGGGACATCGTTTGGAACGCCGCTCTGAGCAGTGATTACAGTGCCGTCTCCCACGGTGAGATGGCCGGCAGTACCCACCTGGCCCGCCAGAATGCAGTTGCTGCCTACTTTGGTGGACCCAGCGAGTCCCACCTGTCCGCAGAGCATGGTGTTGGAGCCCACTTGCGAGGCGTGGCCAATTAACACTAGATCGTCAAGCTTGGTGCCGCGCCCAATGCGGGTTTCCCCAACGGTGGCTCGGTCAACACATGCGTTGGCTTGCACCTCCACGTCGTCTTCCAGGATGGCCGGTCCCGACTGCGTCATCTTGTACCAACTGCCGTCTTTTTGTTTAGCGAAGCCTAATCCATCTCCGCCGATCACCACGCCATTTTGAAGAATCACGCGATTGCCGATGCGGCAGAATTCGCGCACGACGGCGTGCGCATGAGCTAAAAAGCTATCACCGATCTTTGCGCCGCGATAAATCGTTACAAAACTATGAAGCATGGCATTGCGCCCGATTTCGACGTCCTCGTCCACGTAGCAGTACGGTCCGACGTGGGCGCCCTCACCGATCGTTGCGCTTTTCTCGATGATCGCCGTCGGATGAATACCTGGCGCATACCTTGGTTGCTGATAAAAAAGCTCGAGCGCATGGGCAAAGGCGAGGTATGGATTTGCTGAACGCAGCGCCGCAAGGGCGGGCATTGACGACTCTCGCTCCAGCGCAATTCCTTCTTCGATGAGGACCGCCGAGGCGCGCGTCGTCTTCAACAATGAAAAGTACCGCCGATTGGCGAGGAAGGTGATCTGCCCCGCTTCGGCGCACTCAATCCCGGCCACGCCGCGAATCTCGAGTTCCGGCGGGCCTTCCAACCGGCATCCCAATTTCTGCGCAACTTCAGCAAGTTTCATGGAGGGGGCTCCTCAATGCGTCCCTTGGCCTTTGCGGGGCTGTCCGCGAGTCTCGCACAGGCTGAAGAGGGAAGTACAGCCGGACAGTCGGTTTACTCGTTGAAAAGGCGGGGCTGAGTTGCTGCTGAGGCAGCGGCTGCGGGTTTCCGCCGCGCAATGCCTACGACTCCCAGAACGGTCACTTCTGTGAGCGCGGCTCGCGGAACAAAGATGCGGTCTGTCGTAGAGTTCAGGTCCGGGGAAGTGATTTGCAGGCCGTTATCCAGCAGCGCCAACAAATCGTTCGGGACGACCCCTTCGAGCGTTTCCCCGTCGTTGTAACGCAGCTTCACCCACAATCCGTCCAGCTTTGGGCGGCTAAGGAATGCCTTGCGCTCCGGTTCAAAGTCGTCGGAGAACTCCCGCACGAAATAGATCGATCGGACACGAGCCAATGGGATCTCCGCGTGTTCCCCTTCGGGGGTAAGCAGGTCAATCGCATCGGCCTGCCCTAGGCGACCAGGGTTCAGATAGCCACGCAAAGGTTTCTTGTCGGCGAGCACAACAATAACCTTCTTGTGGGTTGAGGCTGGGGCTCTATTTTTCAAAATTTCGCGTTTCCCGGCCTGGATGGCCCAGATTTGCCAATCGGCAAAATGTATGTTATGTTAAGCATGTTTTCCTGTCAAGTCATTGTTTTCATTGGGGTTAGGGCCACGGAGCACCGCCCTTTGACCGATAAAAAGCATATCCTCAAATCGGCCTCGATCATCTCCCTGGTCACCATCGCTAGCCGCGTACTCGGCTATGTCCGCGACCAGCGCATTACCCTTCTTCTGGGGACAACCCTGACGGCTGATTCCTACTTTTTGGCCTACCGCATCCCCAACAT
>WNFP01002406.1_pt1 | contig 14921 bp, 10 predicted proteins | sample 5400201 | NCBI WGS metagenome assembly WNFP01 (sample SAMN13153355, study PRJNA577476) | soil metagenome | isolation source: 115 cm saprolite under Madrone tree | place: USA:California | collected 2016-06-14
GGCTCCAAGACGCCCCGGGCCATGCAGTCGCTGCTGCGGGATCAGTCGATGGTCCAGGTCAATGTGGGCCACGCGGAGGCCGCGCTGCGCTCCGGCCGCGCCTTCCTCATGGAAAGCGTTCGCGACATCTGGAGCGAGGCGCAGGCCGGCGCGGTCACGCTCGAGCGGCGCGCGGTCCTGCGCCTGGCGACCACCCACGGCATCAGGCTGGCGGCGCAGGTCATCGACAGCGTCTACAGCGCAGCCGGCGCGACGGCCGCGTACGAGGGCAACCTCATCCAGCGCCACTTCCAGGACATACACGTGATCACCCAGCACCTGCAGGGCCGCATGGCACACTACGAGCTGGTCGGCCGCCACTGGCTGGGCCTCACCGTCGACGAGGGCAGGCTCTAGCAGGTCGCCGAGACGCGGCATCCCCGCCGTGCAGGCGGGTCTCAGTTTGCCTTCCGAGTCGTCGGTGGTGTCGCAGTCTGCGGGCGGTCTCGCTCGAGAGTTCACCGTAGGATCGCCGCGCGCTCAGTCCGGCTCAGGGCAGACACCGACAAGTCGGATCGAAGCCGCGTACCACGATGCGCGCGGAGGAGCTCGGCCTCGAAACGCACCAGCGACGACTACCTCCGCGCGATCAAGGCCGCCTGGGCCACCGACATCCAGGAGTACAAGGGCGAGTACGTGAGCTTCACCGGCGCCAGAGCGTAGTAGGTGGGCTCGCCTACGCCTCAGCACGTATCTAGCGCGCCTAGGCCGACGGTATTGGTGGGTCGCGAGGATACCAAGTGGCCTAATTGGATAATTCTTTATCCAGTTGAGGACTTGCCTACCTCAACTCGATTCGGACCTACGCGTAAGTGCGCGCCCGCACTCACTAGAACTCGTGGCCCAATCCTTGCTACTACCAGTCCGAGCGCCCGATCCTTAGGCTTCATGTTCCGAGCAGTGGGCGTCCCTTACATGACCGATACGGTGACTTTGAGTCACTTACTTTAAGGAGAACGGACTCATGAGATCGCTTCAGCGCGGAATCCTTGCGGTTTGCTTGGTGAGCGCACCCTTCATGTTCGCGCCGGTGGCGAGCGCGGACGTGCTCAAGGCGACAGGCTTTGCGTTCGGCTCCGAGACAGTCAGCCTTGTCAGCCCATCGCCATTTGTCTCGCGGGACGTCAGTGCAGGGGCGCTTAACCTGAACCCGCCCGTCGGGATCCTTGCCTATTGCATCGATCTCTTTCAGACCATCTCCTTCGGCACGCTGTATTCGGACTACACGACGACATCACTCGCCGCGGACGCGCAGATCTCGGCCGCGCGCAAGGGCGAGATCGCGCAGTTGTTTCACGGTTTCTACGCACCCTCGCTGACGAGCTCCACGAAGACCGCGGCCTTCCAGCTCGCCTTGTGGGAGATATTGTACGAGACGGGCCCCGTCTTGAACGTGGACGGCGGCGACCTGGCCAGTAGGGGAGTGAACTACGCGAAGAACCCGAACACTCCGGCGGGTGTGGTTTCGCAGGCGGACACCTGGCTTGCCAGCCTGGGCAGCTTCTCCACGGACCTCGGTGGATTCACCACCTATCGCAGCCCCGAGCATCAGGATCAGATCAGCTACCACGAGGTCCCCGAGCCGCCCACCTGGGCGCTGATCTTCGTGGCTCTCACCACGCTTGCCTTCATGGTGCGCCGTAGGCAAACGTCCTAAGCGCAGCAGGCCGTCGAGCGTCATGCGTAGCGCCGACGGCGAAGCGCGCCAATGCCCAGAAAACAATACGGTGCGGGGACGTTCCCGAGAAGCCGTGCGGCGCGGCGGGGCACTCTCGTGAGATTTCACAGCTGAATTAGCACGCGTTCTTGTACGCGAGGCGGACGAACCCCTCGCCCCCGCCATTGCTATCGCTGGGATGGCCCGTCCGGATGAAGGACGCGGCCACGTGAAATGACGGAACGTCGAGAAGGGCCGCCTCCACCTTTCTGTGCCAAAGGAACGGCCTTTATGCTACTTACGCCCTAGGGCGAGTGGTCACCGCTTTCGATCCCTGAACCCGTATTCCCGCGTCACGAGAGGAGCAGGCTCATGAGCAAGACCTCGGTCGTCGAAAAGTGGGTGGACGAGGCGGCGGCCCTGACCAAGCCGACCAAGGTGATCTGGGCGGATGGATCGAAGCAGGAATACGACCGGCTCGTCGAGGACATGCTGCGCGACGGCACGCTCCTCGAGCTGAACCAGCAGAGCTATCCGGGCTGCTTCCTGCACAGGAGCCATCCCCAGGACGTGGCGCGGACGGAGCAGCTCACGTTCATCTGCACGCGCGACAAGGACGACGCCGGGCCGACCAACAACTGGATGGAGCCCAAGGAGGCCAAAGCCAAGGCCGGGGCCTACTTCAAGAACAGCATGAGTGCGCGGAAGATGTGGGTCATTCCGTATCTCATGGGGCCGGCGGGCTCGGCGGCCAGTCGCACGGGGGTCATGGTCACCGACAGCGCGTACGTGGTGGCGAGCATGCACGTCATGACGCGCGTGGGACAGGTCGCCATCGACCACATGCGCTCCGACAACGATTTCATCGCGGGCCTGCACGGCATGGGCGACCTCTCGCCTGACCGGCGGCTCATCCTCCACTTCCCGGAGGAGAAGCTCATCTGGAGCGTGGGCTCTGGGTACGGCGGCAACGCGCTGCTCGGCAAGAAGTGCCACGCGCTTCGCCTGGGATCCTCCCAGGCGCGGGAAGAAGGCTGGATGGCCGAGCACATGTTCATCCTCGGTGTGGAGGATCCCGAGGGTCGCATCACCTATTTCGGCGGCGCGATGCCGAGCGCCTCGGGCAAGACGAACCTCGCGATGGTCGTCTCCAAGCTGCCCGGCTATCGCGCCTGGACACTCGGCGACGACATCGCCTGGATCTACGTCGACCCGCAGGGCCAGCTCCGCGCCATCAACCCCGAGCGCGGCTTCTTCGGGGTGGCTCCGAATACGAGCGCGGCTACCAACCCGAACGGCATCAGCATGGTGCGCTCCAACACCATCTTCACCAACGTCGCCATGACGCCGTCCAAGGAGCCCTGGTGGGAGGGTATCGGCAGCGAGGCGCCGGCCGGCACGCTGGACTGGCAGGGCAAGGCGTGGTCGCCGGGAGGGGCGCCGGCCGCGCATCCGAACTCGCGCTTTACCGTTCCATGCAGCCAGTGCCCGTCCATCGCGCCTAACTGGGAGGACCCGCAGGGCGTGCCGATCTCGGGCTTCATCTTCGGCTCGCGGCGGACCAACGTCATCCCGATGGTCTTCGAGAGCTTCGGCTGGCAGCACGGCGTCTTCCTCGGCGCCGTGATGAGCACCGAGACGACGGCGGCCATCACCGGCCAGGTGGGCGTCGTCCGCCGCGATCCCATGGCCATGATCCCGTTCTGCGGCTACAACATGGCCGACTACTTCGCGCATTGGCTCTCCATCGGCCCACGGCTCGTCAATCCGCCAAAGATCTTCCGCGTGAACTGGTTCCGGCGTGACGCCGAGGGCCGCTTCTTGTGGCCGGGCTACGGCGAGAACGCGCGCATCCTCAAGTGGATGGTCGACCGGATCCACGGCCGCGGACAGGCCGTCGAGACGCCGCTCGGCTTCATTCCCGGCCCCGACAGCCTCGACCTGGGCGGCCTCGACATCGATCGTCGACGCGTGGAGCGGGCACTGGCCTGGGATCGGGACGAGTGGCTCGATGCCCTCGCCGACGTCGGCCCCTTCTTCAACAGCTTCGGCCGGCGTCTGCCGGGCCAGATCAGGCAGGAGCTGGATCTCACGATCCATCGGCTCAAGACCTGGCGATAGGTGATGGAATTCGGGGCGGCCATCTTCTTCACGGACTATTCGATGGCCCCGGTCGAGCTGGCCGTGGCTCTCGAGGAGCGTGGATTCGAGTCGCTCTGGGCGCCCGAGCACTCGCATATTCCGCTCTCCCGCCTCTCCCCCTTTCCCCAGGGCGGCGACCTGCCGAAGAAGTACTACGACGTCATGGATCCATTCGTCACGCTGTCGGCGGCGGCCGGGGCGACGAAGCGGCTCAAGGTCGGGACCGGTATTTGCCTGGTCGTCCAGCGTGACCCGATCCAGACGGCGAAGCAGGTGGCCACGCTCGACCAGATCTCGGGCGGTCGGTTTCTCTTCGGCATCGGCGCCGGCTGGAATGCGGAAGAGATGGGCGATCACGGCACGGACTTCGCCTCGCGCTTCGAGGTGATGCGCGAGCGGGTGGAAGCCATGAAGGCGATCTGGACGAAATCCAAGCCGGAGTACGACGGCAAGTTCGTCAAGTTCGCGCCCATGATGACGTGGCCCAAGCCGCACCAGAAGCCGCACCCGCCCGTCATCGTGGGGGGCGCCTTTCCCCATGGCGCGCGCCGGGCCATCGCCTACGGCGACGGCTGGGTGCCGCACGCCCGCCGGCCCGCCTACGGCGACGTGTTGGTACTGCTGCCCGAATTCCGGAAGATGGCGGTGGCGGCGGGCCGCGACCCAGCGAGCATTCCCGTGACGGTCTTCGGCGTCACCGAGGAAGCCGACGCGATCAAGCGCTGTCGCGACGCCGGAGTCGCCCGCGCGCTCTTCAACCTGCCCGCCGCCAAGGCGGACGAGGTCCTGCCCGTTCTCGACCGCTGCGCCGCGCTGATGCGGGGCGCCGCGTGAGCACGGGGAATCGGCCGACTCAGTTCGGGCGCATCCATGCGCCCGATGAAGCGTGGCTGGCCAAGCGGTCGCCCGAGCCCATCATCGACCCCGACCTTCCGGTGATCGACACCCACCATCACCTGTGGGAGCGGCCGGATCACCGCTACCTGCTCCACGAATTCCTGGACGACGTCCGCACCGGCCACAACGTGGTCGCCACCGTCTTCATGGAATGCCATTCCATGTATCGCGCGGGCGGGCCCGAGGAGATGCGGCCGGTCGGCGAGACCGAATTCGTCGCCGGCATCGCCGCCATGAGCGAGAGCGGCCAGTACGGGTCCACGCGCGTGGCGGCGGGTATCGTGGGCTTTGCCGATCTCACGCTTGGAGCCCGCGTCGAGCCCGTGCTCGAGGCGCTGGTCGCGGCCGGCGGCGGGCGCTTCCGCGGCGTGCGTCACTCGGCCGCCTGGGATGCGAGCGACGTCATCGGCAACAGCCGCACTGCGACGGGCCCGAGCCTCCTGAAGCAGGCGGACTTTCGCGAAGGCCTTCGCCGCCTCGCCCGGCGCGGTCTCTCGCTGGATGCGTGGGCGTTTCACCCCCAGCTCGGCGACGTTGTGGACCTGGCGCGCGCGCACCCGGAGGCGAGCATTGTCATGGGCCACGTGGGCGCGCCGCTCGGCTACGGGCCCTATGCCGGCAAGCGCGACGAGGTGTTCGCGACCTGGAAGGCCGGGGTGACGGATCTGGCGAAGTGCGACAACGTGGTAATGAAGCTCGGCGGCATGATGATGCGCCAGGCCTCGTTCGACTACCGGGTGGCGTCGGCGCCGCCGACCTCGGCCGAGCTCGCGGCGCTCTGGCGCCCCTACATCGAGACCTGCATCGAGCTCTTCGGAGCGGGCCGCTGCATGTTCGAGAGCAATTTCCCCGTGGACAAGATGGGAATCGGCTGGGCGGCGCTGTGGAACGCGCTCAAGCGCATCGCGGCCGGAGCCTCGCCCGACGAGAAGCGCGCCATGTTCAGCGCCACGGCGCGCCGGGTGTACCGGCTCAACTGACAACGGAGGGGATAGCCATGCCGCTTGATCCGCAGGCGCAGAGTCTGGTCGATGCGATGGCCAAGCTGAACCTCAAGCCGATCGAGGACTCGACACCGGAGGAGGCGCGCGAGTCGATGCGCTCGCGCACCGCCGGCCTCGGCCCGTTCGAAGAGGTTGCCGCGGTGACCGAGCATCGCGTCCCCGTGGCCGGCGGCCTCATCACCGCGCGCCTGTACGCCCCGGGTGGCCCGGGTCCGCATCCGGCGCTCGTCTTCTACCACGGCGGCGGTTGGGTCATCGGCGACCTCTACACGCACGACGGGATCTGCCGCTCGATCACCAACGCGGCCGGGTGCGTCGTCGCGAGCGTGGATTACCGGCTGGCGCCTGAGTCCAAGTACCCGATCGCCGCCGAGGACTCCTACGCTGCGCTCCTGTGGCTCGTCGCGAACGCAAGCCGGCTCGGCATCGATCCGCGCCGGGTGGCGGTGGGCGGAGACAGCGCGGGCGGCAACCTCTCGGCGGCCGTGGCGCTGATGGCGCGGGATCGCAAGGGGCCGGCGCTCGTCTATCAGGCGCTCATCTATCCGGTCACGAACCACGATCTCGACACGCCGTCGTACCACGAGAACGCGACGGGCTATGTCCTCACGCGCGAGGCGATGCGCTGGTTCTGGCGCCACTACCTGGTCCGCGAGGAGCAGGGCGGGGAGCCGCTGGCCTCGCCGTTCCGCGCGCCGAGCCTGGCCGGCCTGCCGCCCGCGCTCGTCATCACGGCGGAATGCGATCCGCTGCGCGACGAAGGCGAGGCCTACGCGGCCCGGCTGCGGGATGCCGGCGTGCCCGTGACGGCGACGCGGTACGACGGCATGTTCCACGGCTTTCTCCGCATGACGAAGTTCCTCGACAAGGCGCGCGCCGCCGTCGACGAGGTGGCGGGCTCGCTGCGGAAGGCATTCGCGTGAAGCGCATGGCGGTGCTGCCGGCCGCCGTTCGGATCGCGCTTCTCTGTAGCGCCGTCGTCGTCCTGGTCGGGACGCAGGCGGCGTCAGGAGACGAGCTGACCCCCAACCGCACCTTTGCCTCCGGCGCGGCCGTGGAATCGCCGACTCTCGGTGTGGCCTTCGTGATGCCCGCGGGCTGGGTCGGCAAGTCCGGTCAGGATGCGAACATCAAGGTGCTCGTGATGGGGTCCAACACGATCGAAGGCGTGGGCCTTGCCATCCTCCAGCCAGGCCAGAGCCCGGCTCAGGTGGCGGCCACGCTTGCGGGGCCGCAGAATCTCGGCGCCGGCGTCGTGCTCCGGCCGACGGCCCCGCCCGACGTGCAGGGCTCGCGCATCACCGCCCGCTATCAGAACAATACCTACGTCGGGCGCGCGCTGGCCGTCCTCGGCCCGCCCGGGCAGAGCGTCATCTTTTTCTTCTCCGGTCCCTTCAAGAATGAAGCGACCTACGGCCAGATCCTCGAGGCGCTGGCACAAAGCACGGGCTTCGCCCCGCCCGTCCCCGTCACCGCGCAGACGCAGGCGCCCGCTTCAGCCGGCATGGACCAGCAGTGGTCACAACTGCTGGCGGGGCAGATGCTGCACTACTTCTCGACCTACAACTCCGGCGCCGGGGGAGGCGGCATGGCCTCTCACAAGGTCCTGCACCTCTGCTCGGACGGGCGCTTCTCATTCACCGGCGACAGCTCGATGGCGATGAACGTGCCCGGGGCGAGCGCCTCCGGGGGCGGGCGGGGCGGCTCGCGAGGGCAGTGGCGCATCGAGTCGCCGACGCAGACGAGCGCTGTCCTCGCGCTGACGCCCGACGGCGGCGCGCCGCTGCGCTGGCAGCTCCGCTACGATGGCAGCAAGACCTTCGTGAACAACCAGCGCTGGCTGAGGGCTGCGAGCGACGCCTGCCGGTAGCCGCCCAGGATATCTCCACCGCTTAACTACACAACCACATCCCGTCAGGCTTCGAGACGCAATGCGGCCGCGAGTAGTCCCACGTGCCATAGCTGTACGGCCCGGGATAGCCGTAGGTATAGGAGGGCGCGTCGTTGTAGCTCACGTCCGGTCCAGGATAGGCGTAGGTGAAGCCGCGGGGATAGCCATAGGCAAAGGGACCAGGGTTGAAGAACGGATGCCAGAAGAAGGGCCCCCGCACGCCAAAGCGGTCGCGTACGCCGGAGCTGCTGGCGTCGGCGAGGAGGGGCATCGCTAACAGGGTCAGCACGATTAGGAGCAGCATCGATCTCTTCATCGCTCACACCTCCTGCTTAATTGTACACCTCACCTGGTGTGAGCAATTCTTTCACGACGGCTGCTTGGACGCCTACACGAACGCCGGCATCACCTCGCGCGCGAAGAGCTCCATGGAGCGCAGCACGCGCGCGTGCTCGGTGTCGCCGAACCAGAAGCTGCAGTTGAAGTGCGTGATGCCCACCAACTCCTGGATCCGCTTGATCTGGCGGATGCACGTATCCGGCGTGCCGATGACCAGGAAGCGGTCCAGCAGGTCGTCGATGTCCGGCTCCTTCGCCGCGGGCACCGGAATCGCGTGCCCGCGCTCCACCCGCTCGTAGTGATTGCGAAGGGACAGTGTCACCCGCATGTTCCAGCGGGCTTCTTCCGCGGCTGAGCGGGCGTCGGCGTCGCTGTGCGTGACGTAGACCGCCCGCTGGACGCCGACTTCGAGCGGATGCGCGGGCTTGACCTCCGCCACGGTGCGGTCGAAGAGCCGCCGGAATTCCGCCATCCGCTCGATCGGCACGCCGAAGCCGCCCGTGAGGACGTTGAAGCCGCGGCGCACGGCGGCCTCCACCGACTCCGGGCTCTGGGCCGTGACCCAGATGGGCGGATGGGGCCGCTGGAAGGGCTGTGGGAACACGGAGGTCTCGGGAAACTTGAAGAACTTGCCGTCGTAGCTGAACGGCTCACCGCGGAACGCCTTGAGGAGGACGTCCACCGACTCTTCCCACCGCCCGCGCGCGCTGTCCAGCTCGAGCCCGAGCCGCTCGAACTCGTAGTGCTGGTAGCCCCGCCCGAGCCCGATGTCGACGCGCCCGCCGGCCAGAAGATCGAGGGTCGCGATCTCCTCGGCGATCACGAGCGGGTGGTGCAGGGGAACCACGATGACGGCCGTGCCCACGCGCAGCCTCGTCGTCTTCGCCGCGATGTACGTCGCGAACTGTGCCGGTCGCGAGAGATAGCCGTACGTGGAGAAGTGGTGCTCCGCGAGCCAGACGTTGCGGTAGCCGAGGGCCTCGGCGGACTGCGCGATGTCGATCGCCCGCGAGTACATCTCTCCGGACGAGCGCGCCGAGGGCGATTGCATGAGCAAGAACGTCCCGAAGTTGAGCATGCCGGAGCCCTCTATTTCGGGCTCGCGCCGCCGGGGCCGCCAGCGGCCGCTCCGCCTTGGACGCCGCCACCGGGAGCGCCGCCTTGGGCACCACGGGGAGCGCCACCGGGGGCACCACCAGGACCGCCGCCGCCCGGAGCGCCGCCGGGGGTGCGGGCGCCGGGAGTCCTGACGTCGACCTTCGTCCCCTGCTGGAGCCGCGGCTGTCCGTCGACCACGACCGGCTCGCCGGGCTTGAGGCCGGAGGCGATGACGGTGTCGCTGCCCTGGGTGCGCTTGACGACCACGCGCCGCGTCTCCGCCGTCGCGTCGGGCTTGACCACGAAGACGTATTGCCCCTGCGGCCCGGTCTGCACGGCCTGCGACGGCACCACGATGGCCTCCGGATCGACCGTGAGCGTCAGCGTGACGTTCGCGAACTGTCCGGGCCAGAGGCGCTTCTCGGCGTTGGGAAAGGTCGCCTTGAGCCGCACGGTGCCCGTCGCGGGGTCGATGGCGTTGTCCACGAAGGTGACGACGCCGCGCTCCGCCTTCTGCTCGCCCGTTGGCACCGCCTCGACGCTGAGCGTCCCGGCCTGCATGTACTTCTTGATCTCGGGGAGCTGCTGCTGCGGCACGGTGAACGAGACGTAGATGGGCTGGACCTGGTTGATCACCAGGAGGGTCGAGTCGGTGGTGCCGCCGGACCTGACCACGTTGCCCTCGTGCAGCATGAGGCTGCCGGTCCGCCCGTCGATGGGCGATTTGATCTCCGTGTAGGCGAGATTGAGCCGCGCGGTCTGCACCATGGCCTCATCCGCTTGAATGAGCGCCCGCGCCGTGGCGACAGCGGCGTGGTCGGCCTCGATCGTCGCCTGTGCGGTCTTGAGCCCGGTGAGGAACTGGTCGTACTGCTCGCGGGCGACGAAGCCGCCGGCCACGAGCCGCCGATACCGTTCCTCCTCGACCTTGGCGTTCTCGAGCTGGGCCTGGTCGCGGCTGAGATTCGCCTCGGCCTGGCGCATCGCCGCTTGGTGCTGCGCCAGCGTGGCCTGCGTCTGCTCGAGCGCCGCCTGGAAGGGCCGCCGGTCGATGCTGAAGAGCGGGTCGCCCTTCTTCACGTCCTGCCCTTCCTTGAAGTGCACCTTCACGAGCTCGCCGCCGACCTGCGCCTTGACCGACACGACCTGATTGGCCTCGGCGCTGCCGATGGCCTGCACCTGGACCGGCATCGGCTTCTGCTCGGCCGGCGCGACGGCGACAGGCACAGCCGGAGGCGCGGCGCCCGGCTTCGCCGAATCCGCTTTCCTCGAGCAGCCTGCGAGCGGCAGGGCGAGCGCGCAGGCGAGCGCCGCGACTCCGGGCTTCCACGCGCGACGCCGGGCGGTCCTCACGATGTTCCGTTCCCTCCCGAGATGGGGTGCGGCGAGCGAATGCCCTGCGCGGGCGCCTTCGCCCGCCTGCTCAGCCGCACCCGGAGCCGCTCGAGGTAGAGGTACACGACCGGGGTAGTGTACAGGGTGAGGAGCTGGGAGACTAACAACCCTCCAACGATGGTGATGCCCAGCGGCCGGCGGAGCTCCGAGCCGTCCCCCGTTCCGAGCGCGAGCGGCAGGCTGCCGAGAAGGGCGGCCATGGTCGTCATCATGATTGGCCGAAAGCGGAGGAGGCAGGCCTCGTAGATGGCTTCGTCCGCCGGCTTGCCGTTAGAGCGCTGGGTGTCGAGCGCGAAGTCGATCATCATGATCGCGTTCTTCTTCACGATGCCGATCAGCAGGATGATGCCGATCATCGCGATGATGTTGAGCTCCCCGCCCGTGAGCAGGAGGGCGAGGAGCGCGCCCACTCCCGCGGAGGGCAGCGTGGAGAGGATGGTGATGGGGTGGACGAAGCTCTCGTAGAGCACCCCCAGCACGATGTACACGGTGAGGATCGCCGCGAGGATCAGGATCGGCTGGTTCGACAGCGAGGCCTGAAAGGCCTGCGCCGTGCCCTGGAAGCTTCCGTGTATGGAGGCGGGCATGTTCATCTGCCGCTCCGCGGCCTGGATCCTGGTGACGGCGTCGCCCAGCGCCATGCCGGGCGCCAGGTTGAACGACAGCGTGACGGACGGGAAGAAGCCCTGGTGGTTCACTGCCAGCGGCGTCGTGCTCGGCGTAAATCGCGTGATCGCCGAGAGAGGCACCTGCGCCCCCGTCGAGGACTTGACGTAGATCGACTTCAGCGCGTCCGGGTTCTGCTGGAACGCCGGGGAGACTTCCAGCACGACGTGGTACTGGTTGAGCTGGCTGAAGATCGTCGAGACCTGGCGCTGGCCGAAGGCGTCGTAGAGCGTGTCGTCGATCAGCTGGGGCGAAATGCCCAGCCGCGAGGCCGCGTCCCTGTCGATCGTGAGCGTGGCCTGGAGCCCACGGTTCTGCAGATCGGTATCGATGTCCTTCAGCCCTTCGATCGTCCGGAACTTGGCCAACATGCGCGGGGCGAAGTCCGTCAGTTCGTGCAGGTCGGTGCTCTGGAGCGTGTACTGGTATTGCGCGTTGCCGATGCGCCCGCCTATCCGCACGTCCTGCACGGCCTGGAGGAAGAGCGTCGCCCCCGGCACGACACCGAGCTTGCCGCGCAGGCGCTGGATCACGAGATCCACGGACAGCTTGCGCTCGCCCCAGGGCTTGAGGACCACGAACATCCGCCCCGTGTTCGTCGCGTTGCCGCCTTGGCCGCCCGTGAAGCCGACCACGCTGACGACGTCGGGATCGGCCCTCACGATGTCGACGAAAGCCCGGAGCTTGCCCTGCATGGCGGGGAAGGAGATGTCCTGCTCGGCGCGGATGCCGCCCACGATGCGGCCGACGTCCTGCTGCGGAAAGAGCCCCTTGGGGACTTCTCGGTACAGATAGAGGCTCAAACCGATCGTAACGAGCGTGAGCAGCAGCATCGCGAATTGGTGGCGGAGCACCCAACGAAGGGTGCGGTCGTACAACCGGAAGACCGCGTCGAAGCCCCCTTCCGCCAGGCGATACGCCCGGCCGTGGCGGCCCTCACCAGTCGCCCGCAGGAACCGCGAGGCCATCATGGGCGTCAGGCTCAGCGAGATCAGGAGCGAGATCGCGACGGCGATGGTCAGCGTGACCGCGAATTCCCGGAAGAGCCGGCCGACTATCCCGCCCATGAAGAGGATCGGAATGAAGACCGCGACGAGCGACACGGTCATCGAGAGCACCGTGAAGCCGATCTCCCGCGCCCCGCGGAAAGCCGCCGCCATCCTCGAGAGCCCGGCCTCGCGATAGCGCGTGATGTTCTCGAGCACGACGATGGCGTCGTCCACCACGAAGCCGGTCACGATGGTGAGCGCCATGAGGGAGAGGTTGTCGAGGCTGTAGCCGCAGATGTACATCCCCGCGAAGGTGCCGATGAGCGACAGCGGCACGGCGATGCTCGGAATGAGCGTGGCCGAGAGGCTGCGCAGGAAGACGAAGACGACGAACACGACCAGTATCACCGTGATGAGCAGGGTGATCTGGATGTCCCGGAAGGAGGCGCGGATCGACGTGGTGCGGTCGAGCACGACCGACAGCGTGATGGCTGGCGGCACGGAGGCCCGGAGCGTCGGCAGGAGATCGTAGACGCGGTCCGCCGTCTCGATCATGTTCGTCCCCGGCTGGCGGAAGAGCACGAGCACGACCGACCGCTTTCCGTTCGCGAGCCCAGCCGTGCGGACGTCCTCCACGGAGCCGACGACGTCGGCGACGTCGCCCAGGCTCACGGGCGCGCCCTTCTGGTAGGCGAAGATCAGCGGCCGGTACTGGTCCGCGTCGAAGAGCTGATCCGTCGCGTTGATCGTCCAGCTCTCGGACTTTCCAGACAGCGCGCCCTTGGGCGAGTTGGCGTTGACCGCCCGAAGGCCGGCGCGGATGTCCTCGAGCCCTATGCCGAGCTGCGAGAGCCGCCCCGGATCGATCTGCACGCGCACGGCGGGCTTGGCGCCTCCGCCTACGATGACCTGCCCGATGCCGTCCACCTGCGCGAGCTTCTGCGCCAGGATCGAGTCGGCCGCGTCGTAGAGCTTGCCGATCGGCAGGATGTCCGACGTCAGCGCGATGATCATGACCGGTGCGTCGCCCGGATTGACCTTCCGGTAGGTCGGATTGTTCGGCAGGCCGGGTGGCAGCTGGCCGCGCGCGGCGTTGATGGCCGCCTGCACGTCCCGGGCGGCGGCGTCGATGCTCCGGCTGAGGTCGAACTGCAGAATGATGGTGGTGACTCCCAGCAGGCTCGACGAGGTCATCTCGGTGACGCCCGCGATGCGCCCGAACTGCCGCTCGAGCGGCGTCGCCACCGCAGACGCCATGGTCTCCGGACTGGCCCCGGGCAGGGCGGCGCTGACCGAGATCACCGGGAACTCGACCTGCGGCAGGGGCGCCACCGGGAGCTGGCGATAGGCCACGATCCCGGCGAGCAGGACCCCCAAGGCCAGGAGCGAGGTGCCGACCGGCCGCTTTATGAATGGCTCGGAGATATTCATGTAACTCGGAGGGGGGCTGCGCCCCCCTTCCGAAGCCTCCCCCCAAACGGATTGCGCCGGCCAAGGCGGCGCTCGAAGCGGAACAGTTTGGCTCGTGGGGACATGGGATTCATCTGACAGACGCCTAGTCCGCGGCGGCCTCGGCCGGGACGGGTTCGGGCGCGGGAGCGCCGCCGAACCGCTTTGCCAGCCGGTCGAAGTAGAGATAGACGACCGGGGTCGTGTACAACGTCAGCACCTGCGAGAGGAGCAGACCGCCCACGATCGTGATGCCGAGCGGCCGCCGCAGCTCCGAGCCCGTCCCGGTGCCGAGCGCCAGCGGCAAGCCGCCCAGGAGTGCGGCCATGGTCGTCATCATGATCGGGCGGAAGCGGAGGAGGCACGCCTGGTAGATAGCCTCGTCGGCGGGCCGGCCTTCGTTGCGCTGGGCGTCCAACGCGAAGTCGATCATCATGATCGCGTTCTTCTTCACGATGCCGATCAGCAGGATGATGCCGATCAGCGCGATGATGTCGAGATGCACGCCGCAGAGCAGGAGCGCCAGGATGGCGCCCACGCCGGCGGACGGCAGCGTCGAGAGAATCGTCACGGGATGGATGTAGCTCTCGTACAGCACGCCCAAGACGATGTAGACCGTGATGAGCGCGGCCAGGATGAGCAGCGGCTCGTTGGCGAGCGAGGCCTGGAAGGCCTGCGCCGTGCCCTGGAAGCTCGCTCGAATCGAGGCGGGCAAGCCGATCTGCTGCTCCACGTCCTTGATGGCGTTGACCGCGTGCCCGAGCGCGATGCCCGGCGCCAGGTTGAAGGACAGCGTGACGGCCGCGAACTGCCCCTGGCGGTTGACGGCCAGGGGCGTCGTGCCCGGGATGAAGCGCGTGAAGCTGGACAGCGGCACCTGTGAGCCGCTGGACGACTTGACGTAGATGGACTTGAGCGAGTCAGGGTTGTCCTGGAAGGCGGGCGCCACCTCCAGAATGACGTGGTACTGGTTCAGCTGGGTGAAGATGGTCGAGACCTGGCGCTGGCCGAAGGCGTCGTAGAGCGTGTCGTCGATGAGCTGCGGCGCGATGCCGAGCCGGGAGGCGCTGTCGCGGTCGATGTCGAGCATCGCCTGCAGTCCTCCCAACTGCTGGTCGCTGGCGACGTCCTGCAGCTCGGGCCGCTCGCGGAGCTTGGCGACGAGCCGCGGGGCCCACTCCGCGAGCTCGCGCGCGTCCGCGTCCTCGAGCGTGTACTGGTATTGCGTGCGGCTGACCCGGTTCTCGACCGTCAGGTCCTGCACGGGCTGCAAGTAGAGCGTGATGCCCTCGACGCCGCGAAGCGGCGGCTGCAGGCGACGGATGATCTCGGTGGCGTCGGCGCGGCGCTGGTTA
>WNFP01002407.1_pt1 | contig 14920 bp, 11 predicted proteins | sample 5400201 | NCBI WGS metagenome assembly WNFP01 (sample SAMN13153355, study PRJNA577476) | soil metagenome | isolation source: 115 cm saprolite under Madrone tree | place: USA:California | collected 2016-06-14
CAATCTGGATGGCGCCACCAATACCATCCCGCCATTCATAACCGCAGGCGGGCCGGCGCTGGAAGCGCGTTTTATCCACAACCCTGACGGCACCCTTGACGGCGGCGTGCATAATCTTTTCACCATTACCGGCCGGGTGGATGCACCGGCGGGTTGCGCTCTGAAACAACCGGACTTCGTCACGCAGCTCAACAACGGAAACATCTCTCTCCGCCTTCCCATCCCGACTTTTGGCGAAGGCTTTGTCGAGAACGCTTCCGATGCAATCTTAAAGGCTAATCTGGCATCTTTGTCCACGGTAAAGGCGGCTGCCGGCATCTCAGGCGAGTTCAACACCAGCGCGAATGACGGCACCATCACCAAATTTGGCTGGAAGGCGCAGAATAAATCCATGCTGATGTTTGCCGGAGAGGCGTCCAACGTTGAACTGGGTGTTACCAATGAACTGTTCACCAACGAACGGGCCGACGGCGGATGCGCCACCAATTTCACTCCTGAAGACAACACGCACGTGATCGTCCCCACGGGTGGCAATCCGGGCGACGATGCCAGCCAAATCTCTTCTCTCATCGAAAACTTCACCATCTTCATGCGGTTGAATGCGGCGGCCGTTCCGTGCGACTTCTTCACCAGTCAGAATTCGTGCCAAGCGCTGGGGGCTTCGGCACTGCGTGGAAAAGCATTGTTTGGCACCGTGGTTCCAGCTACGACTGGGGCTGCTCCAAACACCGGTATTGGCTGCGTGTTGTGCCACACGGACCAACTGCGTACGGCCAAGTCCAATCTGGCCCCGCTTGACCGCGTTGATTTCCATCCATTCTCGGATTTCGCACTGCATAACATGGGCCCGGGTCTGGCGGATGGCATCAGCCAGGGAAAGGCCGGCAGTCAGGAATTTCGTACCGCGCCCTTGTGGGGTGTGGGCCAGCGAATTTTCTTCCTGCATGACGGCCGCACCAACAATCTGGTGACCGCCATTGCCCTCCATACCAGCCCCTGTGCCACGGGACAAGTCTGCTCCGAAGCCAATAAGGTTGTTAGCAACTTCAACAGCCTGACGCAGGCACAGCAGCAGGACTTGATTAATTTCCTGCGCTCCCTCTGATGTTTCTTCTTCACCGGCCGGGCCTTCGCAAGAAGGCCTGGGCCGGCCGGCCTTACGCCATTCGATCCAACGGAAAGCGGCCTCTTGGCAGGTAGTGCTTGCGCAGGCCGGGTTGACGTGGCAAGCTAGTACCTCAAAAACCTTGCCTACTTTGGAGAAATCATCGCCCGCTGTTGCTTCTGCCAACGCGCTCCCCGCGGATGTATTGGACGTGTTGATCGTGGGCGCGGGTTTTTCCGGCATCGGCATGGCGATCAAGCTGCTCGAATCGGGCGCCACGTCATTTCTTCTGCTCGAGAAGGCGCACGACATTGGCGGCACATGGTACGCCAATCAATATCCAGGCTGTGCATGCGACATCCCCTCACATCTTTATTCATTTTCCTTTGACCGCAATCCCAACTGGAGCCGGATGTATTCCGGCCGGCCGGAAATTCAGGACTATCTGAAGGCCTGCGCGGAACGCCACGGGATTACGCCTTACGTCCGCACGAACACGCGCATGCAGGCGGCAGTCTGGGATGAAGACGCGGCCCATTGGCGCGTTACTACCGGAGAGGGTGCGCAAATCCGCGCGCGCGTATTGATTTCCGCCGTGGGCGCCCTGCACGTCCCCAAGTACCCGGACATTCCAGGCATGGAGAAGTTCGCCGGCCCGGCATTTCACTCAACCTGGTGGGACGCCACCGTTCCTCTGGCGGGCAAGCGCATCGCGGTGATCGGGACCGGCGCAAGCGCGATTCAGTTCGTCCCGGAAATTGCGCCTACTGCCGGGAAACTCTCCATCTTCCAGCGCACGCCTCCGTGGATCCTGCCAAAATTAGATTTTGCCATCACGGAACGCTGGCGGAAGCGTTTCCGCCAGTTCCCTTTCCTGACCTGGCTTTTTCGCATTGCCCTCTTCTGGCTTTACGAGATGCGGGTCTTCGGTTTTCTGGGAAATGTGCGCGCGCTACGCAAGCGCGGTCAAAAAATGGCGCTCGACCACCTGCAGGCCCAGGTGCCGGATGCAAAGCTGCGCGCACGCCTGACCCCAAGCTATGAGCTGGGCTGCAAGCGGGTGCTGATCTCGAACGATTTTTATCCGGCCATCCAGCGTCCCAACGTTGAGTTCATTACGGATGGAATCAAGGAAATTCGCGAACACTCCATCCTTACGCAGGATGGCACGGAACATCCGGTTGACGTGTTGATTTATGGCACAGGGTTTCGCGCCACCGAGCCGCTCCATGACACGCGCGTGGTGGGCCGGAACGGCGTGGACATTCACGATGCGTGGAAAGAGCGCATCAGCGCTTATCTGGGTATCACGGTCAGTGGATTTCCCAACTTCTTTCTTCTGCTGGGGCCAAACACCGGGTTGGGACACAACTCCGTGGTGCTGATGACGGAAGCGCAGATCGGCTATGTAATGGATTGCCTACGGCTGATGCGCAAGCGCAAGAGCAAGGTGATTGAGGTCAGGGACCAAGTGCAGAAGCGCTTTATCCAGGAGTTGCAAGAGCGGCTGTCCGGGACAGTGTGGCAGGCGGGCGGATGCCGCAGTTGGTACCAGGATGCGGCTACGGGCGAAAACCCGGTAATCTGGCCCGGATCGGTCGTGAGTTACATGCGCAGAACGAAAAAAGCTGCTACGGCAGAATACACGCTGATCAACAGCCCTTCTAAAAACCAGGCCCACCGCGAAAGCCAGGCCCACCCGGCCCGGCCTGAGGCGCTGTGAACCAACCTCCACAGGCGTATGTTCAGCTCACAACATCAGATGAGCGAACCATGGCCACGCTGGCTCACGCCTTACAACTGGTGGGCTCATGGATCGCGCCGCTCATCATCTTCCTGATCCGGCGCCGCTCGCGATTTGTTGCTTTTCATGCCTTGCAGGCCCTGCTTCTGCAGATCGTATACACCGTTCTTGCCATTTTATTTTTCGTGATATGGTTCGCTGGAGTGTTCGCGACAATCTTTAATCAGACTGGCGGCAAGCCGCCCGCCTTCCCAACAACATTCTTTTTGGTGTTCCCACTGCTGTGGCTGGGTTTCATGGCGATGTGGGTAGGTACGCTGATAATCGCGATTGTATATTCCATCAAGGCGGGAAATGGCGAATGGGCGGATTATCCTTTATTGGGCCGGTTCACACGCAAACTTCTAAAGATGGGCCCCATCGGGGACGGAATTCCACCCACCATACCGATGTAGCCGGTTTCCGCCAACCGGCATTCGCCCTTGCAGTTTTCTGTATTGCCGGCCTAGGGCTTGCCTTTTGCACGCAACCCGGCACGCTCTTCCAGCAGCATGATGGTGGCGGCGTAATCAAGATCGCCATAGCCGGCTTTGGATGCCTCCTCATAAATCTCAGCAATCTTAGTAAGGCCGGGCACGTCCACGCCGTTTTCCTTCGCTGCGTCCATCATGAGGTGGATGTCTTTGTGCATCAAGCGCAGGGGAAAGTTCGGCGAGTAATCCTGGTTCAGAATAAAAGGCTGCTTGTACTCGGCTACGCCTGACCGGATCATGGAGGCCGAAATCAGCTCGAACATCTTTTCCGGAGCTACACCCAGCTTCTTGGCCAGCGTAAGGCTTTCGCACAGGCCTTCATAGATAAAAACAATGTTCATGTTTTGGGCCAGCTTGGCGGAAAGCCCCTTGCCGTTGTCGCCCATGTGGATGACTTTTTGCCCCATGGCGCGCAGCAGGGGCTCCACGCGCTCAATATTGTGGACAGCGCCGCCAATCATAAAAATCAGCGTGCCATTTTCCGCGGCAATCTTCGATCCAGTAACAGGAGCATCAAGAAATTCACACCCTTTTTCCTGCAAACCTTCCATAATGAGCAGGCTGGCGGACGGTGCTATGGTGCTGGAATCAACGACCACGGTGCCGCTGGCCAGCGCTTCCAAAGCGCCGCCGGGGCCAAAGAGCACAGTCTGGACCGCTTTGGTGTCAGAGACGCAAATCCATACGGCTTCTTTGTCTTTTACGGCTTCTGCCGGAGTGGCAGCGGTTCTTGCCCCGTCTATATTGCGGGGCGTACGGTTCCAAACGGTGACTTCGTGACCGGCTTTTACCAGGTTTGCGGCCATGGGCCGGCCCATGATTCCAAGACCTAAGAAGGCTACGCGCATGCAGGCATTAAACTTGCTCCACCCCAACTGCGTCAAGTGCAAGAGTGAAAGAGTGGCGATGGAAAAGCCCTTCCCTGACGCCTATGTGAGCGGTTCCCAGTGATACAATTTTGTGTTTATCTTAATTCCCTTTCCAAGGACTTACTACGATGTCCCACGTATCTGACCAGATCGCACCGCTCCCTCAGCCGCTGGTGGCTCTGACCGAAGACGAAATCCTGTTTCGCGACAACGTGCGCCAGTTTGCCGACCAGGCGCTGCGGCCCAAGGTCCGTGAGATGGATGAAAAGGGCGTGTTTGAACGCGAACTGATCGACCAGTTCTTTCATCTCGGCTTGATGGGGATTGAGGTGCCCGAGCAGTACGGGGGCGCGGGCGGAAAATTTTTTGAAGCCATTCTCGCGGTCGAAGAAGTTTCGCGCGTTGACGCTTCGGCGGGCGTAATCGTTGACGTGCAGAACACGCTGGTCAACAACGCGCTGCTCCGCTGGACCAATGAAGAGCAAAAACGGCGCTATCTGCCCAAAATGACCAGCAATACTGTTGGGGCCTACGCCCTGAGCGAAGCGTCATCCGGCTCCGATGCGTTTGCCATGCAGACGCGCGCGGAACTCAAGGGCAGCGACTACGTTCTCAACGGCCGCAAGATGTGGATCACCAACGGCAAAGAAGCGGGCGTGTTTATCCTGTTTGCCACGCTTGATCCCGCGGCGGGATACAAGGGCATTACGGCGTTTATCGTGGAAAAGGGTTTTGCCGGATTCAGCGTAGGTAAAAAGGAAGACAAACTGGGCATCCGTGCTTCCAGCACCTGCGAGCTGATTCTGGAAGATTGCCGCGTGCCCAAAGAAAACGTTTTGGGTGAAGTAGGCAAGGGATACAAGATCGCCATTGAAACCCTGAATGAAGGCCGCATCGGCATTGGCGCCCAGATGCTTGGGCTGGCGCGGGGCGCATGGGAAAGCGCGCTTAAGTATTCGCAGGAACGCAAGCAGTTCGGGCGCAGCATCTCGGAGTTCCAGGGCATACAGTTTCAACTGGCGCAGATGGCCACTGAGATTGAGGCCGTGCGAATGATGGTATACAACGCCGCCAGGATGAAAGATGCCGGCATGAATTTTGTGAAGGAAGCCGCGATGACCAAGCTGTTCGCCTCCCAGGTGGCTGAGCGCGTTGCCTCGCTGTCGGTGGAAATCTATGGCGGCTACGGATTTACCAAGGATTATCCGGTGGAGAAGTATTTCCGCGACGCCAAAATCGGCAAAATCTATGAAGGCACCTCCAACATGCAGCTCCAGACCATCGCCAAAATGCTGCTGGGCGGGAAATAGTATCTCCATAAGAGCTCCGCTGATTCTACCTAACCCACGTTGAATCAGCGGGTTGTACCGCAGTTACCATCTTCGTTATGGCCTTTCCGATTGTCCGAATGATTAAGACTGGTTTAAACTAGCCAACAATTACGGCTGTTCACCCACCCTGAAAATACTAGAATTTGAAGAGCAGGAGCTTACATTGGGCCAGGATTCCCTGCAGGAACTACAGGATTTAAAAACCGTCCACACGTTTTATCTTGGATTGCTCGAAAAATCTCTTGGGCACAGTGTGCCTGTTCCTGCTGAAATCAAAGACGCTCACGGTACATCTGCCGACGCGGCCGAGCTGGTCCTCCATTTCAAATTGTGGCTTGACCTGCTGGACCTGGCCATGGCTCCTCCTCTGGTGCGGGACGCCTTAAAGACCATGCCGGGATTTGAAACGGCGCACGCCCTTCTGCGCTATCTCAGCGCCAAGGTATCGCGGCGGGCGGGCGATCGCGACAAAACAGATTGCATTATCACTTATCTGTTTCGCACTCCGCCCACGGAGCAAAATGGCGTGGCGGCCTGGAAGCGGCCTGAGGTGGACAGCGCCTACGCATTCATTTCGCAGTCATCGCTGGCATTTGAGGCGGAATTGTACCGCGCGCTGGGAGATGTCTCCTGCGAATCAATGCCGCCGGAACATGTGAAGCTGCTGCAGGAATTTGAGTATCTCTACCAGGAACTGGAAGAATTCCGGCACTTCGACCAGATCGTCGATTCCAACATCGTGCAGCGCGTCCGGGAACTGAAACATTCGCTCGGCAATTCGTTTTACCATCCTGACGCTCTGGCCAGCATGGCGGTATGGAATGACGTGTTTGGCCGGAAATTCGACGAGCTTTTCCACGATGCCGCAGTGCAGATCAAGGCGTTTGCCGATACCGTGCAGCGCGAAGGCGGCAGCATTCTTTCCCGCGTGGATGGCGACATCACCATCAAGAACTTGAGCGAAGTTGAAACCACACAGATTCTCGCAGAAGACTATCACTCTGCCCAGGATGAGTTCCGCAAGGTTTCCAAATACAAGAAAGCTGTCGATAACAAGCGCCCAGGACGCACGTCACCCGTGACGGTACCCCGCCAGACCGGGACACAGCCGGCGGCGCCTGCGCCGCGTCCCACAATTCCGCCGGTTCAGCCAGGGCCTTCCAACAACGCGCCGGCACAAGCCGGGGCTGAGCGGACGCAAAGCGGCGCATCCTCCCACCCCTTGCAGCCAGAGGTGCTGGCGGTCGCCCCATCCCAGGCGGTGCATAACGCGGTGCAGGAAGGAAAGATTCAGGCGGCGCGGCTGGCGATCAAGGAACACATTCGCAGTTCCGATCCACGAGTTACGTCGGTTTTTTCCGTCAAGAGCGCAAAAATCAAACTGTCGCCCGCTGAAATTGAAGCGTTCAAGGCGGACTATCAGGGCGAAAAGAGCTTCCGTTCGGACTATGCCAACATGATGATGACGATTGTGGCGTATCTTGCGCGCATGGTGGCAGAGGTGGATGAATACAACCAAAAGGCGACTTCAGCCTACTTGTGGAAGCCACACGCCGACGCTCTGGGATATTTGGTCAGCACGCTGGAGCGCCTCAGCATGGAGGCCACGCAGGTGATGGCGGTCGCCCGTGCGCGTGGACTCGCCGACAAAGCATCCGCCCTCCAGGCATCGCTCGAAAAACTGCGTGAGTACGCCAAGACTGTCTCACAGACCCTGCACTCCGCAAATCAAGCCCCCAAGGGCTGACAGGGCGCAACCAATCCCACCTGAGAGAATGATCTTTGATCTCCTGATCAAGTGGCCGAAGTGTCTGCATGTTTTCATGGGCAGCACCGGCGGCGCAATGATATCCTTGCTGCCATTTGAATCTCTGAAAGGCCAGCCACACGTATGAAAAAGTTCTTCTCGCTCTTAGCCGCGGCAATGCTCGCAATGAGCGCAATGAGCGCTTTTGCTCAACAAACCACATTGGAGCAGGTCGATGCTATCAGCAGCAACGAAAGCGCGGGGGCCGGCGCCGCTCCTGCGACTGCGGTCCACTTTGACGGCAAGGGCTGGTGGAACTATGTGAAAGTACTGGCCGCCGACGACATGGAAGGGCGCGAGACAGGAAGCCTGGGCTTGCACAAGGCGCAGGAATATGTGGTGGAGCAGTTGAAGCGGGCCGGGCTGGAGCCGGCGGGCGCAAAGGGCTTTTACCAGCCCGTACATTTCGTGTCACGGCAGATTATGGAAAAGGATTCAAGCCTGGCGCTGCTCCACAAAGGGACCATTGTGCCGCTCACGCTGGGAGAGGACGCCATCTTCAGCACCCGCATTGACCTGGCTCCCGCCGTGGAAGCGCCGCTGGTATTTGCCGGCTATGGGCTGAGCGTGCCAGAGAATCATTATGACGATCTGTCCGGACTGGATCTCCGCGGGAAAGTTGCCGTCATTGTGGCTGGCGCGCCCGAAGAGATTCCCGGAGCGCTGGCATCGCATTACCAATCTGCCGGAGAACGCTGGAAGGCGCTGCACAAAGCCGGCGCTGTAGGCGTGATCGCAATCCTGAATCCTAATGCGATGGATATCCCGTGGTCGCGCATCTCAGCCAATCGCGCGCATCCCAACATGGCGCTGAAAGACGCGGGGTTTGATGAAACTGCCGGGCAGGCACTGGCAGTGACATTTAATCCTGAAAAAGCAGCGAAGCTGTTCGAGGACTCCGGCCATACCTGGCAGGAGATCCTGGATCTGGCGAAAGATCGCAAGCCTTTACCCAGGTTTCCGCTGGCCAATGCCATTAAGGCCCGTGCGGCGGTGAACCGGAAAGAAGTTGAATCGGCAAACCTGGTGGCCCTGCTTCCCGGCGTCGATCCAAAGTTGAAGGATGAATACGTGGTGCTCTCCGCGCATCTTGACCATCTGGGAATTGGAGAACCGATCCATGGCGACCGCATTTACAACGGCGCCATGGACAACGCATCCGGCAGTGCCGTGCTGCTGGATGTATTGCGAACTCTGAAGCCCAGGACGCTCAAGCGGTCCGTGCTCTTTGTGTTTGTCACCGCAGAAGAAAAAGGCCTGCTTGGCTCGCGGTATTTCACCACCCATCCCACGGTAAAGCCAGGATCGATGATCGCCAATATCAATATTGACATGTTCTTGCCCATTGTCCCGCTCAAGGTTTTGACCGTATATGGCCTGGCGGAATCAGATTTGGGCGATACGGCGCGTGAGGTCGCGCAGTCGCTGGGAGTGAACGTGCAGCCGGATCCCGAGCCGCAGAGAAACGCCTTCATCCGCAGCGACCAGTACAACTTTATCCGCCACGGCGTGCCGGCGCTGGCCATGGGGGTTGGGTTTGAAAAAGGATCGCCGGAACAGGAAATCTTCAAAGCCTGGCGGACACAACGCTACCATGCGCCATCCGACGACCTGGACCAGCCTGTGGAACTGGAAGCTGCGGGCAAGTATGAGGAGATCATTCGCGGATTGGCGGTCAGGGCCGCTGATGACGAGCAACGGCCACAATGGAAAGCCAACAGTTTTTTCCGTCGTTATGCTCCAATGGCCGCACGCGGCCAGTAGGAATAATCACGCCCAGGTAAAGGCCCTGTGTGCTTCTTGTGGTGGGGCCTTGCCTGGGGGTTAGGCATGTTTGTGAACGCGGTATCGAAGGTGCATACCGCCACCTCGCATTTGTCCCTTTCCAATCGCGTGAACGTCCAGTTCCACCTATGTACTGTGCGGCTTTTCATTACCAGTCTGCGATCAGCAAATCCAAGTAAATTCAATGCAAACCAAAACTTCACGCTTCCGCTTGGAAGAGGTTGATACTAAGACGCTTATGTTGAGTTGCAAGCCCAGCCAGAAAAGCACACAGAACTTGTCTTGAGTGCATGCCCACTGCCAAGTCCCGCACTGATGCAAAGCCATTTCCAGACTAAAGTCCGTATGCCTTCTTCTCTCTTCCATTCTCTTCCATCAATTCATCTCAGGTTTTTGTCGTAATCCAAAATGACCTGCTCGCCGTTAGAGTCAATTTGCCACTTCATCCAGACCAATCTCTGAAGGAGGCTGCCTTGCGGCCCTGGATTGCTTCATTTTTTTTAATTTTTGCTGTCACACTTATGCTCGTGTCATGCGGCGGCGGCGCCTCTACTTCCACCGTGGCAAACAATGTGCCAGCACCGACACCTGCTCCAACTCCGGCGCCCACGCCGACTCCGAACACAACGCCCAGCAGCACGGTGATCAACAATGTGCAACAATCGCCCTGGCTGACCTGCGGCAACTGCGGCAATGACGGCGCATCCGGACCAACAGCCGCTTTCTGGGACACGCTGGGCATCAGTTCACCGAGTGAAGATGGCTCGGCCACGCAGTTTTCCATTGCCGCCACCGTGCCTTTCACCAATGGATACTTCTTTCAGAGGCATACCCCGGTCGCCACGCCGATCACCGCACTCAGCTATGAATTTGATTTGTACATTCCTGCGGGCTCGGAAGCCCTGCCGCAGGCAATTGAATTCGAATGCCAGCAAATCCTGAATGGATGGGTCTATAACTTCGGCTGGCAGGCGCTCTATCCGGAAAAGCAGTGGCGCATTTTTGACTATGGGCTGAAGCGCTGGGACTCCACTGGAATTTCCTTCACGCAATTCACGCCGGGAACATGGCACCACATTATGGCTGAATATCATAATGACACTACGGCCCACACGGTGCTGCATGATGCGCTTACGGTGGATGGAGTGCGCTTTCCAGTGAACATCACGCACAAGGCGTTTTTCTCCGGCTCGCCGAATAACCAGTTCACCAATGCAGTGCAGCTGGACAGCAACCTCGCGGCCGCACCGTACAGCATTTACGTAGACAGGATGAAGATCACGTACCGGTAAGCAGGACAGCCCGGCGAATTTGCCCAATAGCGCGAAAAAAGAAAAGGCGGCGAAGCTGACTGCGTTCGCCGCCTGTCTGTTAAAAGTCAGATTTGCCTGAAATACGGCACCTGAGAGTGATCCGAAGACGAAGAGCGCACACGAATTGAGAGAACAGTCTTCACGGAAGTCTGCTGAGTACACCCTTTCCGAATTCCATTCCATGTCCTCTTTTCCGAATTATGCGTGCTGCCCATTGGGCCAACCGCCTGCTCGATATAAAATCTCTCCGCCATGTCTGATTCCCTGCATACCATGATGAACTACCCTCTTACGCTCACCGCGCTGCTGGAGCGGGCGGGACTTTACTTTGCCGATCAGGAAGTTGTCTCCCGACTGCCGGAGGGCACATTGCACCGCTCGAACTGGGGACAGGTCAATGAACGCGCGCGCCGGATGGCCGAATGCCTGCTTGCCGCCGGACTGAAGAAGGGTGACCGGGTGGCCACTCTGATGTGGAACCACTACGCGCATCTGGAATGCTATTTCGGCGTTCCCGCCGCCGGTGGAGTGCTGCACCCGCTGAACCTGCGTCTGCATCCGGACGAGATTGCCTGGATCGCCAATCACGCGCAGGACCGTTTTCTAATCGTGGATGACGTGCTGCTCCCGGTGCTCGAGAAATTCGCCGACAAGGTAAAGTTTGAGCGTGTCTGGGTGGTGCGGCATCCCGGACCGTTGTCTCGCCATGAGTATGAAGACTATGAAGCCTGGCTGAAGCAGGCAAGTGGAGAGATTCCGCTGCCGGCGATTCAGGAGAATGACGGCGCCAGCATCTGCTATACCTCCGGCACCACGGGGAGCCCCAAGGGCGTGCTGTATTCACACCGCTCACAAGTGCTGCACAGCATGTCGCAGGCCATGGCGGATTCCTGCGCGATTTCACAGCATGACGTGGCGTTGCTGGCCGCGCCCATGTTTCACGCCAATGGCTGGGGCCTTTCTTACACAGCCGCCATGGCAGGCGCCAAGTACGTGCTGCCCGGCCCAAATCTTGATGCTGAAAGCCTGCTTGACCTGATTGAGCGCGAAGGCGTGACCATCACCTGCGCAGTACCCACTGTATGGCTGGGCGCACTGGCGGGCATGGAGAAGCGCGGCCCAGACTGGAAGCCGGCGCGCGATGTTCGTATTCTTTGCGGAGGCACTGCGCCGCCAGAGAGCCTGATTCGCAACCTTGACCGTCACGGTTTTCACCTGATCCACTCATGGGGAATGACCGAGACCTCGCCGCAGGCCACGGTTTCCCGGCTCCGCGCAAAAGAACTGGCATGGCCGGAAGACCGGCAATATGCTGTGCGCGCCAAGCAGGGCTGGCCGGTTCCTTTTGTGGAAGTGCGCACATGCAATGAAAAAGGTCCCGCACCGTGGGACGGAGAAACCATGGGCGAGCTTGAGGTCCGCGGGGCATGGGTGGCCGGCAGTTATTTCAACGCCCCGGAAACCCATGACCGCTGGACCGCCGACGGTTGGTTTCGCACTGGAGACGTCGCGACCATCGACCCGGACGGCTGCATCAAGCTGGTAGATCGCAGCAAGGACCTGGTGAAATCCGGCGGAGAGTGGATCAGCTCTGTCGATCTCGAAAACACGCTGATGAGTCATCCCGCGGTGCGCGAGGCCGGCGTGGTCGGCGTTCACCATCCCAAATGGCAGGAGCGGCCTTTGGCGGTAGTGGCTTTGAAAGACGGAGCCACCGTTACGGCTGGAGAGCTACGCGCTTTCCTGGGAGCAAAGTTTGCCAAATGGCAGTTGCCGGACGATTTTGTGTTTGTGCATGATCTGCCGCATACGTCGACGGGCAAGCTGCTCAAGACGGAGCTGAGGAAGAAATACGCCGAGTGGAAGTGGGCGAACTAAGGCCCCAAACTTTCCCGCGCGCGCAATCCCCTCTAACTCAATCGGGATGGACCACATACACCATGGCATATTTCATGCTCAAAGAGATCGAGTACAGCGCTAAGAGTGGTGTGAAGCCTACTTTGGTTCCTTCAGCTTGAGCTTGGCTTTGTTTTCTTCGAGAAAAGCGCGGAGATTATCCACCTGGTCCAGTAAGCGCGTCCATTGCTCAAAGTACAGAGTGACGGGGAATCGGCCCAGGCCATAGACGCTGACGCCGCCTTTTTCGCTCACGCGAAACTCCAGGGATCCGGTGCGTCGTGCTGCCTGTTTCTCCAGTTCCGCAAGACGCGCTTTCATTTCTTCATACGTTGGTTCTGCCATGTGGGTCCTCTGCATGGAATCTTACAACAGATGTGGGTAGCATGGTCTGCGCCGGTGTAGTAGCCTGGCCTCGGCCCTGTAGCATGTATGAGACGAAACGTTTAATATGTCCTGCGTCTAAAAGTTCCCAGGCTGCTGAACGAAAGGGTGCCATGAAGAAAACGATCAGTGTCACGGTCAATGGCGTGACTCACCAGAATGAAATTGAGGCACGCACGCTGCTGGTGCAGTACATACGGGACGTGCTCAGCCTGACCGGCACGCACGTGGGCTGTGAGACCTCACTGTGCGGCGCATGCACCGTCATGGTGGATGGACAAGCGGTGAAGTCGTGCACCATGCTGGCGGCGCAGGCGGATGGCTCCACGGTGACCACCATTGAAGGGCTGGCCCAGGGCGGCGAACTGCATCCGGTACAAAGCGGTTTCTGGGAGCACCACGGATTGCAGTGCGGATACTGCACGCCCGGCATGATTATGGCGGCGGCGCAGATCCTGCAGCGCAACCCCGACCCCACGGATGAAGAGATTCGGCATGGCCTGGAGGGCAATCTCTGCCGCTGCACCGGATACCAGAATATTGTCCAGGCGGTGCAATGCGCCGCGAAGAAGATGAAATCAAAATCAGTGGCGCGGTAACGGGAGGGCGATATGGCGGAAAAGACAGTTGGCAAACCCATTAAGCGCACCGAAGATCCCCGGATGATCCAGGGACTGGCGCACTATGTTGACGATATCCGGCTGCCGGACACATTGCACGCCGCGTTTCTGCGCTCCATCTACGCGCACGCGAAGATCACGAGCATTGACACCTCCGAGGCGCTGAAGCTGCCGGGCGTGCTGGCCGTCTATACCGGCAAAGACCTGCAGAAGGTCGGCCCCGTGCCCTGCGGCGCAGCCATCCCGGACATGAAACTGCCCGACCATCGCGTGCTGGCAGGCAACAAAGTTTATTTCGTAGGCCATCCGGTGGCCGTAGTGGTGGCGGAAACCAAATTTGCCGCGCGCGACGCGCTCGACCTGATTCAGGTGGAGTATCAAGAGCTGCCCGTGGTGCTGGATGAAGAAAAAGCCGCGGACAAAAACAGCCCGCTGATCCATGAACAATTTGGAACGAACATCGCATACAAGCTCACCGCGGGCGAAGGCGACGTGGATGCCGCGCTGAAGGCGTCCGACAAGATCATCAAGCAGAAAATCCTGAACAGGCGTCTGGCGCCGATTGCCATGGAGCCGCGCGGCGTGCTGGCGCGTTACTATCCCGGCGAGCAGGAGCTTACGCTGTGGACATCGACGCAGATTCCGCACCTGGCGCGCACACAGGTCGCCATTATGCTGGGCATGCCGGAAAACAAATTGCGCCTGATTGCGCCCGAGGTCGGCGGTGGATTCGGCTCCAAGCTGAACGTTTACGCTGAAGAAGCCGTGCTGGGCTGGATTTCCATGCAAACGGGCCGTCCGGTGAAGTGGATTGAAGGCCGGCGGGAAAACATGCAGTCCACCATCCATGGCCGCGGGCAAACCGGGTACATTGAAGTCGGCTGCAATAAAGACGGCACCATTACGGCCTTCCGCTATAACGTATTTGCCGACATGGGTTCATACTTTCAGTTGCTCACCCCGGCCATCCCCACGTTGACCGGACTGATGCTTTCCGGCTGCTACAAAATTCCCGCCATCCAGATGAATGTGGTGGCAACGTTCACCAACAAGATGTCAACAGACGCATACCGTGGCGCGGGACGTCCGGAAGCGACGTATGTGATCGAGCGTGCTGCTGATTTGGTTGCCGCGGAGCTGGGCATGGATCCGGTGGAAGTGCGGCGCAAAAACTTCCCTGCTCCAAATGAATTTCCCTTCAAAACCGCGACCGGGCTCTTTTACGACAGCGGAAACTATGAAGGCGCATTGAAAAAAGCCCTGGACATGGCGAACTACTCCAAACTGCGCGAAGAGCAGAAGAAAGCGCGCAACCAAGGCCGGATCGTCGGCATCGGCGTTTCAACCTATGTGGAAATTTGCGCCATCGGTCCTTCAGCGGCCACGCCGGCCGGCGGGTGGGAGAGCGCTACCATACGCATTGAGCCTACCGGAAAAGTCACCATTCTGACCGGAGCATCCCCTCATGGACAGGGTGAAGAAACCTCATTCGCCCAGATTGCGGCGGACGAGCTCGGTGTCGGGGTCAATGAC
>WNFP01003324.1_pt1 | contig 14920 bp, 11 predicted proteins | sample 5400201 | NCBI WGS metagenome assembly WNFP01 (sample SAMN13153355, study PRJNA577476) | soil metagenome | isolation source: 115 cm saprolite under Madrone tree | place: USA:California | collected 2016-06-14
TCCGCTGCAACTCTTCCCTGGTCGCCTGCCTTCACCGGATTCCTCTCCACTGTGCTCTCGACCGGACAGTCTGGATCAACACTCGGCATCGGACGGACATCGCTGGCGGCTGGCGCCGGTCTCAGTGTTTCGCCTGTGAGCCACACTTATTTGTCGGCCGATGCATCACGGCCCATTACGACGGGTACAGGCAACGGATCGGCGGACGTCTGGATCTCACGTTCGCTCGGCAGCATCACGCCGAGTTTAGGGTACAGCGCAGAGATCGGAAGCGCTGATTCCGCGGCGAGTCTGGCCCGTTCGGTCGCCGGTGGAGTCGCGTTTTCGATCGCCTACCCGATCACCTTGGCGATTGATGGGAGTCACGGACTCAGTTCCGGAGCGCCGAAGTGGGCGGTTTCGGTGAGCTTTGGTACGGCGTTCTCCGGGATCTCGCCTGTGACCGGTGGATCGATCTTCGGGCGACTCAAGAATGCGTTCGGATCGAGAGCGACTTCGTCGAGTGGATACTCCAAAACTCCGAATGGCGGTACCAGCTGTAGAAGGCTGGGCACGTGCTGATTTCCAACAAACGGTCAAATGGCCGTTCTAATCGAATCATCTGTCGTCATGGGCAAGAGCGCCCCAGTCCGTCAGGATGACCGCGCCGACAAGATCGCCGACAAGGCAGAGCGTAAAGCGGATAGAACCGCCGACCAGACCGCGCGGAATGCGGACAAGGTTACCGACAAGACCGACCGCGCGGAGCTCAAGTTCGCTCACGATCAGAAGCTTCTCACCAAGGGAATTCGCTTGACGCCCGCGGAGAAGAAGCAGTTCAAGGCGATCGAGAAGAAGTACGACGCGGATTACCGCGATCTGCGCAAGAAGGAAGTCGCCGCGGACAAGGCCTCCAAAAAGAACGGAACGGCCGACACGGACGTGGCTTTTCAGACGCAGCTTTCGCAGTTGCAGACGCAGGAGCGCGCCGATATGCGTGCTGTTCTCACCACGCAGCAGCAGTCGATCTTTGACAGCAACGTGACCAAGCTTTCCACCCGTAAGTAAGAAGCCACTCTTTGGACACAACGCCCGGCGATCCGATCGCCGGGCGTTGTGCATTGTATTGTGAGACTGCGCAGCTCTCCCTTACTCGGCAACCGATCAGGGGTTTCCCGAGGCATGACTCGTGTACGGGGCCAATCCCATCTTCTCGATGATCTTTTGAAAACGCGGATCTCCCCGCACCGGCATGAAGATCGGACTCGCGAGTGGCGTCACATATGCCGATCGACAGCGCGATCCAGCCATAGCAACGCGTTATCCTTGTCGCCAAGCCCCAGGTAGGCGAGCGAGACATTGAGGGGCTCCTTCGCGCCGTTCCGCTCGAACTTCTTGAGCAACGTCACAGCTTCCACACGATGTCCTCCACGTCCGAGCGAATACGCTGCAAGTCCGGCCGACGATTGGATACCGCCGGCCGCGCGTTTCCAATCGGCCGCCGCGGAATCGTATTGTCCACGCAACATTTCACCTAACGCGCTACCGGGGAATTCTCCGGCATCGCGCGCCTCCTTGCACGGCTTCTCCGCGAGAAGATAGGCGCCCACTAATGCTGCCCTTTGACAAAGGTTGTCGACGATTATCCCTGACAGCGGGTCGAGCTCCCGAGCGCGCTTGATTTCGGCGAGCGCATCCTTCGGACGTCCGACGTCCATTAGCCAGGACGCGTACCACTGATGCGCGGTCGGATAGTCCGGATCGATTGCGATCGCGCGCAGGTACTCATATTCCGCCTCCGGCCAGCGCCAATTCCAGTTGAGGGCCCCTGCCAGAGCCGCATGCGGCTCGGCGAGGGTACTGTCAAGCGCGAGCGCGCGCAAAGCGGCCGTTCGTGTCAGGGTGAGCGATTCCCGGATAGGAAAGCTGTCGTACCCCCCGTATTGCGGCAATAACACGTAACTGCTCGCGAGCGCTGCGTACGCGCGGGCAAACGAGGAATCCCTGGCAATGGCGCGCTCGAAATCTTTGATCCCTTCCTGGATCGAGGAAACACCCCGCTCATTCCACTCGAAGCGTCCGCGCAGATAGAGGTCGTACGCCTGGGGATCGCTCGTCCCGCGACTCTTGGCCGCCACCGCGCCGGCTTTTTCACCGCGCAGCTTCGGAGTCAGCTCGGTCACAATCGATTTCGTCAACTCGTCCTGAACCTGAAACACGGAGTCCGCAGGGCGCTCGAAGCGATCTGTCCACACCACCAGGCCGCTGTGCGCATCGGTAAGCTGCGCGGTGATTCGCAAGCGGTTCCCGGCGCGACGAACCGTGCCTTCGACGAGTCCGCCGACGTTGAGCGCCCGTCCAATCTGCTGCGCCGGAATCGCCTTTCCCTTGAACGCATACGAGGAGGTACGCGATGCAACGCTGAGCCGGGGCACGCGAGAAAGCGCCCGCGCCAGCTCGTCGGTCATTCCGTCCGAGAAGTACTCGTCCTGAGGATTGCCGCTGTTGTTCGTGAACGGTAGCACAGCGAGGGTGCTGATTACTGGCGCGCCGTCACCTATGCCCGAAAAGCGACGAACCCAATTGGAAATCGGTTCGCGCAGCATGATCGCCGCGGCAAGAAGAAACAAGACGACGCCGACCAGGGCGCCGATCTTCCACCTGGCAAGCGGCGGGTGCATCAATGCCGAATCATCCAGCGCTTTCACCAGCTCTCGCGCTGACTGTGGACGATCGCCGGGCTCCTTCTCCATCGCCCGCATGATGAGTGACGCGAGCGGCGCGGGAACATCACAGCATTCATCGATCGGCTGCGGTTTTTCCGCGATCTGCGCGGCGATCAATTGCTGCGCGGTTTTCTTGCCGGGAAATGGATGCCTTCCCGAGATGAGCTCGTACGCGACGACGCCCCAGGCGTAGAGATCGGTGCGCTCGTCGACGTTGTCACCGGCCGCCTGCTCCGGCGACATATAGCCGGGCGTTCCAACCGAAGATCCGGCGCCGGTGAGAGTCTTGACGCGTGGTTGAGTTAGTGCGGCGTTGATCGCCTTGGCGATGCCGAAATCAGTAACGACCGCAGTTCCACCCGAGAGCAGCACGTTCTCGGGCTTGATATCGCGATGCACGACGCCGTGCTCGTGCGCGTACTCGAGAGCGCGAGCGATGTCACCGAGTATCCGCACCGATTCACCGAGCCCGGGCTGGGGCCCCTGTTGCATTCTCTGACGGAGATTGAGCCCTTCGATGTAGGGTATACTATAGAAAGGCAGCGCGCCGGCCGCGCCGGCTGTCAGGACCGGAACAATGTTGGCTTGCTGTAGCTTTGCGACGAGCTTGATCTCGCGTGTAAAGCGCTCGACGTTCAATGTTGCCGCGAGGTCCGGCATCAGGATCTTGACGACGACATCCCGACCCAGCGATTCGTCACGCGCCACGAAGACTAGCGACATGCCCCCGCCACCAAGCTCGCGCTGGATGGTGTAGTTCGCGCCGAGTGCGCGTTGAAGCATCCGCTTCAGATCGTCCGTGAGGATTCCCTGGAGTTGAGGGTCAGGTCTAATCTAGGGCGGCTGGCCTCAAGGCGAGGCTCGCCGCCGCGGGCGCGACGCCGCGTCAGATAGTGCGGAGCGTCTCCACTGCCCGCCGCTGCGCCACTCCCTGCGCTATCACGATCGCCAGCGCCGTCGACAGGCAGCCCGCAACAATGAGCACGATCAGGTAAACCCATGGAATCGCCAGCGCCTCCGGGGCAGGATCGAAGACACCGGTCAGCACCTTCACCAGCACCTTCGCGATCGCGAACCCGGTAAGGAAGCCGAGCACCATTCCCGAAATCAAAATGATCAGACCTTCAGTCCAAAGGAATGCGCCGAGCTGACGAGCCTTCGCTCCCATCGCGGCGAGCAGCGCGAAGTCGCGACGGCGCTCGATCAATCCGAGTCCCAGAACGAGACCGCTCGCGCCGGCGATAAGCAGAATCGCGAACGACAGCTCTATCCATGTAACACCGTGCAGATCGACGGCCGTGAGGCTCGAGCTTATCGTCTTGAGCACGGATCCGAGGTCCGTGACACGCGCTCCCGGCAGAGTGGCGGCGAGTGGCTCGACGGATTTGGCGAGCTGTGCCGGTGGAACGTTCCCGCGAATCAGCACCACCTCGCGCGCCGTATCTCCCGTTTGTGACGCGACGTAGCCGGCGTTGGCGAGAATGAACGAGTCCTTGGGCGCGGTAGAGAACTCGCGCACCACTCCGATGAAATGGAACGGCACCGGGTGGTACTGGTGGTCCTTCGCATTCTGGAGCCGAAGGTTGATCACATCGCCCAGCTTGAGCTGGAAGTCGTTCACGGTCTCCTGCGACAACAGCGCCCCGTCGGGCTGCGCGGCCAGCTTTTGCATCGTACCCGCCGCGTCGTTGCTCGCGAAGAACGCGTTCGACAAGTCCGTGGCTTCACCGATCGTGAGCGCATTGACGCCATAAAGATCCTGGAGGTCATTCCCCACGTACGCAAAGCGGTGCATCATCGCCTGCACTGCACGGACTCCCGGAAGTTTCGCGATGCTATCGGCTAGCGGACCCGCCGGGTACGCGGTCGTTCCCGTGATGGTCACGTCCGACCCATTTGTGAGCGCCGCATCGACCCGCGACTGCACGTTGTAAGTCGTGTTGAACACCGCAGTGGACACCGCGAACGAAAACGCGAGAGTGACTAGCACGATGCCATGCGTAATCAGTCGAGCCTGACGCGAAACTGACGCGGCCACGATCGGTGACAACCCACCCGCGAGCGGACGAAACAGGTTCGCGATAAATGCTCGCCCTCCCGCCAAGCCGTGGCGGAAGATTCTCGTCACCAATAGCCCGACACCGATCCAGAGTGCGAGCGGTGCCAGGAACGATTCATAGGACACAGAAGTCGCCGCAACACCCTCAGGCGCGAGGACGATTTGATAGCCGGCCGCCGCCGTGCGCCAATACACCAGACCAGCGATCACCAGCAGGATAAGGTCGATCCACGTCCTCTCCCAGAATGGGGCTTTGTCCCGCCCTACCCTCGCTCGGCCCGCGCGCACCGAAGATTCCCGCGCCTGGCGCCACGCTGGTATCATCACAGCCGCGAGCGCAGTGCCAACCCCGATGACAAGCGCGATTACCAGCACTATCACTGTCTGCCGCATCGCAACCGGAGTCGTCACCATGCGGTTGGTGACTACCAGCGTGATGATGAGCGCAACGATTACCGCCGCGACGGAAACGACAATCGCCTCCAGCGACTCGAGGCGAAGAATCATCGAAGTCGTCGCGCCACGCGCTCTGAGCAGTGACTGTTCCCGTCGACGCCGATCGCCACCTGTCGCGCTCACCGCGAAGGTGAGGATGATGGCCAGAATCGCGCCCGGCAGGCCGAGGAAAAGAAAGAGGACCCGGGCATACAATGCGTCTTCTCTTACAGCATCGAGCCGCGCTGCAAGATTGTCGGCGACTATCGCACTGCCGGCGACGCGCGCCTCGAAGTTGTTGGCGAGCTGCTGGACGTACACATAGGCATCCCGCGGATCGGGTGGCAGAGTGTGATCCAACCTTACGTGCAGCTGCGTGTGAACTGTTCCTGGTCGGACAACGGCCTGCTGGTCGAACCATTGGTGCCAGATCGCAATCGGAATGACCAGCACATTGTCAGGGGGCGCCTGTGGCGCCGCGCCGGCGGGAACACCTACGGCCTGAAATAGTGCGTCTGCCTGGGGAAGGTCGACCACTCCATCGATGCGCGCTTTCACCGGCGGCAGCCCAATGCGAGTAATCGATACGGTATCACCCACCGAGACGTGAAGATTCGCGGCCGTTTGCTGGGCGATCAGAATTCCCTCGGTCGCCCCGAGCATCGGCCTGAGCTGCGCGGGGAAATCCTTCCAGTAGCTGGGCGTGATGCCGAGCACCTTGCCCTCGCCGGTGGTCTGCGTGGTGCTGCCGAGCGTGGCGCCGCCGCTCTTCGCCATGAATCCACTCACGTCCGCGTAGCCGACAGGATCGACCGTGCGCACGCGCGCGGATTTGTTGAGCAGTTGCTGGATGCTGTCGACGTTGGCGCTCGGCGTGAGCTGGATCTGCCAGTCGACGGGGACATCGCCGAGCGCACGGCGAGTCATCGTGGCCGCGCTAGCGTTGATGAAGATGCCGAGAATGGACAACAGGGAGATGGTAAGACTGACTCCAAGAACGGCTGGCAGCATCCGTCCGTAACGACGGCGCATGAGACCGGATAGCCACGTCGTGACCGCGCTCATCGCAGCACTCCATGATCCATCGTCCACTGCGTCTTCATGCGGCCGGCGACGAATGGATCGTGCGTGGCGATGACGAGCGCCGTGTCGCTGCCCTCGAGGCGGCGAAGGAGAAGATCGAGCAGGTGAGCGGCGGTGTGATGATCGAGCTGCCCGGTTGGCTCATCCGCGAGAATGAGCGCGGGCCGCGTGATGAGACTGCGCGCGACAGCGGCGCGCTGCGCCTGACCGCCGGAGATCTCGTCCGGCAGCTTGTCAGCAAGCACGCCCAAGTCGAGGGCGCCGAGTATTTCGGATGCGTCGTTGCGCGCCTCGTTGGCGTTCGAGCCGGCGAGGAGCCTGGGAACCTCGATGTTCTCGAGGACCGTGAGCGGCGCCAGCAGACTCTCCGTCTGAAACACGAAAGAGATCTTCGACGGTCGGAGAGTGCCCCGTTCACCAAGCGCGGGCCAGGTGACGGTGCCGGTGGTGGGCTCGTCTAGCGCGGCGAGAAGATGAAGCAGCGTAGACTTGCCGCTTCCCGATGGGCCAACGAGCGCGATGCGATCACCGCGCTGGATCCTGCACGTCGCGTGTTGCAGCGCCACCACCTCGCTGCCGTTGGTTCCGAACACCCGCCCCACGTCGATTGCTTCAGCAACGAGATCGCTAGCCATTGACGATCTTTCCGTCCTCGATGCGTATGACGCGGTCCGCGTGTTTGGCGATCGCGTCGCTATGTGTAACGATGAGGACTGCTCCACCGTTCTTTCGATGATCCTCGAAGAGCGCGAGGATCTTCTGCTCCGTCTCGGCGTCGACTTCACCGGTGGGCTCGTCGGCGATCAAAATGGGAGGCTTGGGGGCGAGCGCCACGGCCAGACCCGCGCGGGATGCTTCGCCACCAGAAAGTTGGGTTGGATATGCTTTGTCGCGCTGACTGATCCCCACGAGCTCGAGCACTTCGCCAATACGTGCGTCGTCCTTCTGGTAGGCGAGGCGCATCTTGAGTCGCACATTCTGCCGCACGGTCAAATGATCGAACAGATTCCCGCTCTGGAGCAGGATTCCTATCGACCGCGCGCGGAGGCTGGCTCGCGTTTTCTCGTCACGCCGGGTGAGACGTTCGCCGTTGATGTAGACGAAGCCGCCGTCGGGCTCGTCGAGCCCGGCGAGGCATGCCATGAGGGTCGATTTCCCGCTGCCGGACGGACCGACCACGGCGACGATCTCGCCGGGATTGATGCGCATGCTTACGCCGCGCAGCGCCTGTGTCTCGTCGTCGCCGATGTGGTAGAAGCGATACAGCTCACGCGCTTCGATGGCGGGGGGCGCTGCGGACGTTGTTGCCGAGCCCCCCGACGTAGAAATCACAGCCACCGGAAGCTTTTCGACATCCGGTTCCACTGATCGGCGTTGTCCGCCCCTTGCGGAGCCCACACCGTGAGTGTCGCCTCCTTCCCGCCCTTGTAGAAGATGTACGCGATGTTCTCCAGACGAATGCGTTTGTTGGTCACCGGGTTCGGATCGGAATTCGATGTGTACTTGATCACAACAGCATTGCCGCCTGGCAGATTCGATGCCGATACGCTGTTGATCGTCACGGCCTTGCCCTGCGACTGGATCTGCTTCGCCTCATTCGCTCGCGCGCTGGTCGCGGTCGGTGCCACAGTAGCGGGCGTGACGGCGACACCCACACCATCGAATTTGTTGACGAACGTCACATCGCCGCCGGCTTCCGTTCGCGCCCAGCCTTCCGGAACTTCCAGTTGAAAGCCTCCCGCCGTGTTGGAGTACTTGACGAAGGCCTGCGTGTCCGGAATGTCGCCCGGCGGATTAACCTCGGGCGCGACGGCGGTCTCGGTCGATGAGATCGGTGCCTCGGTGCCCGTCGTGGTTGTCGAAGAGGCGGCGGTGGTGTCGGTTTGCGAAGTTGTGCCTGAGTCCTTCGCTTTGCATCCGGCGGCGAGGACTACGAAGAGGATCGGTATGAGCGTTCGCATATGAGCCTGTTGAATTGGTGCGAATCACTCTAGCATTTTTGGTGCAAGCAGCCACAAACAGGAGCAGTGGAAAAACTCACGTTCACATTACCCGCGGATAACATGGGGCGAGCATGAGCACTCAGGTCATCTTCCTATTCGGACGCCCCGGCGTCGGTAAGCTCACCGTCGGCGAGCTGCTCTCCGCCGACACGGGGTACCGCCTCCTCCACAACCACGCGGTAGTGGATCTCGTAACCTCGCTCTTCTCCTTCGGGTCGCCTCCGTTCGTCGCGCTCCGTGAGAAGCTGTGGCTCGACGCCATTGACGCCTGCATCACCGCGAAACAATCAGGTGTGATCATGACGTTCGCACCGGAATCGACGGTCACCGACGAATTCATACCGACGCTCAAGAAACGCGTCACCGCCCGGCGCGGCGCGCTTCGCTTCATCGAGCTGCGCTGCGACGACGCCCAGCTCGAGAGCCGGCTCACCGCCGAATCGCGCGGGAGATTCGGCAAGCTGCGGGATGTCAATCAGTTCCGTCAGCTCGACAAAGCCGGCGCCTTCGATCGGCCGAAGATGCCCGCCGCTGAGCTTGTCGTAGACACCACCGGCCGCAACCCGCTCGAATCGGCGCAATTGATCGCGAATCATTTGCGTCAGGCTGGGGTGAACCCCCCCCTACGCCGCCGGAAAAGCTCCTAGCAAAGCTGCCGCAAAGCTTTCAGCTCCCTGCTTCAGTAGTGTGGATGCTCACGCAGCGTAACCATCTGTATTCAAAGCAGTCGGCCTCTGGTCGCCACCAGAAGATTTCCGTACGTTGGGTCATCAATCAAAGAGACTGATCCCGGTCTCTTCGAGACCAGCTGCCTTACTCATTCTGGGGATTCCTCTATGAAGTGGCGCGCTCTCTCATCGCTGCGATTCCCTCTTCTCCTCGCGGCCCTCTCTTTCACTCCAACACTCCTTTGCGCACAGGCGCAGGCAACCACCGGCGTCATTCGCGGCGTGGCCTCCGATTCGAGCGGCAAGCCCGTCGCCGCCTTCGTCACGGTACGCAACACCGAAACGAATTATACGCGCACGGTCAAAGCCAGCGACGAGGGCGTGTTCGTAACAACACTTCTTCCGCTCGGCAATTACAACGTCTCAGCGCGGGCCGTCGGTTACTCTCCGATAAACAAGTCGAACATCGGCGTAACCCTCGGCCAGACGGTCGATCTTCCGCTAATTCTCGTGCGTACGACGACGCAGCTCGCGGGCGTCACCGTGGTAGCGCAGGTCCCGACCATCGATCCCACGCTCTCGGCGGAAGCAACGCATCTACCCGCTGAGGTCGTTGGCGCGCTGCCAAATAACGGGCGCAACTATCTCAACCTGACACTGCTCACGCCGAACGTTGCGGTCACCCAAGGCCCCGACGGCGACGTGCTCAGCATCGGCGGGCAGCGCGGCATCCACAACAACGTCTCGGTCGACGGCGCCGACTTCAACAATCCGTTCTTCGGCGAGCAGCGCGGTGGGCAGAGACCGCCATTCACCTTCAATCTCGACGCCGTCCGCGAGATGGTGGTGGTCGCGCAAGGAGCGAACGCCGAATTCGGCAGATCGAGCGGTGGGTTCGTCAACGTCATCACGAAGAGCGGCACCAACGACTTGCACGGCGCCCTGCACTACTTCGGAAAGGCCGGAGCGTTGTCCTCTGATGCGGCGCACGCGAACCTCACGCTCAAGCCGGACTTCTCACAGAATCAATTCGGCGGCTCGCTGGGCGGCCCGCTTGTAAAGGACAAACTCTTCTTCTACGCCGCCTACGACCAGCAGGTTTACTCAGAGGTGAAGCAGAAGACGCGTCCGACGAGCCCCGCGCTCGACTCTCTCAAGACCTATCTCGCCACCGCGTTCAGTGGCGCCCTGGCTCAGGACTTCGGTCCCATCAGTCGCACCAACGACGCGCAGGTGGCGATGGTGAAGCTCGATTGGCGCATCAACGAGGTCCACAACGCTCAGCTCAAGTACAACTACACGAATTCGAAACAGGACAACGGCACGTTCGATGTCGATACCTGGGCACGCAGCGCCAACGCGATCGAGAAGGATTTTTCCAACGCGGTCAACGGCAGCCTGGTGTCGCATTTGACCAACACCATCGACAACGAGTTCCGATTCCAGTTCGCCCGGGAGGACAGGCCGCGCCCCTATTCGGGCCCGCTCATCCCGGGACAAAGCCGTCCGTTCTCCGACACCGGGATGGATTTCGCGTCGGGGTTCCGCTTCGGTGAGCCGTTCTTCATTCCGGTGAAATCGTACGACACCCGCGTTCAGGCACTCGACAACGTTTCATGGGTGAAAGGAAACCACATCTTCAAGACGGGCTTCGAGTACAATCGGACGGCCGAGCACCAGACGTTCATTGGTTTCGCGAATGGGCGGTTCATCTTCAACTCGGTGACGAGCTTCGAGAACTACGTACAGTTCGGAAACAATTACGTCGAGTGCAGCAACGCTCTGGGCGTGCAGGTGAGCACCTCCCTGACGGGTGCGTGCCCGCCGGGAACGTCGATCTCGGGACCGGTGCAGCTCTACCTCCAGCAGGCCGGAGTGAATGGTCTTTCGGTGGAAGCCTCAGGAACCCAGGTAATTCCGCAGCAGGATATCGGCTTGTTCATACAGGACAACTGGAAAGCCACGCCCACCCTCACAGTGAATTACGGTCTCCGCTGGGAAGGACAGAAGGAGCCCGATCCCATAACGCCGCCATCAGCAGTTTTCTTCTCAGGTTTCATCGGAAAGACCGTGACGAACTCGGCCGGCACATTCGCGTTCCCCTCGAACGGAAAGATTCCGTCTGACTGGAAGATGTTCCAACCGCGACTTGGCATTGCCTGGGATGTGAACGACGACGGAAAGGACGTCGTGCACGCAGCGGCTGGAATCAACTACGCGCGCATTCCGGGGTTGAACCTCGCCAGCGCGCGCAGCACCAACGGCTCGATTGGGCAAACGATTTTCCGTAATAGCGCGCTCACAGGGATTCTCGGTCCGCCGCCTCCGTACAACTCGCTGCTGCCGGCGCCCGCTGGTGCTCCGTTCCGTCCGGACATCTTCGTCTACGACGAAAACTTCAAGAATCCACGGACGATGAGCGCTTCGATCGGCTACGACAAGGAGATTTTCCATAAACTGGCGGCGTCCATAGAGTACATGTACGCCAAAACCGACAATCTCACCCGCTTCATCAACCGCAATGACGCCGCATTCGGCTCGCCATGGACCAGCGGACTCAATGGCACCGCCAACGGAGTTGGCGTTCTCACCACAATCGAGAGCTCAGCCAAGTCACGCTACCAGGGGGTTACTCTCGGGCTTGGCAGGTTGGCTGATCCCGATTTCCAGTACGAGGCGAACTACACGCTGTCGGTCGACAAGGCGGACGATGACAACGAGCGCGATCCTTTCAGCTTCCGCTACGCTCGCGCCAACAGGCTCGATCGGGAGTACAACTACAGCGATCGCGATCAGCGCCATCGCCTGAACCTGTGGGCGCTTTACCACTTCCCGTTCGACATTTACGGCAACACCCGCTTCTCGTTCTACTCGGCGCAGCCGACATCGGAGAAATGCATCAACAACCAGCCGAGCGGACAGCGGGCGACGTCGCCGACGGACAGAATCTGCGCTAACGGTACGATTCTGCTCCGCAATACGATCCGGCGCGACAATGCCTTCGCCAGCTGGGATATCCGGTTGTCGAAACCATTCCGTTTGAGAGGGAGCGGTCAGCTCGAGGCGCTGGTTGAAGTATTCAACGTTTTGAATCGCGACAATTTCCGGGATCCGTCGTCGGCGTCGCTGCTGTTCAACTTTGACGGGACGATTCGCAATGGGCTTGGCGATCCGAGACAGATTCAAGTCGGGGTGAGATACGGTTTCTAAGTTCTCGGCGTAGGGAACTGTGCGCCGGATCGAACGGGACGGGCATTGCTCGTCCCGTTCGTGTCGAGAACACGGAAGCAGGGAGCTGAAAGCTTTGCAGGCGACTCGCTGAGAGCTTTCATACTGGCGGTCTCGTATTTGAAGGGAAGGAATCAGCACTGAAACACTCGCGGCATCTTGCGGCTGCGGGGAGGCAGCATGATTCAGGCTCAAGAGGTTGCTCCGCTCGATACCATCCGTCGCAAGCCACGCGATGATGAGGTGGACGCCTACGGCATCACCCATCGCGGAAAGGTTCGCGCCGAGAATCAGGATCACTTCGTGATCGGCTCCCTCCGCAAGCGCATCGCCATTCGACAGTCGAGTGTCCCGCTCGAAGAGATCCCGCTCGAGGAGGAGCGCGTCGCTTCGTTCATGATGGTCGCCGATGGCGTGGGCGGAGGGTTGAAGGGCGAGCAGGCGAGTCGGATGGCTCTCGAAATAGCGACGCGGTACATCGCCGAGGGCGCTCGTTGTTACTATCGGTTCGACGAAGAAGGGGTCGACCTCGTCCAGGCGCTGGAAGAAGGCGCGAAGAGGTGCCACGAAGCGATTCAGGAGCGCGCCGAATCCGACCCCGATGCAGCCGGGATGGCAACGACGCTCACGCTGTTCATCGCCGTGTGGCCGTGGTACTACATCCTTCAGGTCGGAGACTCCCGCTACTACCAGTACCGCGACGGCAGGTTGACTCAGATTTCGCGGGACCAGACGGTCGCCCAGGAGCTGGCTGACCAGGGAATTATGCCCCGAGATCTGATGAGCAAGTCACCCTTGACGCATGTCCTCTCCAGCTCCATCGGTGGACGCCAGACCGCTCCCGTCGTCACCCGTCTTCCGAGCGCCTGGGGTACGATCCACCTCCTCTGCAGCGACGGCCTGACTCGGCACGTTTCAGATGAACGCATCGCCGAGCGATTGGGCGCGATGGAATCGGCGCGTCAGGTTTGCGAGCAGCTACTTCAGGACGCGCTCGATGGTGGGGGGAGTGACAATATCACCGTGGTGGTTGGACGGGCGGTCGCCAAGGAAGAGACGTAATTCCCTCGAACGGGACGAGCGGCGCTCGTCCCGTTCTGTTCGAGAATACTGAAGCAGGGAGCTGAAGGCTTTGCAGCTTATTTGCTGGGAGCTTTCATATCGGCGGTCCGAGGCTGCGCGCGTGCCGGACGTCCACCAAGTTTGTTCAGTAGGCCGTGTAGCATCCTCCTCACCTCAATGCATTCCCTCAGAAGAGAGTCGGCATCGCTTGGGGACATCGCTCCGATGTCGCGGGCCAGGATCAGGTGATACTCCAGTTCACAACCCGAGTTGAGCGCGATACGCAGGAACCGCGCAAACTCCCTTTCGCTTTCCTGGCGTCTTCCCTCAACGATGTTCGCGGGGATGGACATTGCCGCTCGAATTATCTGGCCGCGCAGTGATTGGTCCTGCGACCGACGCATTCCTGTAGCGACACGATGTGTATGCACGGCCAGTGCGTGTGCCTTCCGCCAAACATGCAATTTCTTGAAATCGCTCACACCGAACGGTGCCGTCGAAAGCCTGAACCACGTCCATCGTTTCATTCCGACTGTCGTCTCTTCACTTTCGCTGCAACGGGAATCGGTCTGCCTACCTGGAGCGCCACCGGAAAAGCTCCTAGCTAAGCAGCTGCAAAGCTTACAGCTCCCTGCTTGGGTTCTGTGGGTGCATCTAAGCACCGCGATCTCTCCCGATGTATTGTGTTACGTGTCCTCGATAATCCCGAAAAGGAAAGACAATGGTGGAGATCTCAATCCATCCGCGGAGTTCGGATCGACCCGGAGGCGGCACGGGGATGGTGGCACGGTCTCAGGATCATGGGATCCAATATTCCCGGCGTCCTCACCGCCGGCACCTTCTACCAACAAGGTGGGATTGTCTTTTACGACGTTCATGATCCGGAGCAAACGATCGTGCTGGAGCTGGAGCACGAGACCTATAAGCGGCTAATCGTGGAAGTGGAGGACCCCGAGGTCACTCGACAAATGATCGAGCGAGCTTTGAAGACCACCAAGAGTTGATTGTTTCCGAACTAGAACGCCATAAGAGGGGCTTCGAGCTAACCTGCTGCAAAGCCTTCAGCTCCCTGCTTCGGTATTTTGGATGCGTCCACGCGAGCTACTCCCTCCCGAACGCCCGCTGGAGAATTCCCTGAGCCTCGGCCTGGATCCGTTTCAAGTGGTCCGCGCCGAGGAAGCTCTCAGCGTACAACTTGTAAATATTCTCGGTCCCCGATGGGCGGGCGGCGAACCAACCATTCTCGGTAACGACTTTCAATCCGCCGATCGAATTGGTGGTGCCCGGCGCTGTCGTCAGTATGTTGACGATCTTCTCGCCGGCGAGCTCTGATTCTTTGATATCTCGCGCGGACAGCCCAGCCAGTATTTTCTTCTGCTCCGGCGTCGCGGGCGCATCAATTCGCTCGTAAACGGGATCCCCGAGCTCGCGCGTGAGGTCCCGGTACAACTCGCCCGGATCCTTTCCGGTGACCGCCGTCATCTCCGCCGCGAGCAACCCCATGATGATCCCATCCTTGTCGGTCGTCCACACGCTCCCATCTCGGCGCAGAAACGACGCACCCGCGCTCTCCTCACCGCCGAATCCAAGTGAGCCGTTCACCAATCCGTCGACGAACCACTTGAACCCAACGGGCACTTCCTTGAGTGTGCGGCCGAGGCGGGCGGTTACGCGATC
>WNFP01011106.1_pt1 | contig 14911 bp, 14 predicted proteins | sample 5400201 | NCBI WGS metagenome assembly WNFP01 (sample SAMN13153355, study PRJNA577476) | soil metagenome | isolation source: 115 cm saprolite under Madrone tree | place: USA:California | collected 2016-06-14
AGTCTTGGGGTTTAACAACTACAGGGGGCGCTTCAGACTAACCTGAGGCGCCAGTAGGCCTTCAGATCCAGTTAGGATTTGGACAGTTGTTCCGGGTCTGACGAAAGGTCCAAAAATGCGCTATCTAAGGTATCTCGCTTTACTGGGCATTTTCATGCTTACCGCAAGTTACTCCAAGGCTCAAGTTTCCGTTGGCATTGGAGTCGGACCGGGCTACGGCTACGTCGGCGCAGCTCCCGTTTGCTCGTACGGTTACTACGACTACTACCCCTACGAATGCGCGCCCTATGGCTTTTACGGTCCTGGCTATTTTGTCGGCGGTGTCTTTATTGGCGCCGGCCCGTGGTACCGCGGCTACTATGGCCGTAGCGGATACGGCTACTATGGACGCGGGCGTGGCTACGCTCGGGGCTATAACAACGACCGCTTCTATGGTCGTGGCAACAACAACTACAACGGTCGCGGCAACGGCTACTCCGGTCGCAGCGACGGCCATTATGGTCGCGGCAACGGGTACTCCGGCCACAACAACGGTTACTCTGGTCGTGACAATGGCTACTCCGGTCATAGCGGTGGTGAAGCCCGAGGCGCAGGTGGCGGTGGCTACCACGGTGGCCATGGGAGCGGAGGCTCTCACGGCAACGGAGGCGGTGGATCCCGCGGCGGCGGACATCGGTAATTCGCCTGAATTCTTCAACAGAGAAAAGGAACGGCTGGCAGCAGATGCTGCCAGCCGTTTTCCATTGTGATGCAGTTTCTCGTAAGAGTTGGAGACAACCCAATCCTGCCGCCCACGGCAGCCAGCGCGGAAACAAGTCTTACAGGGTCCGCGAAAATGGGGGAGCCCAGATAGCGCCACCGCGCCCCATACTATTGCTCACTAATTCCCGATTTCTTTTTACTGATCCCTGATTACTGTTTACTGGCCGGCAGCGGCGGCCGCCGCCGCTCCATCTCCGTCGGCACGGCGATCGAACGTGCCCCATTCTTGCCCGCGGCGCGTATGGCAAAGAAGTGATTGTCGGTGGAAACGCCCTTCAAGACCGTTTCACCGGACGAAGCCGCAAAATCATAAACCTGCCAGCGCGGATCGCTGGTCTCGCGCCACAGGATTTCAAATCCCGCCCTTTCGGAATCCTCTTCGGCCGACCAGGACATTTTAGCGTCCGGCGTCACCGCGCCCGTGAGCTTTGCATCCTTCGGCGGGGCCGGAGCCAGCGCCAATTGCCGCAACGCCTCCGCATTGTCCCGCGCCACGTCGCCCATAAACGTAAAGTTGAGATACTTCTCAAAATCACCGTATTCGATTCCGTTTTCCGTGCGCGGCGTTTGATGCTGGTGATCGTAATCTTCGAGCGGCTCGGTAAATCGCACCGCCGGCAGCCCCGCTTTGTAAAAAGGATAGTGATCCCCGCCGCGCCCATACCGGTCCACCCGGAAAATCATTCGAATCGCCGCGCGTCCATCGATGTCCTCGACCGCGCGCGCCAATTCCCGCGAAGGTGAATCCGCATCGTCGATTTCGCCATTCCCGGAAAAGAGCCGCACGCGATGCGGCGCACCAGTCGCGGAATCGGCGCCCACGATGTCATCGTCCAGCATTCCGCCAACGGTATAACCCTGCTGTTTTGCCCATTCGAGAAGGTGTGTGCTGCCCAGCAGCCCCTGCTCCTCGCCCGAAACCGCCGCAAAAAGTATCGTAGCGCGATACGTTCCGTGCCCGTTTGCCCCCGCCTGGCTCAGCAGCCGCGCGCATTCCACGCTCACCGCGACGCCCGAAGCATCATCGTCAGCGCCGGGAGCATCGGCATTCGGATCCATCACATTCGAAGGCCGAGAGTCAAAATGCCCTGAAACAATGAAAATTGTTTTCGCCAGCTTCGGATCGGAACCGGGAAGAATGGCGTACACGTTTTCGAGCGGCATCGGTTTTCCAGAAGTTCGCTCCGAAGTCGATTCGAATTTATCCACCAGCACCTGCAATTTCCCCCCGGAATCTTTCGCGATCTTATTCAATCGCGCCACAATCGCATCGCGTCCGCAACCAATCCCCCGCTTCGAATCCGTCCACGAAGAAAGCGTCAGCCTCGTCCCGCACGCAACAAGTTTCCCGATCAGCGCGCGCATCGATTTCTCATCCACCGCCTGCCGCGGAACGCCTCCCGCAGGCCGCGCCAGCAGCTTCGGCTGAGGATTGGGTTGGCCCTGCGCCGGCTCCGCCGGATCGCGCTGTACGGTTCGCTGCGCGAGAGCAGGTATCGCCATCAGCCCGAGCACGACGACCGCTGCAGTCAAGACTCTTAAGCTGAAACTGCAAGTTCCGCTTGATCCATTTCCCATGGGTGATTCTCCCGCGAACGGTCAGTTCGAAATCGACCCGGCATTCTAGCGCGACTGGGCATCCGAATAATAATGCTATTGTCCGTCCGGCTCGGTGGCATCGCGGCATCTGCGTGCCATGCCACGATTTTCGTGCCTTTCTTAAAATTGACATCCCTCCCACTACTCTGGAACTATCAAGGGCGCTCCTACACCCATCGGCCGTATTGTTCCAGGGCTTCGGCGCCTGAGGGCTCATGTGTAGGCAGGCGGAGGGGAACTTCGGCATGGTGGCTGGCATTCGCACACGCGACCTTCGCAAGGTCTACACTTCAGCGCCTCCCGTGGCCGCTGGCACCGGGGGCTTCTCGTTCGGCGCGCCGAAAGCCAAGGGTAAACAGCCAAAACCGGAGATCGTCGCGCTCGATGGAATCTCGCTTGAAATATTGCCGGGAGAAATCTTCTGCCTGCTGGGACCCAACGGCGCTGGCAAGTCCACCACCGTTGGCGTCCTCACTACGCGCGTGCGCCCAACCAGCGGCCAGGCTTTTATCGGCGAACACGACGTCTGGAAGGAGCAAGTCGCCGTCAAGCGCTTGATTGGCGTTGTTGCCCAGCGCCCCAATCTTGATTTCTCGCTTACAGCGCGTGAGATTCTGGCCTTCCATGGCGCCTATTTCGGCCTTTCCTCTCACGAACGCGCCAAGCGTGCGGAAGTCCTTCTCGAGCGCTTCAAGCTCACCGATCGCGCCGACCAGATGGTCCGCGGATTCTCCGGCGGCATGATGCAGCGCCTCTCCATCGCTCGCGCCATGATGCACGACCCACAAGTCCTTTTCCTGGACGAGCCCAGTGCCGGCCTGGACCCGCAGACCCGTTTGCTCTTGTGGGAAATCGTCCGCGAATACAACCAGAGCGGGAAGACCATCCTGCTGACCACCCATAACATGGAAGAGGCCGACGCGCTGTGTAAGCGCCTCGCCATCATCGATCACGGCCGGGTCATCGCTTTGGGAACTCCGCAGGAGCTCAAGGCTTCCGTTCCCGGCGGCTTCCTCCTGCGCCTCCGCTTTGGCCGGCACTCCCCAGATCTTCTGCAGCGTCTCCAAGGCTTGGCCGGCGTCAGGGAAGTGCGCGCCACCGACGGCGATGGCACTGACCTGTACGCCGACCGTAGCGGTTCGCTGGTTGCCGAGGTCGCCAATCTCGCCTCCGCTGCCGGCGTCGAATTGTGCGACGTGCACATCTCCGAGCCCAGCTTGGAAAATCTCTTTCTGCACCATACCGGAAGGAGTTTGCGCGAATGAACTGGAAGGCCTTTCTGGCCATGCTCGCGCGCGATGCCCACGTCGCTCGCCGCAATTTCGTGGCGCTCTTGTTTCAAACTTTTTTGCAGCCGCTGATGTTTGTGTTTATTTTTGGTCGCGTGATGGTCGGCAGCGGCTACATGCCTGCCTCATACAAGAGTCTCTTGCTCCCGGGAATCATGGCTATCTGCATGGTCGGCACTGGCATCTGGGCCGTCGCCATGCCCTTGATCGCCGAATTTCAGTTCACCCGCGAGATCGAAGACCGTCTGCTCGCTCCCATGGAGATTTCCTGGCTGGCCATCGAAAAGGTCGTCGCCGGTACGCTGCAAGCGCTCGCCGCTGGCTTCATGGTCATTCCGGCCGCCTGGTTGTTGCTCCGCCCCGGCGTGGATTTGAACGTGCCCCATCCCATTCTCTTTGCGGTCGTAGCCTTGCTCGTTGCTCTTTTCTCCGCGACCGGTGGCCTCGCCCTCGGCTGCAGCATGCAGCAGACCCACATCGGCCTCATGTTCAGCCTTATCGTGGCTCCCATGATCTTCTTCGGTTGCACCTATTATCCTTGGAGCGCGCTGGACAAATTCCCGATCCTGCAAAAAGCCGTGCTCGTAAATCCTCTCGTTTACGCCAGCGAAGGCCTTCGCGCCACGATGATTCCCCAGTTCCCGCATCTCCCTTTGGTGGCCGTGGTCATCGGCCTTGTCTTTTTCAACGCCTTGCTGCTCGCCGTCGGCCTCCGCAATTTCCACGGGAAGTCCGTCAGCTGAGCTTCTCGAGGAAACCATGAGATTCGCGACGATTGTATTTTGGGTTGCGGGCATCTGGGGCCTGCTGGTCCTCACGCCGCTTTACTTTATGTTTGATCTCATCGGGCGCAACGATCCGCCTCCCATCACCCATCCAGGTTTCTTCTATGGATTCGTCGGAGTCGGCTTGGCATGGCAGGTCGCCTTTATCATTATCGCGACAGACCCCGTGCGCTTTCGGCCTCTGATGATTCCTTCTTTGCCGGCGCGGACCTTCTTCTCGGCCTCCTATTTATCGCGTACTTCAAGACTTCTTCTCGCGCATCCAATGCGCCATGAATTTTCACCTTCAACTTTGAACCTCCACCTCCCGTTTTGCCGATTCCGCTGCTTGTGCTAACGTTTTCCGTTTATGAAGAAGCGCATAGGCGTGCTCTTAAGCGGCCGCGGCTCGAACTTCGAAGCCCTGGCGGAAAGCGTTGCGGCGGGAAGGATTCCGAACGCGGAGATCGCCGTGGTCATCAGCAATCGCGAGGGCGCGCCGGGCATCCAGCGCGCGGAAGCGCGTGGAATCAAGACGAGCGTGATTCCTTCGAAAGGCTTGGAGCGCGAGGTCTATGACCGTCAGGTCGCTGCGGTTCTTGACGAACAGCAAGTCGATCTGATCTGTCTCGCCGGATACATGCGCCTGCTGTCTCCCTTTTTTGTCGCAAGATTTCTGAACCGCATCCTGAATATTCATCCTTCGCTGCTCCCGTCGTTCCCCGGGCTGGAATCGCAGCGCCAGGCCCTCGAATACGGCGTGAAATTCGCTGGTTGCACCGTCCATTTCGTCGACGAAAATCTCGACGCCGGCCCAATCATTTTGCAGGCCACCGTCCCCGTGCTCGACGGAGACACGGAGGAATCCCTTTCATCAAGAATCTTGAAGGAAGAGCATCGCATCTATTCCGAAGCCGTTAAAATCGTCCTGAAGGGCAAATACAAAATCGCCGGTCGCCGCGTGCTCTTAACAGTCTAAGCCGCGGTGTGCTCCTGACAGTCTAGGCCACCGTGAAATTTGTCATCCTGAGCGAAGCGAAGGATCTCAGCGTAAGATAAGGCGCCCAAATTATAATCGAGACTCCCAACGATCATTCGAAATGGCCGAAGCCAAATTCAAGCCCGTCGCCGAACAGCTCGCCTACTTGAAAAAAGGCGTCGCCGAAATCATTCCCGAAGCCGAGCTAGCCGCCAAGCTCGAGAAATCGCTGAAAACCGGTAAGCCCCTGCGCGTGTATCTGGGCGTGGACCCGACGGCGCCCGACATTCATCTAGGACACACCGTCGTCCTTCGTAAACTAAAACACTTCCAGGATCTCGGCCACACCGCGATCTTCCTGATCGGCGATTTCTCCGCGATGATTGGCGACCCAACGGGCGTATCGGAAACGCGCCCTCCTCTAACGCGCGAGCAAGTCGACGCCAATGCCAAGACTTACCTCGAACAGGTTTACAAAATCCTCGACCGCGAAAAAACTGAAGTCCGCTACAACAGCGAATGGCTCGGTAAAATGTCCGCCGAAGACACCGTGCGCCTTTGTTCTCACTACCGGCTGGCGCGCATGCTGGAGCGCGAGGATTTTCGTTCGCGCCTGGACAAGGGCCAGCCCATTTCCGTGCATGAGCTTTTGTATCCTCTGCTAACCGCGATGGACGCCGTGAAATTGCAGTCCGATGTCGAACTCGGCGCCACCGAGCAAAAGTTCAATTTGCTAGTGCACCGCGAAATCCAGGGCGAGTACGGTTTGCCGGGCCAAGCCATTCTGACCATGCCGATTCTCGTCGGCCTCGACGGCTCGCGCAAAATGTCCAAGAGCCTCGGCAATGACGTCGGCATCACCGAAGCCCCCGGCGAAATCTTCGGAAAAACAATGTCCATTCCCGACGAACTGATGTGGTCCTACTACGAGCTGGTGACCGACCGCGCGCCCCAGGAAATCACGGCGCTGAAGCAGGAAGTAGCCAGTGGCAAATTGCATCCGATGGATGCGAAAATGCGCCTCGCGCAAGAAGTGATCGCTGCTTTCCACGGCAAAGACGCCGCCCGCAAAGCTGCCGAAAATTTCCAGCGCGTCTTCCGCGAACGGCTTGCGCCTGAGGAGATGCCAGAGATACGGCTGACACGCCGATCAGATGGGTTTTTGGTGACGCAAACTCGCGACGCAGCTCTGCAAGTCATATCGGCGTCTCCGAAGTGGCCGCAGCTATTGAAATACCTTTCTCAGGCAGAATCCATCTCTGAAGCGGCACGGATCGTCGAGCAAGGCGGTCTAGAAATCAACGGGAAAATCGTCAAGAACCCCACAGCCAAACTTGACACCACTAAGGATGCTTCCTACGACGTGCGGGTGGGCAAGAGGAAGTTCCTGCGCATCATCGTCGAATAAGTCTTATGAAAGTCATTTTGTAGTGCCGGAGCATGCTGCGCCACTACAACTACCAAACAAACCGCCTTCGTCAAGCCAGCACCTCTGAGACTAACTGAGAGACGTGCTCCGCGATCGCCGGCGCCGCTGTTAGCCCCGGCGACTCCATCCCCACCAGGTGAATCGCCTGCGGCACCTTGGGATCTCGCGTGATTACGAAATCAACGATCCCTTTGTGTTCCGGCGGCACGAGTTTCGGCCGCAACCCCGAATACCCAAGCTGCAAGTCCTTCTCCTCAATTTCCGGCAGCAGCGTTTTCGCGCTGTGCGCGAAGTCCGCAATCGGCAACCGGTTCTTTTCGTAATTGTCTTTTCCTTCGACGTACGTCGCCGTCGGCCCCAGCAGGAAAGTTCCCCACAGCGTTTTCGTAAAATGCACTCCAAGGCTGAGCCCGTCCGCGTGCGGCAGGGGATACACAAGATTGTTGATCAGCGTAGAACGCGGGCCACGCACCTCGCAGTACTCGCCGCGCACCGGGTAGATCCGCCACGAGTGATTCCCCAGCATTGCTGCGACTTCATCGGCAAAAAGTCCCGCGGCGTTGATCACGCATCGCGCTTCAATCGTTTCATCCTGCGCGTCCTCTTCGTCGCCGATTCGCAAGCCGACGCGGATAGTTTCGCCGGACGGCTCCAGCGAAGTGACCCGTGCGAACGTAACAACATTCGCCCCCTGATTCGTCGCCACCCGCGCATACGCATGCACAAGTTCTTCCGCGGAGACGATGCCGGTCGAAGGTACGTCCAGCGCCGCAACACCTTTGATATGCGGCTCTCTCTTACGAATTTCGTCAGCGCCGATCAGTCGAAGCCCTTCGACCCCGTTCTCTTCTCCGCGCTTCTTCAGCGCGACGAGTTCGGTTTCCTCGTGTGCATCGACGGCAACGACTAGCTTCCCGCAGTGACGAAACGGAACTTTATGCTTCGCACAAAACTCGTACGTAAGACGATTCCCCTCCACGCACAACCGCGCCTTCAACGAATTTTTCGGGTAGTAGATGCCGGAGTGGTTCACGCCGCTATTGCGCGTGCTCGTAGCCATGCCCAGCTTCGGATATTGCTCGACAAGAAAAAGGTCCTGCCAGCGCTCGGAAACAGCGCGCGCGATGGCGCAGCCGATCACGCCACCGCCGATGATTAGAATATTGGCCTGGTCCATGAAATCAGAATATCGAAAAGTGGGATAGGAAAACAGCAGATCGCTTGCCCGGAAAATCAGGCTCCTCAAGTCTCTGCGGTAGCTTCCGCGGCTATTGGTCGCCGCCGACCGCGTCAAAAAACGAATTACACGCAGCCAGACGCGACTCCGTCCCGTCGTGCACCGCATAGGAGGCCTGTTTGTTGGGTTCATATCCATTGCGCCAGAGCGATGCGGCGCCGTGCGCGCCATCTTTGTTGATGGCGTAAAAATAGATGTGAAATGTTCCGAGCTTTTTCTTGTCGTTTTTGTAGTTGTGCGCGACGCGGGCCATTGCTTCTAGGCAGGCGTCCGTCGGCGATTTGCCTTGTCGCATCATTTCGATAATGGTGTGCCCGCCGGAAATTTTGATATTTTCTTCGCCCTTGCCGGTCGAGCCTGCGGCGCCCACTTCATTGTCTACGCAGCAGCCCGCCCCAATGATCGGCGAATCCCCGACGCGGCCGGGAATTTTCCACGACAATCCGGAAGTCGTCGTCGTGGCGGAGATGTCTCCGTTCGAATCAACAGCCATGCACGGAATCGTGCCCGTCGGCGGATGCGCGATAACGCGCTCGGCGTAGGCGATCTGTTTTTCATCTCCGTCGAAGATTGCTGAAATATGTTCTTTCCATTCCGGCGAATCGATTCCTGGCCGCCAGTTGAAAGAAGATTTTGCCTTCCACGCGAGCCAGATTTTTCGCGAGTGCTCGGTGAGGAGATTCATCTCCTCGAATCCTTCGGCCACGGCAAAGCGCCGCGCGCCGGCGCCAACGATCATCACGTGGTTGGTTTTCTCCATGACCGTTTTCGCAAGGCGCGAAACATTTTTGATGCGACGCACGCTCGCGACCGAGCCGGCGCGGTGCGTCGGCCCGTGCATGACGCTGGCGTCCAGCTCGACTTCGCCTTCTTCGTTGGGTAGTCCGCCGTAGCCAACGGAGTCATCGTTGGGATCATCCTCGACGATAGTGACGGCCGCGACGACGGCGTCCAGCGTGTCGCCGCCCTTTTTAAGGATGTCCATTCCTTTATCGAGGGCGTGAAGACCGTTGGCGCTGGAAATGATCAGCGGCCGCTTGCCTTGCGCAGGACTACCCGGATATGCGGGTGCAGTTGCCGCCGCGCCATTCGAATCGGACAACGTGCGGCCAAAGAGTTTGTTAGCCCCGGCAATCGCGCTGCCCGCAAGCGAAGTGAGAAAGAATTTACGGCGTGACCACAGTTCCATTTGGAGACCCTCCTCAGTGTGCGGAGGGCACTATACAACAGTTGATAGTCGATAGTTGAAAGTCGAAGAGGCGGGACGCGAAATCTGAGATAAAAAAGATAGCCAAGCTGAATTTTGCAATGAAAGAGGGAAGATGAAGATCAGGATTAACTTGCGTTGCGTTATTTTTGTTTTGGGTCGAAGGCTTCGCGCAGGCCATCGAGCATGTGCGTTGCGGCTTTTGGGTTATCCGTCTTTCGAATGTCCGACCAGAGGGAGTTACCGGTTTTCGGATCAATCACGGAGATGCGCGTGGAGCCAGGTGGCACTGCTTCATCGGCGCTCGCAACATTTTGGTTGTCAGTTTTTGGCTTAGAAGCTTGAGGATTTTCTCCGCCAGGAACGAACTTCACGTAATTGCCGTTCGAAAGGCGCAGCACGATATCCGCTTTCTGCGGCGTGTCGACAATCTGCAGTCGCCCCCATTTCGATAGCTCAGTGTAAGCGGTGTTCAGCAGCTCTGCGGAAGTCGTCTGGTTATCGACGTGGACCGTTTTGGCTGAGACCACGGCCGCAGGAAGCGAGGCGCGTTTGTCGTGTTTGTCGTTGGCCTGGATTGTTATTGTACTGAAGAGCGCGAAGAGCGTGGCGGCCGCAAATACGCGCACGAAAGATTTCATGAGGACACACTCCTTGCCGCACGGACGCAGACCGATGCGGCCACAAAGCAAATTGAATTTTACTAGGAGTTTATGGCAAAAAGGAACGGCTCATAACTGGACTGAAGTTGAGAAAAAGTGCAGATGGCGCGGCGATTGTGGGCCTGTCCGGTGGGGTAGTGCGCGCCGGAGGGATTTGAACTCCGAGCGGCCACCCTAGCCGGAAGTAGCGGGCTTCGCGGGGAATTCGCCTTCCCAGCGGTCAATCACGACGCAGGCGACACAATTCCCGAGTACCGTGACGGCAGTTCGTCCCATATCCATTAGCTGATCGATCGCGAAGAGAAGAAATAATGGTTCCATGGGCAGATGAAACGAAGTTGCCGCGCCGAAAACAATCAACAGCGAAGCGCGCGCCACGCCGGCAGTTCCTTTACTGCTGATCAGAAGCGTCAGGATCATCATAACTTGCTGGCCGATGCTGAGGTGCAGCCCCGCGGCCTGAACCACAAAAAATAAGGCCAAAGACTGATAGAGACTCGCGCCGTCCATATTGAAGCTGTAGCCGGTGGGGAGGACGAAAGCAACGATTTCGCGCGGGACGCCGAAGGACTCGAGTTGCTCGATGGCGCGAGGCAAAGTGGCCTCCGAGCTCGCGGTCGCGAAGCCGATGGTGACGGGCTCGGCGACGGCGTTGATGAAACGCTTGAGGGGGATACGCGCCCACAACGTGATGGGCAGCAGAACGCAGAAGATGAAGAAGGCGAGAGCAACGTACATGGTGGCGAGGAGTTTCAGGAGCGGGAGGAGGACTCCCAAACCGAGGTGTCCGACGGTGTAGGCGACGGCCCCAAAGACGCCGAGCGGCGCGGCGTACATGACCAGGTTGGTGAACCTGAACATGGTTTCGGAGAGGCTCTCGGCGAAGGCGAGAATGGGGCGGCGCTTGGGCTCCGGAACGAGCGCGAGCGCCATGGCAAAAAGGACGCTGAAGACGACGATTTGAAGCACCTGGCCTTCGGCCACAGATTTCGCGATGTTCTCCGGGAAAATGTCGGTGATGAGTTGGGCCGCGGTGTGGGGCGAAACATTGAGGGCTTGCGCCGCGGAGGACGGAGGGAGATGGACGCCTTCTCCTGCGCGGCTGATGTGGACGGCCGCATAGCCGATGAGCATCGCGAGCGTGGAGACGACTTCGAAGTAGATGAGGGATTTGATGCCGAGGCGGCCGACTTTCTTGAGGTCGGAGTGGCCGGCAATGCCCACGACGAGAACGCCGAAGAGCAACGGCGCGATGATGACCTTGATGAGGCGCAGAAAGATGGTGCCGAGGAGTTGCAGGTTTACTGCGATGGAGGGCCAGTCGTGGCCAAACTCCGCGCCGGCGAGGAGGCCGACGAAGATCCAAGCGGTCAGCGAGCGGCGGGAGGTGGCATAGGCGGCGAAGAGAATGATCGCCAGCCATCGCAAGAGCATTGGAACGAGCGCGGGCAGCGGCACCATCTGAGCGCCGGCGAGGAGCGATGCGGCAATAGCAAGGGTGGCGGTCAGGATGGCCGCTGCCAGGAATTTGTTTTTCATCGGCGCTGGGCGAAGGATTCCATCGGTGCCGAAAGGTATGCTGCTTCGGCTCGCGTGTCAATAAGAGCGGGAAAGCGGGAAGCAATGAAGCAAAGAAGTAACGAGGTGAGGAGTGCTCGACGGGGAGATGAGTTCCGAAATGGGAATTGTTGCGAGGAGGCCCTCGCAGGGAGAAAACTTTTGGCTTGAAGGATGTACCCCCCTGTTTTTTGTAAGTTTTTTGTAAGTTGCATCTAGAGGGCTTAGCCCTGCTGTAAGTCTTTTGCAACACTTGGGCTCTGTTGACATCCTCTATATTCACGATTATTCACGATATAAATCGAAACCTCAAGTACTTGTCTTTGTAGCTCTGACCCGCACCGCGACCTGCTTAGATCAGGACGGATAGGGCAGTGCTTCGAATGAGAGACGTTGCTACCAAGACGGCCCGGCGCCTCCCCGACCGGAGTCGGGATAAACGCCAAGCGGGCCCTACAAGGCAAATTCGAAGAGCGCGCGGGGGCATTTGGGTGAGACGCGATGAAGAGCACAGCCAAGAATGGGAGTGCTGCGAACAGAAGGGCACGATATCGTGCCCCTACAAAACAAAATTGAAGAAAAAAACTTTTTGCGCAACCTGAGGCAACGTACTGGCATCCCATGGGGAGGCAGAAGTTAAGAGGACCCGTACGGAAGTGCACGAATGTGCAATTCTGTGCGGATTCTTGGCTTCGGCCGCCCCAGCTGCTTCATCCTCAGCCGCCATCCCGGCCCGTGCAGTTTAGCTAAGCGGGCCTTACCGGCCTGTTCAGCTATCGGGCCTTAGCGGCCCGTCCAGCCAATCCAACTAGGAGGGTCGTAGCATGCAAAATCTGAGAGTAGCTGTATTTGCGTTGTGCACTGTGCTGATCACTATGCTGTTTGGGGCCACACTCGCCCCGGGCGCTCGAGCGGATCAGTGGGACAGAAAAACCATCGTTACCTTCAGCGATTCGGTGGAAATCCCCGGGCAGGTTCTGCCGGCGGGAACGTACGTCTTCCGACTGGCCGATAGCCCTGCCGACCGGCACATCGTCCAGATTTGGAATGCGGATGAGACCCAAATCCTGGCAACGACCATGGCCATTCCAAACACTCGCTCTGAACGACCCGATAAATCCATTTTCGAATTTGAGGAGCGCGCGGGCAACGCGCCCATGGCCCTCAAAGTGTGGTTTTATCCGGGAGACAGCACGGGACAGGAGTTCATCTATTCCCGATCGTCGTATTCCAACAGGCGGTAGGGACGGTTGGCGCCAGGGATGAATCGGGAAATCCCTGATCCACGCGGATGGGACGGGGTTTTCATCGGTACGCGGTGGAAGCCTCGGCCCTACGCAAAGCACGGGTCTAAAAGACCCGCCCCTACAAGAGAGGAGGGTTCGCCCGCGTGCTCCATCGCGCTTGGCAAATCGCTTGGGGTTTGCCAATCGAGGTCGTGTAAAATCATTTACCGGGGGACGGGCCCAATGAGGGATGAGAGCACCAAGCAGGCGGCGCAGGAATACCTGGCGGCAAAGCTCACGGAAGAAGAGCAGATATACGAAGAGACGCACAATGTGGCATTGGCGGTCGCGCGCGCTCCCCTGGTTTGGAAGAGCGTTAAGGATGCTATTTTCGAGAAGTGCGCTGAATGGAATGCGGTGACGCAGGAAGAGACTCTTATCTGCAAGGAAACGGCGATTGGAGATCTTAGGATTTGGTGCGCGGCCAGATCGAAACAGATGACGGTGCATTTCGATTCCAAGAAACTTTTAATCACGGTGAAGAACGCTGGGCGGCTGGAACACGAGAAAGACGTGATCCTGCACATCGAAGGATACCGGACAGGCGCCGACCGGTCCGACCGGGATGTTCACCTGGTGCGGAACGAGCAGGCGGTGAACATCGATATGTTGATTGTGGGCGAACTTCGCGTGCTGACGGGATTAGGCCGGCAAAGAGGGGCGTAGGAGTTAGGGAATAGGCACCGGGCAGACCTTCCGAGAATCGATCTTTCCACAAATTCAAAGTTGAGTGTTGCGCCTACGGCGCTGCGGCAGAGGAAAAAAGCCTCAGGGCTGAAGGCCTGACCTACAGCAGCGGTCACTCGGCGCCGAGGGGGAGGAAGTATTGGGCGCCTTTGACGGGCTCCTAGAGGCGGCGTAACAAGAGCTGGAGGCCGTCGCCACGCGTGCCAATGCGGATCTTGCTGCTATGCATTCCAGAAGTGTAAGCTGCGGCGGGACGTGGGGAGAAGATAATGGCGCGCAGCAATGCAATTCGAGATTCAGTTCTGCATGCGATTGGCAATACACCCGTTGTACGGCTGCGGAAGGTCGTCTCGCCATCGATGGCTGAGGTTCTCGTAAAGCTGGAGTACTACAATCCCACCGGCTCGTACAAAGATCGCATGGCGTTGGCGATGATTGAAGGGGCGGAGGCGCGCGGCGAGCTGCGCCTGGGGATGCGCGTGGTTGAGTGGACGGGAGGAAGCACGGGATCCTCTCTCGCAATGGTCTGTGCGATCAAAGGCTACCACTTCACGCCCATTTCTTCGGACGGATTTGCGAAAGAAAAGCTGCAGACCATGCGTCTTTTTGGTGCGGACCTGGAGATTTTCCCGGCTGAAGGCGGCAAGCTAGTACCGGAGCTTTACCAGAGAATGAAGAGCCGCGCCGAAGAGTTGGCGCAGCAGCCCGGCACTTTCTATACAAATCAGTTCAATAACGCGGACGCGATTCGGGCCTACATGGGAATCGGGACGGAGCTGGTCGAACAGGCGGGCACCGGTCTGGCGGCGTTTTGCGGCGGAGTGGGCACGGCCGGAATGATCGTCGGTGTGTCCCGTGCGCTGAGGGAAGCCGGATGCAAGGCGCGTATTGTGGCGCTCGAGCCTGCGACGTCGCCGGTGCTCACCACGGGGAAAGGAGGGCCGCACCGAGTCGAGGGGATCGCCGCCGGATTCCGGCCGCCGCACCTGAAGCCTGGCGAGTACGATGAAGTGCGCACGATCGAAGAAGGAGCCGCTCGCGAGATGGCGCGACGCCTGGCGAAGGAGGAAGGAATATTTGCTGGTACGTCATCCGGCCTGAACGTCACCGCCGCGTTGCAACTGGCACAGGAGCTCGGGCGCGGCAGCACCGTTGCCACGGTGGCCGTAGACAGTGGTTTCAAGTATCTCGCAGGGGATTTATATCAGCAGTAAGCGAATACCCTCGAAGCTTCCTCGTGGGGTGACTACGACCTCCTACTCAGAGGCGCCCAGGGGGAGGAAGTATTGGGTGCCTTTGACGGGTTCCTGGAGACGCTTGAGGAGGAGCTGGAGGTCTTCGCTGCGCTCGACGAAATCGATGTCGGAGGTGTTGATGACCAGGAGGTCGGAGGCGGCGTAGCGGAAGAAGAAATGTTCGTAGGCGCGGGCGACTTCCTCGATGTATTCGGGGG
>WNFP01003398.1_pt1 | contig 14905 bp, 12 predicted proteins | sample 5400201 | NCBI WGS metagenome assembly WNFP01 (sample SAMN13153355, study PRJNA577476) | soil metagenome | isolation source: 115 cm saprolite under Madrone tree | place: USA:California | collected 2016-06-14
CGTGCCGCTCTCATGGCGCGCGTGCGCACGCTTGCGTGCCGCACCGCCGCAGCGTATCTGGAACAGATCGGCGGCTCAGTCTCTCGGCGCGAGGTGCGGGCATGAAACCTGCTGCCAAAGACGCAATGGAAAAGCGCGTCGAGCTTCTGTTCGAAATCGGATGTGAGGAAATTCCCGCCGGTATGCTCCCGAAGGCCGAAGAAGATCTCCGCGCCAACATCGAGAAGCTCCTTTCCGCGGAAAACCTTTCCGAAGGCGTCACGGTGGAAACCTTCGGAGCACCTCGGCGTCTGATCGCCTGGGTCCAGGGACTTCCCGTGAAACAGCCTGACGTCCAGACGGAAGTCACCGGTCCCCCGAAGTCCGTGGCCTACGATTCCGTCGGCGCGCCGACACGCGCCGCGCTGAGTTTCGCCGAGAAGCAGCGTGTCCACGTCAACGAGCTGTTTCTGATCCAGACCCCTAAGGGCGAGTACCTCGCCGCCAAGCAAACCAAGTTCGGCCGGACCGCGGAGCAAATCCTCACGACCATCCTGCCCCGCGCCGTCCACGACATCACTTGGCCACGCTCCATGACTTGGACTGACCTCGACGCCGCCCGCTTCATTCGCCCCATTCGATGGATCGTCGCGGTGCTCGACGGCAAGCCCCTGAAACTCCCGGTCGCCGGCATCACCGCCGGAAACATCACTCGCGGCCACCGCTTCCTCGGTTCGAACGCTATCCGTGTCAGCAGCTTCGCCGATTACGAGAAGAAGCTGCATTCGAACGGTGTCATTATCCGCCCAGCCCGCCGTCAGGAAAAAATCGCCAAAGAACTGGAGGCCCATGCCAAACGCGGCAACTATCGCATCCACGAAGACGCCGAGCTACGAAAACTGGTGACCTACCTCAACGAATACCCGAGCGTTATTCAGGGCGCCTTCGATCCAGCGTTCTTGAGCCTGCCCGACGAAATTCTCATCACCGTCATGCGCGACCACCAAAAATACTTCGCCGTGGAAAAGAAAAGCGGCGAGCTTGCGCCGCACTTCCTGGCCGTGATCAATGCAGACAAGGACCCCAAAGGACTGATCCGCATGGGGCACGAGCGCGTGCTCCGCGCGCGTTTTGCCGACGCGCAATTCTTCTGGCAGTCTGACCAGAAATGTCGGCTCGCCGACTATCTCCCGAAACTTGAGCGCGTTACCTACGAATCCCGCCTGGGCAGCTACCGCGACAAGGTCGAGCGCGTCCGCGCCACCGCCCGCTGGCTTACCGAGCAGTGGTTCAACCTCGGCATGGCCCAGGCCCATGTCGCGGAAGCTGACCGCGCCGCCGAGCTCGCCAAGTGCGACCTCGCCACCGAAATGGTGCGCGAATTCACGGAGCTGCAGGGAATCGTCGGCGGCCTTTACGCCCGCGCTCAGGGCGAACCAGACGAAGTGGCCGACGCCGTTTACGATCACTACCGTCCGGCGGGTCTGGACGAGCCCATCCCGCGCAATCTGACCGGTTGCGCCGTCGCGCTCGCGGACAAGCTCGATTCCGTTGTTGGCTGCTTTGCTGTGGGTGTTATTCCAACCGGCTCCAGCGACCCCTATGCCTTGCGTCGCGCTGCCCTCGGCATTGTCAAAATCATCTTGGAGAAAAAGCTCCCCGTCTCGCTTTCCTTGGCTATCGGCGCGGCCGCAAAGGCGCTTCTCACTCACAAGCCAAAGCGCGGTGTAACGCCGGACCAGGAAGCTCAGATCCTTGACTTCATCCTCGACCGCGCAAAGTTCGTCTTCCGCGAACGCGAAGGCTTTGGCTACGACGAAGTGAGCGCTGTTTTTCGCGCCAGCGTGGACGACTTGGTGGATTCCCAAAAGCGACTGGTAGCTCTCAAGGCCATCCGCAAGACAAAAAACTTCGAACCCTTGGCCGTTTCTTTCAAGCGCATTCGAAAGATTCTGGAGAAAGCCAATGTCACTCTCGGCGATGGGCACCACGTGAACCCCGAGCTCTTCGAGCATGCGGCCGAGCGCGAACTCTATTCCGCGGTTCGTGCCGCAGCATCGAAAGTGCAATCGCAGAAGCGCGCGGGGAAGTACCAGGAAGCCCTGGAGGTCATCGCCGGCCTTCGGAAAGTGGTCGACCATTTCTTCGACGGCGTCATGGTGATGGCTGATAACGAGGCGGTTCGCAACAATCGTTTGACCTTGCTCGCGGAATTGCTTCGCGAGTTCACCACCGTCGCCGATTTTTCTGAACTCGGCGGTGAGGAGCGGCGATAGCAACGAGGAGCGGCGATAGCAACTTCAAGTATTACTTGAAGTATTGTTGGGTCGGCGTGCCGACAATTTTCCTCGCCGCCATTGCAGTGCGGCGATAGCAGCAAATGATTCACGATTCCAACTAAGGCAAGCGAGGCTTACAGTGAAAAAATGGGTGTATTTCTTCGGAGCTGGCAAAGCGGAAGGTGACGGAACCTGGCGAGATCTCCTCGGCGGGAAGGGCGCAGGGCTCGCCGAGATGACCAAGATCGGCTTACCGGTCCCGGCGGGCTTCACGATATCGACGGAAGCCTGCGATTACTTTACAAGAACGGGAGGAAGTTTCCCGCAGAACTGAAAAAACAAGTCGCTGACAACGTCGCCAGGCTCGAACGCGTCACGAAGAAAAAACCATCGAATGTCAAAAATTCGGAGTTAAAGTTTTACCTGAGATCATGCATCCGCTCACCTTGGACAGAAAAGAGCTCTCGATTCTGGACCAAGCCACTCGTCGCGTTGCCGATGACCTGATCAAGAAGGCCGGAGTAAAACTGCATTATCTCGTCGGCACCATGATCGAATTGCCGCGAGCCGCGTTGCTTGCCGGGGAGATCGCCGAAGTGGCGGAGTTTTTTTCCTTCGGAACCAACGACCTCACCCAGACCACTATGGGACTCTCCCGCGATGACGCGGGGCGTTTCTTGCCGGACTACGTGGACGAGAAAAAGGCTGGCGTCTTCAGCTCCGATCCTTTCCAGTCGCTCGATATCAAGGGCGTGGGGCTGCTGATGCGATGGGGCATCGAGCAGGGACGCAAGACTCGCAGCAACCTCAAAATCGGCATTTGCGGCGAGCACGGCGGTGACGCGGACAGCGTGAAGTTCTGCCACGCCGTAGGCATGGACTACGTCAGCGCTTCGCCCTTTCGCGTTCCGATCTCGCGGTTGGCCGCAGCTCAAGTAGTAGTTGAAGAAAAGCGTGCGAAGAAAAGGAAGGGCAAATAGGCGGAAAAGATAACTTAAAGTAATAGTTGAAGTTGTCGGCGCACAGCCATTTTCGCATCTCCGGCTTCTTTTTCTTTACGTTGGCATCTTAAAGAAAAAGTACAGCCCGAGAAAAAAGAAAACAATGTCCGGCGACCACCCCGCCAGGAGCGGCGGGAGTTGTCCCACGCCGCCCATGGCCTCCAGGAGATCCGCCATCCACCAATAGGCCACGCCGATTCCCACTCCAAGGGCCACTCCGCCCGTGGCCCCGCGCGTTCCCACCAGAAAAGCAAAAGGAATCGCCAGCAGCATGCTTACCGGAGCGATCAGCGGGTAGGCAATTTTCTTATGCCACTGCACAGTTAGTGTCGCAACGTCGAAGCCCGCGCGGTGCAAGCCATCGATATAAGCGCCCAATTCCCGCCAACTCAACTGAAAGGCCGCCAACACCTCACGATTAAAATAACTGGGCGGCTCGGTGAGTTCAGGCAGAGCCATTCCCGTGAAGCGCGTGTAGTTGACAATCGCGCCGTCGCTGAAGTCGCGCACCCAGCCTCCTTCCAGCATCCACGTCTTCTGCGCATCGGACCAGCGGGCGCGCGAGGCAAATACACGCCGGCGAACCTGAAAGGTAGCCGGATCGACTTCGACAACACTCAATCCGCCAAAAAGCTTTTGCGCGGGGTCGAACAGGTCGTAATTGTAAATCTTGGAGCTTTCTCCGAAGATCCAGCGTTGCGGTTGCGTGTAGGTTTGCGGTGGACGGCCTTTGATGATGTTATGGAGCGCGTCCTGCCGCTGATTCGCGTACGGCAGGTAGGTGTTGTCGAGGATAAACATGGTCGTGGCCAGCACGAGTCCCGCGACGATGAGCGACACGGCGAGACGATAGAGGCTCGTGCCGCTGGCTTTGATAGCCACGATTTCATTGTTTTTGCTCATTACGCCAAGCGTGACGAGCACGGCCACCAGCGCTCCCAGCGGCGCGAGATTGTAGAGGAGATAGGGAGTTAGGTAGCCAAAGTAATCCACGACGATGAGAAAGGGAACGCGGTGGCGCGCGATGTCGTCCAAAAGCTCGAAAAACGTGAACGCTTCAAACAGGAATACGAAAACGGCCATCAACAGCGCGAAATAATAAAAAAAACGGCGCAGAATGTAGATGTCCATCAGGCGAGGAAAACTCCCGCTGGGGCGCACGACAAACTCCTGCGGGCCACGCTCGCCATTGGCAGCGCGGATCGCCGCGGCCCGGGCGCGAGCCTGCGCTTGGCGACGGCGCAACAGGCGGACCCAGGTCCTGAAATAGCCGAGGGGACGCAGCCACCGGCTCTCACCGCGGAACTGTTCCATGCGGGGCAACAGCGCAAGTCCCAGAACCGCCAGAACGCCGTTCGCCATCCAGATTCCTTTCGCCGGCGACAGTGTCCCCTGGCGTGCGAGTCCCGCGCCCATGACCAAGAGCAGATAGTAGGAAGCAATGAGAAGCACGGCAAGCAACGAACCACCAGCGCGGCCGCCGCGCCGAGGCCTTGCCCCCAGCGGCACCGCCACCAGGGCAAAAACGAGGCACGCCATCGGGAAAGCAAACCGGCGATGAAGCTCGACACGCGCCTCGCGCCATCCCGGCCCGTTCTCCGAAATAAGTTGGTGGAGAGAGCGTTCGGGATTGCTGGTTTGCCGGGCCTGTGTGGACACGAGCCCGCTGAACTCGATGGGCCAATCGCTCTGCCCAAAAGCGGTGACCGAATAGTGGTCCGGATCTGCGCGCGAGAATTCGTGAGTGGTGCCACCCTGAAGGTGCAGCTCCAGCTTGCCCTGTTTCGGTTCGGCAATTACAATCGCGTTTTCCGCCAGTGTGAGGCGTGAGCCGCTCTCTCCGCCGGTCTCCGCGAGAAAGACGCCGTGCCACTGGGTGCCGCTGGCTGAAAGGTCGTTGACGTAGAGCACCAGACGCGGGAAGCGCTCGTCGAAGACTCGCGGCTGCACCTGAAACGAAATCTGCGACGTCAACAGGTTGGCCTCGATGGTGCGGAAAATGTGGACGGCCTGCGGACCGAGCCATGAGGTCATCGCCAGGGTCACTACGGCTCCGCCGAGCGCGAGAACGCCCACCGGAAGAAGAATGCGGCGGCGGCCGATTCCCAACGCAGTGAGTGCGATAATCTCACTGTCGGCGGACATCCGGCCGAGGCCCAGCAGCACGCCGATTAGAGTGGCCATCGGCACGGTAAAGGCGAATACCCCGGGCAAGATGCACAGAAAAAGCCGGAAAATCTGGCCGCCCGTGCCGGCATGACGCACGAAGAGTTCCATCAGGCGAACGAGTTGCGGGACGAAGAAGACCAAGGTGAAGACAACGAGTCCGAGGAAGCCGTGACGGAAAACTTCGCGGACGATGTAGCGGTCCAGGATGCGCATGGCGCGAACGGTGAGTGTAACACGGTCGCGCGATTCGCACGGGAGAGACGCAGGCGATGAAGCGCGTTCATCTGGTTTTGTTGTGGCACATGCATCAGCCGCAGTACCGCGATCCGGAGAGCGGGCGCTATGTCCTCCCCTGGACGCGCCTGCATGCGCTGAAGGATTACTGGGGCATGGTGGAAATGCTCCGCGAGTTTCCCGATTTTCATGCCACCCTTAACATCGTGCCTTCCCTGGGCATGCAGCTGGAGGAATACGCCAGCGGCAATTTCAACGAGCCCTGGTTTTCTCTGGCGTTCAAGAACGCCGAGGAACTGACGCGCGAGGATAAAGCGGAGATCATTGCGCGCGCGTTTCAGTTGAATCAGGAGCGGCTGATGTCGCGATGGCCCAGGTTCGTGGAGCTGTACGAGTGGTCGCGTCCCGCCGGCGGCGCCCAGGCGCAGGTCACCTTCACATCGCGCGACTGGCGTGATTTGCAGCTCCTCTCGCAACTGGCCTGGATGGATGAGTCATGGCTCCAGAAGGACGAAGTCGTCAGCCGTCTGGCTTCGAAAGGGAAGGACTATTCCGAAAGCGATAAATCTGCGCTGAAAGGAAAACAGGTTGAATTGATCCGAATGGTCTTGCCGGCGTATCGCGACACCGCCAGGCGCGCGCAGATTGAAATCAGTACCACCCCGTTCTATCACCCCATTCTTCCTCTCGTCTGTGATTCCGATATCGCGCGCGTCGCGAATCCTTCGACGCCCCTGCCGCGGCGTGCGTATCGCCGCCCGGAAGACGCTCGCGAACAATTGCAGCGGGCGCGCCGCTACCATGAAAGAGTGTTCGAATCGCAACCTGCAGGCCTCTGGCCTTCTGAAGGTTCGGTATCGGATCAGGCGCTGACTCTCGCAGCCGAAGAAGGTTTCCAGTGGTTCGGAACAGATGAAGGAGTACTTGGGCGGACCTTGAACGTGGGATTTTTTCGCGATTCGAATGGCCTGCCCGCAAACGCCGACCGCCTTTACAAACCCTGGCGCTTGCAGTTGGGCGGAAACGGCATCACTGGCTTGTTCCGCGATCATCACCTGTCCGACCTGATCGGTTTCGTCTACAGCCGCATGGACGCAAAGGCCGCCGCTGCGGATCTGCACCTTCGAATGCGCCATCTTGGAGAAAGCGTTCAGGGCAATCAGCCGCTTACCATTTCTCTTTTTCTCGATGGAGAAAACGCCTGGGAATATTACCCGGGGAACGGCCGTGAGTTCCTGCGCGAATTTTATCGCCGCATCCAGAACGACCAGGATTTCCGCGCGCTCACCGCCAGCGAAGCGATTGCTGCCGCTGGCGAAATTCCCGCCACGACGGGGATTTTCCCTGCCTCATGGATCAATGCAAATTTCGACGTGTGGATTGGACACAGCGAAGACGTCGCCGCATGGGAATTGTTGTGGGACGCGCGCGAGGCCTACGCACGCGGCGCCGAAGCCCGGAAAAAGGGAAGGCCGGACGCGCCGACTGAGACCGCCCTCGGGGAAGCGTTCGAATCGCTGCTCGCTGCGGAGGGCAGCGACTGGTGCTGGTGGTTCGGCCCGGAGCACAGCACCGCGAATGACGCGGAATTCGATGCGCTTTATCGAAAACATCTGACGGGAATCTACCTGGCGCTGGGGCAGGTGGCGCCGGAGGAATTGGCCAAGCCCATCAAGCGCCGGCCCGAGCACGCCCTGCAGCTGGCTCCCGCCGGTCTGCTGAAGGTCAAAGTCGACGGCCGTGACACGTCGTACTTCGAATGGCTGGGCGCCGGATTGTATTCACCCGAGCGGCGCGGCGGCTCGATGCACGGGCGCGTGTTCTATCTCCATGAGCTGCGCTACGGCTTCGAAGAAGGGCGCTTCTGCGTGCGGATTGATCCGTTTCCAGAGGCCCTCGGGGAGCTCGAGGATCCAGAGTTCCGCATCACCATCGGCGGCGCGGATGAAGTGACCATCGTGGTGAAACTCGAGCGCGGGCACCTCCGGGAGTTCGCGGTCGAGAAAGATCGCGTCTGTCTCTTGAACCCGAAGTCCGTTGCAGAAGTGGCGTTCGAACGGGTTTTGGAAGCAGCCATCGAGAAGGACCAAATCAACGTCGAAGGGCAGACCAAGCTGAAACTCGGAGTTGCGTTGTGGCATGGGGGGCTGCCCGTCGACGTTCTGCCAGCGGAAGGGTTCCTGTATGTGGACCTCGGCGAAGCTTCCTCCTGGCCGCTGAAGTAGAATCGCCTCGCTTCCAAGCAAAACCCTGAGTTAAAGTTTTTCCTGAGGTCGCCCATCCAGTCCCTCCTAACATGTCTTGCCATAGTTAAAGTTTTACTTGAAGTTCCCCTTTTTTCTCTTGTGGCATCTTCCTTCTGGCTGACTGCATTTCTTAAAATAGTTTGACCGCGAGATCCAAGGGATGATCGCCGACTGGGATCATGGTCACCAGAAAATTTGTGCGCACACGGATGATGGCCAGGTCACCGGAGCCCTGGCTCACGACCAGGAGCAAAGTCTCGTTGGGATCGAAGCACAATGCCGAAGGAGCATCGCCCACGGGAACGGGGGGGATCGGTTTTCCTGGATTACGGATAATGCGTCGATTAACGATATCCACGGGTGTGACGCGGTCCGCGGCGGTGTCCGAAACATAAAGCAAGCTGGCATCAGTGCTGAGGACGCCGCGAGTTGGGGCGGATCCCAGTTCCATGTAGTCGCCCACCTCATGCGTCCAGGTATTGATGGCCTGAAGTCCATGGGCTTCGGGAGAAATCACGTAGAGTTCGCCACCGTCCGGCTTGAGGAGCATGTCCGTGGGCTTTCCGGCAAGCTCGAGATTGGCAGCCAGAACGCCGCGGCGCAGGTCCACGACAGAGATGCGGTGTTCGGAGCGGCTGAACACGAAGGCCGCGGAACTGTCCGGCAAGACAGCGGCGTCCTCCGGCTGCGAAACAACGGGAATACTGGTGCGCAGAGCAAGTGTTGCGGCGTCGTGGATCCCGAGCGACCCGTCGCCGCGATTCACGACCACGATGGATTTCCCATCGGGCGTGACGCGTGCAAGGACGGGTTGATGTCCGGTTGCGGCCCGTGCGAGGATGGCGTGGGTTTGGGCGTCAATCGCAAGAAGCGTGTCGTTCCCGGAAGTGGTAGTGAAGATGCGATTGCCATTCAGTGAAAAATCTATGGCGTAGGGCAGCGGGCCTACGGGAATGCGCGAGGTGATTTGGTTGGCGCGGGTATTGAGAACCCAAATGTAGCCGCCGCCGCTGCTCACCCCAAGAATCTCTGCTCGCGTGGGATGCTCGCGCATTCCGGAAGGGCCAGGCCCAACGTACAGCCGGGAGAAAGCTTTGAGCTTCACGAGATCAACAACCGTGACGTTGCCATCCGCAGTGGTAACGTAAGCGTAGAGACGCAGGCCTGGGCGAAGAAACGACGGCCGATGCTCGCGCAGAAGCACAACCAAGCCTGTGATCACCAGCGCGCCGAGCAAGAAGTAGACACGAAAATTTCGTGGCCGGTTCATGTTGGCAATCGAATTCTCCCACGGGGCACGGTGTGAAGGCCAATCTCATGTGCGACTACTTTGGGAGTCGGAGCTTGGCTCCGACCTAAACGTCGGGCTCTCCAACCCTGTCACTTGCGTCTTTTCCACCGCGTCCCATTTCATCGGGTAGCAAGTTGACCCTCGCTACGTCACGGTCGCGGCTAGAAACAACTCGCCGCTCTGCCGTCATCACACGGGGAAAGGCTTGCAATTCACTTTTCTTGGCGCGAGGATCGTTTCGAGCGTGACCCCGACCGGATCGGGGACAACAGGGAGTAGCGATGCTGCAGCCGGGGCAACTCGTGCGGGTGAATCTGGCCGGCCTTCAAGCCGAGGGTGTGATGTTTCAAGCGGCGGTCACCGACGCTGTGGGCCACATCGTGAAACAAACCTCGGAGCAGCCGCCCAAATACCTTGTGAAATTGCTCTTCTCCTTCCGTGGCGTCAGCGAAGTCGAAGTGCCCGCCGAGCGCATCCACACGGACAAGTAAATCCCCCGTGTGCTCCGTAGAATCGACCGGAGGCGCTAGGAAGCAGGCGTACGGGTGTAGAGGGCCTGAGGTTAAAAGAACGGGCATCGCAAAACGGGAGCAAGGTGCCCATGCTTGGGCAGAATTCTGCGGTTTGACGCTTTCTGAGACGAGGGGGCATTTGGAGGGCGTCGGGGTAGGGAACTTAAAGTTGAACTTTAAGGATTGTGAGACGAATCGAGCGGTTCGGCAGTCCCCTAAAGTAAGACTTCGGGACCTGGCCGGGAGTGTCGAGATGAGAACCTGTCCTATTTTGGAGTTGCCATATCACGGAGAAATGATTGTAAAATCAAGAGTTAGCAGATAGTGTTGGGGTTTTTCTGAACGGAGAGACTGGGCCCGACCGGAAGCTCGGCGCATGACCCAGAGTGCGCGCCCTTGCAAAAGGGAGAGCCAACTATGGTCCGTTCGCGATTTATTAAAGATTTGCCCCTTCTGGCGGCCCTGACCGCCGTTTACTTCCTTGCGGGGAAACTCGGTCTAAAACTGGCCTTGGTTCATGCAAGCGCCACGGCCGTATGGCCTTGCACGGGTATCGCACTGGCGGCGTTCCTGATCCTGGGGTACCGCATGTGGCCCGCCATCCTCGCGGGGGCATTCCTCGTGAACTTAACGACAGCAGGTTCGGCGGTGACGTCCGTCGGCATCGCCATCGGGAACACCTTGGAAGGAGTGGCGGGGTGTTACCTGGTTAGCCGCTTTGCAGGCGGCCGGCGGGCCTTCGAGAGGGCGCAGGACGTATTCAAATTTGCGTTCTTCGCAGGAATGGTCAGCACCACCTTAAGCGCCACCATGGGTGTCACGACACTGGCTTTGTCGGGATTCGCGGAGTGGACGAAGTATGGAACCATCTGGAGCACGTGGTGGCTAGGAGACGGGGTAGGAGCGGTAGTTATCACCCCCTTGGTACTGCTATGGTGGGAGAATCCGCGGCTGGGCTGGACACGCAGGCAGACCATTGAAGTCGCTCTCTTGTTTCTGGGATTGTGTTCGACGGCCTGGGTTGTGTTCGGAGGCCGTTTTCATTCCGCGCTGAAGAATTATCCGTTCGAATATCTCTGCATTCCGTTTCTGATCTGGGCGACGTTCCGGTTTGGACGCCGGAAGGCGACGACTGCCGTTTGCGCCCTGGCGGTGATCGCAACTTGGGGCACCTTGCGCGGGTTTGGCCCGTTCGCAAGAGAGTCGCACAACACGTCGCTGCTGCTGCTGCAAACATTCATGGGCATCATGGCCATCATGAGTGTGGCGCTGGCAGCCGAAGTTACCGAACACAAACGCGCTGAGGAACACGTGCGGCGGCTGGCGACGAGCGATCCGCTGACCGGACTTGCCAACTACCGGCGGCTTCTTGACGCGCTGGACTTGGAAATCAAGAGGTACGGGCGCACGGGAAGACCATTTGCGGTGTTGCTGCTGGACATGGACGGGCTGAAGAAAATCAATGACGCCCACGGGCATCTGGCGGGAAGCCGAGCGCTCTGCCGGCTGGCCAGCATTCTGAGGATGCATTCCCGCGAAATTGACACGGCGGCGCGATACGGAGGAGACGAATTCGTGCTGGTTCTTCCTGAAACGGAGTCGGAAGCGGCACGGCGTGTAGCGGAACGAGTTTCGGAGCGGCTCAGAGACGACGGCGAAGAACCACCCGTCACGGTGAGCGTGGGCACGGCGATATACCCGAGAGATGGCAGAACCATCGAGGAACTGCTGAGTGCAGCGGACCGAGCTCTGTATGGGGAGAAGGGGTCCTCCAAGAAAAGGTTCCGGATGTCGACCTGATGCAAGGGTCCGCTGTCCGCCTTGAGCCGGAATGAGAGAGCCTTCAGACTTTCATTGAGCTGGCGATTCCGAAGCCGTCTTTTTTTGCGCCGCCGCGGCGTAGCTTGGACGAAAAGTGACGCGGAAAAAGTCTACGAAAGGGCAGCAGCTCCAGTTATATTGGAGGCCCGTGTAAGACCATCTCACAGGACCTTCGCAGGCCGATGGAGAACCACACACATCATGTCCACGACGTTAGAGCTCGAATTCGTGCTCGTGTCCAGCGACTATGCGACCATGAACGCCGTTTCCGGAGGCGTGAAAAAATATGGTGCCAAATTTATCCTGGTTCCGACGGCTGAAACGGCCCTGGACTGCCTCAATCGGCGCAAGATCGACGGTGTTTTCATAGACCTTGCGGTGCCGGGCGGCCTGGAGTTGATAGCGGCCATCCGCAAAGGAGCGTCCAACTGCAAGGCGGTGATCTTTGTGTGCATCGCGAGCGCCAGGGAGTCCACAGCCACGCTCAATGCCGGAGGGAACTTTCTTCTGCGCAAACCACTGAGCGTGGATAGCGTGACTTTGCACATCACCATTGCAAAAGAGCTGCTGTTGCGCGAGCAGCGGCGCTACTTCCGGCATGCCGTGAATCTCGGCGTGGTCTTGAAGGAGGGGCAGACCGAGCAGAACGCCCGCATGACCAACCTGAGCGAAGAAGGGATGGCGGTGCGCACGATAAAACCGCTGAAGCATACCTCAGTCGTTGATTTCGCGTTTGATTTGCCGCTTGGAGCAAGCATCAGAGGAAAGGGCCAGGTTGCGTGGGTGAACAGCGAAGGGGCGGCGGGAATCAACCTGCAGACTTTCCATGAGAGAGCGAAGGACCATCTCGATCTGTGGATCATGGCACAGGAGCAACTTGCGCTGAAGGGTGCCCCGGAGCAAAAGCCGGAGCAGGGAACTTGAGGAAGAGCCGTGGCTGAGGGGCGTCGATTGGCTGGGACGCGGTCGTTTTCTGGCGACTCATCGTAGACATGAGTGGCTGACCACGCGTCCAAAGGAGTATCTGATAAAGTTAATGAAATATTGTGAGGCTGTGCCCACTCGCTTCTTCCATAGCGTGTTCGAAGTCGCGGGAATCGACCAAGCGACGCGCGTTTCGGGAAGTGCAGAGCGCGATTCCGCGCCAAAACTTCTCCTCACCGAGTTCAGTCCTCAGCCGATCAAGGAATAAGGCGCCCCTGCCGTCGAAGCAAGAAATAAGAAGAGAAATGAGTGCAACTTGATTAGCGATTGATGCATGCCCGGCAGTCAGTTCACGGAGCGGTGGAGGACGGCGGCGATTTGACGTACTTCGTCGGCGAGGGCGGCGAATTCTTCGGGGAGGATGGACTGCATGCCGTCGGAGAGGGCTTTGTCCGGCTCATGGTGGACTTCGACAATAAGGCCATCGGCGCCAACAGCAACGGCGGCGCGAGAAAGGGGCAAAACTTTGTGGCGCTTGCCGGTGCCGTGGCTGGGATCGACGAGAATGGGGAGGTGGCTGCGCTTCTTGACGGCGGGAACGACTGCGAGGTCGAGTGTGTTGCGGGAAAAATCGGAGAAGGTGCGAACGCCGCGTTCGCAGAGCATGACATTGTAATTGCCCTCGGAAAGAATGTATTCGGCCGCCATGAGAAATTCGTCGAGAGTGGCAGACATGCCGCGCTTGAGGAGGACGGGTTTTTTGGCGCGGCCGGCGCGCTTGAGGAGAGAAAAATTCTGCATGTTGCGGGCGCCGATCTGGATGACGTCGGCGTATTCCTCGACGAGGTCGAGGGATTCGTTGTCGATGGCTTCGGTGACAATGCCGAAGCCGTGGGTAGCGCGGACTTTCGCAAGGATTTTGAGGCCGTCTTCACAGAGGCCCTGGAAGCTGTAGGGGGAAGTGCGCGGCTTGTATGCGCCGCCGCGGAAGAGCCTCGCGCCGGATTTTTTGACGCGCTCGGCGATGGCCAGGCATTGCGTTTCCGTTTCGACAGCGCAGGGGCCGGCGACGAGGGCAACGTGGTTGCCGCCGACGATAACGTCGCCGGAAGGCGTGGGGATGCGCAGGACGGTATCTTCTTCCTTGGCGTCGCGGCTGACGAGTTTGTACGGTTTGCTGACAGGGATGCATTCGACGACACCGGGAAGGGATTCGAGGACACCAAGGTCGACGGCGTCTTTGTTGCCAGTGATGCCGACGGCGGTGCGAATCGAGCCGGGGATGGGATGCGCTTTGAGGCCGAGGCTTTCGATACGCTTGCAGACCTCGCGAATTTGCTCCTCGGTGGCATGGGACTGCATTACTACAAGCATGGGTAGCTCCCCCGGCGCGGCGAGTAGGGTCTTAGTTTAAGGCAAGCTGTAGAGGTGCGGCAAATCAATGAGTGAATGCGCACCAATGCTGCTGCGTGTCCACGGTGAGTTGACATCCAAAGGTCGATAAACTTAACTATTCGAAGGGAGGCTTTCGAAGAGTTGGTGCGCCGCGCGCAATTGCAGATTGCATCTTGCGCAGGTCATTATATATGTGCTGGCCGGGACCCTATGGCTGGTTCATGATTCGAGTGCCCAAAGTCGTGCTCGTAGCCGTCATCATGATGATGTATTTCGGGCTGTTTCTTGTGATCTCTGCTGTTCTGTCTCCATCAGGTTTTGGCCAGGCCGGTCCGCAGAGTGACTCTCGTCAGAATCCGGATGCCAAGCCGAAAGCTCACTCTGTCGAGCTGAAATGGAAGGCCAGCCCTTCTGTCGTTGTTGGGTACAACGTGTACCGGGCAGGGAAATCCGAAGGTCCATACACGAAGCTGAATTCGTCTCCTGTCCGAGAAACTAATTACAAAGACACCACAGTTCAAGCGGGTCACACATACTTCTACAGGGTCACAGCGGTAGACGCCAAAGGCGGCGAGAGCGGATTCACGAGCCAGATCAAGGCTGTGGTTCCGTCTCCATAGATAAGCAGGTATCCAGCTCGCGGTCTGCAACGCTAGGATTTCCCTCCAAAACTCGTTCGCAAAGGCCACTAAGCATTTCCCTTACCCTGATTTCAATATTTTCATGTCCGTAATTCAATAACCTCCCTGATTGTGCAGAGCCGCGAAGATTCGTAGGCTGCACATTGCCATGGCTAGGGGCGTCCCCGACCCTGACTGGAAGAACAACTAGCCCATCGGAAGCGAGACTGACGTTTCCTTGGAAGCCATCGGTACAGGAGAAAAGAGAAAAATGAAAGAAGGAGGTTTGCATGTTTAAAATACATCAACACCGTTCCGCATCAGCAGCAGTTGTTCTGGTGTTGGTCGGCTTGCTCACCTGGCCTGCGGCCAGCGTAGCACAGCTTGGCGGACTGTTGCCGCCACCCCCCACCACGACCACGACGTCCCCAACG
>WNFP01002414.1_pt1 | contig 14900 bp, 17 predicted proteins | sample 5400201 | NCBI WGS metagenome assembly WNFP01 (sample SAMN13153355, study PRJNA577476) | soil metagenome | isolation source: 115 cm saprolite under Madrone tree | place: USA:California | collected 2016-06-14
TGGCCGGTAGCTGGGTCGATATTTCTCATGGGCCGCCAAACCGAGCGTCAGCCAGCGTTTACCGGAACTTCCACCAGCGCTGCACCTGCGCCGGTAGCTCTATCCCGATACAGAACTCGCCGTTCTCCAGGCGTTGGCAGTAAGCGATCCTTCCTTGAGACAAGATGTCATACTCCGGAAAGGTAATCAGCACGCGAGACCCAGGCTGCCAGGGCCGCCCCGTGGCGACGCGCGCGCCGTGAGGGCTCACGTTCTCGGTGAACGCGCTTTCCTTAGGCAGGGATGCGTCTGGGTGCGAAAGCTCTGCGGCCAGTTTCTGCGGGATACGCCTTTCGGATCGACCATCGGATCGACCAGTGTGAAGTGGCGCGGCCATGACCCCCAGAGGCCTCCCGGACAGGTAAGATGCCCTAAGCACGCTCTGAATCTAGCTATAGGACTGACAAGACCTAGAATCAATCGGGCATGTACTTCAAAGATTGGGCGGTGGAACACCCGAGCTATGCGGATATCTTGCCTACACAGCTTTTGCAGTTTTACCCTGCACATATTGCAGGATTCCATGGATTGTGTGGCCGCTCCAGGTCCGCTAGATTCTGGATGACGAGGGGCCGAGAGGCAAATGCGTGTTCCGGGCGGTCGAACTGAAAAACGGAGTGCCTGGGGAATGCCTGTGGAGCTTTCCCGCCTAGATGTATCACTCCCTGCGGAAACAACGGTCGCGGAAAACGTCAGTCCTCGCGGTGCCAGGGTCGTGAGCAAGCAGCGGTGGAAGGAAGGGGACCGCGTGCTGGTTAAAGCTCTAAAGGGTGATCTACGGTGGCCGGCGCAAGTGGTCTACTGTGAGATCTTGCCGAGCAGCACCTTTGCTATCGGGTTGAAGCCGCTTGCAACAGCGGACTGGGGGGAGACGGGGGTTGGTGGCAGGGCAACAGGGAGTAATAATCGTACACGGAAGCGAAACTCCAGGTCTCAAGCCCCAATCATTTGTTTCCCGCGGGTACGGGGCGCACTGACCTTCAAGAGGCGCCTCCGGTATTTCGCTGCCACCAAGTGAGCTTCATTCGTGAGACTTGCCTTGCACCCCAAGAGCGGGCATCTCCACAAACGAAAGCTCCTTTTGCGGGGCTGAACTTCAGCCAGGTACATGCGCAGCCCATGGTGAGGGCAACGGGTGCGAGGCATCGAACTTACGACGAAGTATCCAATCGGGCCGTTGTAGTGGATAAGGCAATCGGGTTTCGGACAGGCGTAGACAAGCCCCGAGATATTCCTCTTCGGGTGAATAGCAAGAAGCTTCATCTCAAGGTGATGCTCATAGCAAAGCGGGTGCAGATCGGTTTTGGTTCCTTTGACAGCCATATCCCACCTCTTGCGTAAGATGGCAAGCTAGTCCCCCGCTCCCGCGCCCTGGAACAAACTGACGCTTGGAGGCCTAGGTTTAGCGCCCTGGGATCGCTCACCCAACTACCGTCTAGACCTTGCGAGCAAGGAGAGTACCAGAACTCATTGGAAACCAAAAGAAAAAACCAACTGAAGAGTTTGGGTGAAGGAATCTGCCCTACCGACCTAGTTCTGGGCTCGCGACTACTCTACCTGGCAAATTCAAGGAGCGATAGGCCATGCGCACATCTCGCAGAAGGGTGGGACGCCGAGCAGGCAAAAGTCATGAAAATACTGATATTTAGGGACATGAACTGGGGCATCCTTGCCTCTCCAGGCCCAAGAGACCTCCGCAGCGGCTCCCGCCACGGGAGCTCCGCTCAATGCTAGGCTGCGCGGTGTATGCCGGCCAAGTCGTCAGTAGCCCATCGGCCTGTTTCTGAGGAAGGTGATGAGAGTTGGGATGGGGAGGCGTTTGCAGTATCTACTACAGTTTTGGTACTCCTAGATAGTGCCCAAAATATGTACAAGACTTCCCCAGGCAGCGGGGACAGAGTTCGAAGGAATCCCCACCCCAAGGCTGCCGAACATCCATAAAATGACTTTTGCATTCGCCGAAGCCTTGTTACATTCTTAGCCCTTGAATACTCCCTGTACGTGTCTCTGTCCGCCTTTTGAGTCCACCTGCTAGAGTCAACTCTTGCGGACAGAGCAAGGCAACGCCGGGATGCTGCTAGAACGAGTGCATCGAATGAGCATTCTCAATGAAGCACAAACGGACCGATAGATTCTGGCGCACAGCCGCGGAATGCTTGTTAGCCAGCATTGGTCTAGGTGTGTTGACCTTTGCCGCGTTTCGTCTCCATGCCAGTCCTTCCATGGCCATCCTCTTCTTTTTCTTTTTCATCGTACTGATTTCCCAGTGGGTTAGCTTCTTTACGTCGGTAGTTGTCTCCATCCTGGCCGTTTTAAGCTTTAACTACTTTTTTGCCAAGCCGCTTTTCAGCCTTCGGGTGAGCGAAACGGTGGACATCGTCGCAGTGGTTACGTTCTCGATCTCCGCCTTAGTCATTACCCGGCTGATATCGAGGGTCAAGGAGCGGACCGCCGAACTCCAGCAGACCAACGAGCAATTGCAGGCGGAAATGGCCGAGCGCAGGCGGGCGGAAGAAGCGTATTCCAAAGCGCAGGCTGAGCTCGCCCACGTCACTCGGATTATGACCATGGGAGAACTGGCAGCCTCTATCGCCCACGAAGTCAACCAGCCACTTTCGGGCGTAGTGATCAACGGCAATACGTGCGTGCGTTGGCTGGCGGGAGATTCGCCCAACCTCGACGAAGCGCGGGAAGCTGCGCGGCGCGTCGTCCGCGATGGGAAGCGGGCGGGCGACATAATCGACCGGATTCGGACTCTCGCGACGAAAACTGGCACAGCAAAGGGACGGTTGGACATGAACGAGGCCGTTCAGGAGGTCGTTGCTCTTGCCCGGGGCGAACTGCGGAGAAACAGTGTGACGGTACGGACGGAATTAACGGCTGATCTCGCGCCTGTGCTGGGTGACCGAGTGCAGCTGCAGCAGGTGGTACTTAACCTGGTCATGAACGGGGTCGAAGCGATGAGCGTTGTTGGAGGACGGCCGCGAGAACTATTCATCAGAACGCAAAACGATGAAGCGGACCAGGTGCGGGTTACAGTCCAAGACTCGGGTATGGGTCTTGACCCTGAGAGCATGGAACAGATTTTTGATGCTTTCTACACCACCAAGAGCGGAGGCATGGGCATGGGGCTCTCGATCAGTCGCTCCATCGTCCAGAATCACGGGGGCCGGCTATGGGCCGTGGCAAATGACGGCCCCGGCACAACTTTTCAGTTTACCGTTCAGAAGTACCACATGGCCGATAGGAGCTCCGTTGCCGGAGCGTGACGCAATCATCGTGGTCGTGGACGACGACGTGTCTGTTCGAGAGGCTTTGGGAAGCCTGATTCGGTCAGCGGGGCTAAGGGTCGAGACCTTTGCTTCTGCGCAGGAGTTTTTGGCTCGCCCCCGGGCCGATGTGCCGAGTTGCTTGGTGTTGGACGTGCGGCTGCCGGGTCTGAGCGGTCTGGACCTGCAGAAGCGGATGGCCGAAGTCAACCTCGAGATTCCGATTGTTTTTATTACCGGCCATGGCGATGTTCCGACGTCGGTGCAGGCGATGAAAGCGGGAGCGCTTGAGTTTCTTACCAAGCCGTTCGCTGACCGGGATCTGTTGGAGGCGATTCAACAGGCGATAAAACGTGACCGGGCTGCACGCCAGCAGCAAGCGGAAATGCGGGAGTTGCGCGGCCGGTATGAATCGCTAACGCCGCGCGAGCGTGAGGTGATGGAGCGGGTGGTCTCCGGACTGCTGAATAAGCAGGTCGCTGGCGAACTGGGGACGAGCGAGATCACAGTTAAAGTTCATCGCGGCCATATTATGCACAAGATGCGGGCCGACTCTTTGGCGGACCTGGTGAGAATGTCGGAGAGGCTGGGGATAGGGCGCGCGAAAAAATCGTAGGCGCGGGCAGCACTGCAAGCCGCAGAGCCACCTATACCAAGGTGTAATTGACTCTCCTTCCGCAATACCGCTAAATACGTCCGCATGGCGAATCCTCCCCTTATTTCGGTGGTTGATGATGACGACTCCGTCCGTGAATCCCTTCAGGGTTTAATGAGGTCTGTCGGGTTCGCGGTGAAGGCATTTGTTTCCGCCGAAGAGTTCTTGAATTGGGATCAACTGCGCGATACCGACTGCCTGATACTGGATGTGCGTATGCCGGGGATGAATGGGATCGAACTCCAGCGTCACCTGATGGCCAATCATTATGAAATGCCGGTTATCTTCATCACGGCCCACGGATCTGAGGAGGAGGAGGTGCGCTCACGAGCTCTCAGGAACGGGGCGGTGGATTTCTTGCCCAAACCGTTCAGCGAGGATGCGTTACTGAATGCGGTGCGCACAGCTCTGAGCTCGAAATGACGCGGAAGTGAAGACAATCGAAACTCGAAGGAGATAAAGACAAACACATAAGCATGCTGCAGTTGCGGGGTTGAGTAAAGAGGAAGCGGCGAGTTTTTCCTCTCAAAAAACCCTCGCGCAATTGGAAAGGTGCTCCCATGAGTGACACAGCGGCTCCTATCTGCGTGGTGGATGATGATGCGTCAGTGCGCGAAGCGGTGGGCAGTCTGATTCGCTCCGCGGGATGGAGGGCGGAAACCTTCGCGTCGGCGCAGGAGTTTTTAGCCAGCCCGCGAACTGAGGCACCGAGCTGTTTGGTGTTGGATGTGCAGCTCCCCGGGTTAAGCGGACTCGATCTGCAGCAAGAGCTTGCCAAGGCGGATGTTCAGATCCCGATCATTTTCCTCTCCGGCCGCGGCGACATTCCAATGACAGTTCGAGCGATCAAAGCAGGGGCGCTGGAGTTTTTGACGAAGCCCTTTGACGATGAAGACCTATTGAATGCGATCCGGCAGGGTATCGCCATCACCCGTGGTCATACACCCCGGCGGCAACGTCGAAACTTGGCGCAGCACAGTTTTGAAGGCATCACCGGTACGAGCGCCGCATTAAGAGCTGTGCTGAATCAGGTCGAGCTTGTGGCGCCGACGGAATCGACAGTGCTGATTTTGGGAGAAACAGGCACCGGCAAGGAACTCATCGCTCGGGCCATCCACAAGCGGTCGCAGCGGCGCTCGCGAGCCTTTGTCGGTGTGAATTGTGCCGCAATTCCCCAGTCGCTGGTCGCCTCGGAATTGTTTGGTCACGAGAGAGGAGCGTTCACAGGAGCGCTGCAACGGCGTCCGGGCCGCTTTGAACTGGCGCATGGAGGCACGATCTTCCTGGATGAAGTCGGGGATCTTCCAGCAGAAACCCAGATCGCGCTGTTGCGCGTTCTGCAGGAGAAGCAATTCGAGCGGGTCGGCGGAAATCAATCGATTGCGGCTGATGTTCGGCTGATCGCTGCCACGAATCGCGATTTGCAGGCTGCGATGGCAGCCGGCACTTTTCGCGACGACCTGTTTTACCGGCTGAACGTATTTCCCATTGAACTTCCTCCTCTGCGGGAACGAAGAGAAGACATTCCCATGCTGGTGGAGGTCTTTATCAATCTTTACGCCAGTAAAGCTGGAAAGAAGATTCGGAGCATAGACAAGAATACGCTCGCACTGCTGCAATCGCATCCCTGGCCGGGCAACATTCGCGAGTTGCAGAATGTGATCGAGCGCTCGGTCATCGTGTGCGAAACAGAGAATTTCTCGCTGGACGAGAGCTGGCTTTCTCGGAACTCCCTCCCGGCGGGGCCCGGAGACCAGCCGCTCGCTGCGCAGACTGCGGCTCGCGAGAGAGAGATGATTGAGGCCAACCTGGCGGCAACAGGAGGCAGGGTGTCAGGCCCGGCGGGGGCGGCAGCCAAGCTCGGCGTTCCGCCATCGACTCTGGAATCCAAGATCCGGTCCCTGAACATCGACAAGCATCGCTTCACCTTCGCCTAGCGGCGACGCCCCAAGGCTGCCGACAGCCATAAAATCACCGGGAGGACCAAATGAGCGGCGGTGGAGAGAGAACAGCAGGGCCGCTGGTGTGAACCGTCGAGCCGGGAAATATCGGTTCAGGGTTTTGCCGTGTCGAGGATCGGCGAATCCGGATTTTGGTTCATGGCTTGTTGCGTTTTTTCGAGAAGAGCTCTGGCTTGGACGTTTCCCGGGTTGGTGGGATCGAGTTTGAGATAGGCGTTCAAATCCTGCACCACGGCGGGGGAATTATTCTGCCGCTGGTGGATCCTGGCGAGAAGAAAATAGGCTTCGGCGAAACTTGCCCTGCGCAAAAGCGCTTGCTGGACACTCTTTTCCGCATCCACGAGACGGTTCAAGGCGAATTGCGCCCAGCCCAGAAAGTATTTTCCTGTCGCGGAGCCGGGATCCACGTCGAGGCCCCTCTGAATCACGGTTTCCGCTTGATGGAAATCGCGCTCCTGGCAAAGGACCATACCCATGGCGAACTGCGACGGCCCGTAGGCTCCGCCGGTTAGATCGATGGATTTCTGAAAGGCTTGTTCCGCATCGGCGATGTGGCCGAGGCGGTAGTGCGCGACGCCCAAATTGTAATAAGCCTTGTAATGGCCAGGATATTCGGCAATCGCTTGATGGAAGAAGGGCAGGCTTCCTGCGGCGTCTCCCTTCTGGAGCAACCTCGTGCCCTTGTCGAATCCCTTGTGCGCTTTGCCGGACATTTTCAGTTCCTGCACGGAAACGACGTATTCGCTCATGCTCGCGGCCGGCGCACTGGAGGCGGACGCGGATGTATTTTTGGCGGACTCGGATTGGGCCAGAGAAGTGAGCGGAAAAATCAGAACAGTCAGCATAAATAGGATGGTAAATCTGTGTGCGTTCATGGGAGCTACCTTGGGCGGGAAAGTCTTCCCCCGTCATTGCCTCTATTTTGGAAAAAAGTCGGGAGGAGGAAGCCAGTGAATTATTTTTTGTGCGGGTGGAGATAACTGCGCGTACGAACAGGGGGAGTAACCTGAACTTGAGAACAGGTATTCGATTGGCGTTCTGCGTTACGTCGACGGACCCATAGTTCGTCAGTGCGCAGAGACCATCGGCCGAAAATGCCAGCGAGATGCACTTCGGCGAGCTCGGGACGAGCTGGCGCTATCATCAGCCGCACGATGCGCGATGATGGGGCGTTAGCTTCCCGCGGGGGCCTGGAGCCAGCGGAAGACTTTACGCCAAGGGGCGAAGCTGCGGTCTCTGCTGCCCATAGGAGCCTGGAACCAACGGACGAGCCGGTTGGGGCCCCTCGGCGAAGGCTCGCTCAAAATAGGCACAGATACTTCTACTTCGGCCGCCGGAGCTTGCGCCGGGACTACATCAGAGAACGAGAGCCTCAGCAGAGCGCCGACTTGCTCCTGGGAGGCCCTAAAGGTTTTGAGAATATTTCGGGCGAACCAGAAGACGGTCACCAGAGTGGCGAAAAGAAGGACGATGATACCCAGCTCAAACCAATTGGTCTGTACCCAATCACTGTATTGTGTCATCGCTGCACCTCGGACTAGGTGAAGGGAAGCTTACGATGCAGAGGAATGGGAAAGAAACTGGTGGGAAGGCCAAGAAAAGGACAGGTGGTGAACCCGGCCGCAGGGACTGGGGTGGTGGTGAGAAAAGAGAGTGCGGGTCAGCGGGACTTGCGGAGGTGTTCGATCCAGCGAACGAGGACCCGGTCATAGGGGGGCTCGACATCGAGGAATTCCACGCCGACGCCGATACGCGGCTTAACAATGCGGATGACCCCGAGGGCTTCGACGGTCTGTTCTTTGTGGCGAAAGGTAACGCGCACGCGGGTTTTCAGGGGCAGGGGCTTGCTGGTGCAGACGAAACAGCCTCCCATCGAGATATCGGTGGTGACGCCGACGGAGCGAGCGCCGGTTTCGAGGTCAAGAAACTCGGCGTCCGCGGCGAAGGGGTAGCGGATGGCGTAGCGGCGGTCCCGGATAGTCAGAGTTCCGCCGGAACCCTTAGAAGTTCGATCGTCCATAGAGATGATGTTGCTCACAGTGCTGGGACCCGCACAAGAACGGCACACTCCTTTCTGGAGGTGCTTTCCCTACTGTTTTAGTATGCCGGAAAACAGCCGACAAGAAAGCAATGGCGAGGCGTGGTACCGCGAAAAAGACAACAGTACTGCCGCCCGTGAGGACGGCTCGAGCGGGCACTGCGCGTTATTAGTGGGAACGACAAGAAGCAAGCGGGCCGGAACACGCGGCGCGGCAGGGCGTGCTACGCTCGTTTTGTAGAGCGCCGCGAAACGAAGAAGAGCCATGCGTCCCGAAGGACTCCGGCAAAGTGACCGCGTCAGCTTTCGCATGCCTGTCGAGGCATCCTGGTACAACAGCGGGGGTGTGGCCGTAAAACAGACCGCCCAGACGCTGCTGATCAGCCGCAACGGCGGCGTGCTGCGGCTTCCGGAGAAGCTTTCCACCGGCCAGGCGATCACACTGCGACGGCAGCAAGAGGGAGATAGCTGGAAAACGACGCGCGCGCGAATTGTCGCCGAAATCGATCGCGAGCCGGATGGGTTTCTGTACGCGATCGCCATTCTCGAGCCACGGTCCGATTTTTGGGACATCGACTTCCCTGCACCACAAACGGCCGATGAGGCGCTGGCACGGCTGTTGATGGAATGCAGCTTCTGCCAGCGCCGCGAAGTCGCCTATCTGAACGAGCTGGAACTGAAATCTTTTGAAGCGAGAAAGTGCGTGGCGCGGGTCTGCAAAATCTGCGAAGCACCCTCCATCTGGATCGAGGCGCAATCGGAAATTCCAGACCCAGAGAACTCGCCCCCGAAGAGGCCCGCGGAACCGCATGTCTATCCGAGACGCAACCGTGCGCGCGTGAAGGCCCGCGTGCTGGCTTGCATCCGGCGGCGCGGGTTCCAGGAAGAAGTGGCGGTTTGCGAGGATTTGTCAAAAGGGGGAATCAGTTTTCGCAGCCGCAATCAGTATCCCGAGGGCTGCCGGCTCGAAGTGGCCGTGCCGTTCACGCCGGGCGCGGGGGCCATCTTCGTGCCGATCCGCATCGTATTCTCTCAAGCGATTGCGTCGGCGGGACTTTTCCGCCACGGAGCCGCGTACATCAAGCCGCCCGTCGACGGAGCCGACTGAGATTTTTGAGGCCATACAAATAACGCTAAAGCTAACAACGCTGACTTTGCTGTTTCTATTCGCAGGTCTGCTCATGGCTCAGGCTCCGGGCGGAGATGGGCATAAAACGACGCCGCAAGTATGCCATCTCGTATCCGCGAATCCGCCGGAATTCAATCCGTTTCAGTTTGTTCCGAAAGTGGTGGACTTCAAGCGACTGAATCGCTTTCCCAAAGTCGCATATGTTGTAAACGAGGACGGAAGCGTGAGCAACGTGAAGATCCTCAAAGGGACCGGCTCCCCAAAGGTAGATGCCGGTCTGATCAGGAGCGTCCTGGCGTGGAAATACAAGCCGCAGCCTGGCTGCACGTTTGAGATGTCGATGGGGGTCATAATTGACATCGGATCACCCTGAGGATGCAAGATCCTTCAGTCGATGGCGGGAACGGACGTGCGTTCCTGGCGCCGGCGATGCAAATAATGCATGGAAATGTTGAGAAAGACTTCGCCACACGGCGTCTCCATGCAGATGACCATGGCCTCAGTCTCTTTGCTGCTGCCCAGGCCCTCATCGTTTATGTGAATTTCCGGCGGAAACACTTTGAAGTGAAAGCCCTGATCGTTGAGGAGCGTCACGGAATTGCCGATGACCATGTTGGCAAGCTCGCAAACCGTTTCGCGGACAATTTGCTCGCTCTCGGGAACTTGCTCACCCGCGAGGTGGCTGGCAACCTTGATGGCGACTTCGGGCGAAAGATCGAGGATGACGCGGCCCTCAATGTCGCCTTTGATGGCAATGAGCGCCGCCACACCTTTGCGGCGATAGGTCTCCTCGTCCATGGTGAGGTCGGCGATCTTGGTGGGAGCCTGCAGCGACTCGGCGAAAACGGCATCCGCCGCGTTGATGAACGGCTGAATGAGTTCCATTCTCATGAGCGTTGTTCTCCTACGAGAGCGGCGGGGGAGCCGACGGCGTTGGGATCATCACTGAGCACGTAGCGAAGGATTTCGTAAAGGACCTCCGGCTTCACGGGCTTCTGCACGAAGTGTTTCGCGCCCTTCTGGAGAGCGGCCAGGATATTTTCCTGGTAACCAACCGAAGAGACCATGACGATGCGCGCTTCGGCGTGCTGGCGGACGATGCGCTCGACGGCCTCGATACCCTCCATCTGCGGCATGGTGATGTCCATGAGCACGATGTCCGGCTTGGTGCGGTTGAATTCGGCGATGGCGGTCAGGCCGTCACCGGCTTCACCGGCCACTTCACCGCCAAACATCTCAATCATCTTGATGATGTTCTTGCGAGCGAAGACGGAATCGTCCACCACCAGGTAGCGGACAGGCTGATTGTCCTTTCGGAGCAGCGCGGCGAATTGTGGCATGGCTTTCTCCTTCTCCCTGCGCACGGTGTCATGTGCGGTGGGAAGAAACGGATGTCCTTTCGTTTTTCTCTTGCTTTTCCCACTTATCAATTTTCTCTAACTTCTCGCTCTTGTCGGCTTTCTCGCCGTGGGCGCGCCCTCCGCCATATTGAGAAACAAGGTAGGCGCCCAGCCCATCGAGCGGGACGATTTTGTTTACGTGCCCTTTTTGAATTGCGGCGTGGGGCATGCCGCTGACGACGCAGGTGTCCTCGCTTTGCGCGAGGGTCATGCCGCCGGCAGCTTTGATGGCACCGAGACCCTCCGCTCCGTCGTCGCCCATGCCAGTCATGATGACGCCCACGGCAATGAGGCCGAATTGCTGGGCCACAGAATGAAACAGAACATCAGCCGACGGCCGATGGCCATTGACCGCGGGCCCATCGGAAAGCACCGCCATGTCTCCGCGAGGCATGCGGCGAACCATCATGTGACGGTTGCCGGGACAAATTAGGGCGCGGCCCGCAACCAGAAGATCGCCGGACTTCGCCTCATGCACATCGATGGCGCAGCACTCATCGAGACGCCGCGAAAACATTTCGGTAAAGCCTTCGGGCATGTGCTGCACGACCACCAGGCTAGCGGGAAAGTCGCCGGGAATCTGTGAAAGCATGAATTGCAGCGCGTTGGGGCCGCCCGTGGAAATCCCGATGGCGATGATGCGATTCGGCGGGAGAGCGGCGCGGGTGGCTTTTTTCTGAGGCGTTGCGTCCACGATTACAGGCGCGGCGGGCTTAGACCTTCCGGCGCGTTTCGCGACCTTAATTTTTTCAATGAGTTGATCGCCAATGACATCAAGATGGCCTGCAGCGGCGTCCTTGGGCTTGGCCACAAAGTCGATGGCGCCAAGCGCGAGCGCCTTGAAGGTCGAGTAGGCGCCCTCTCTTGAGTGCGTACTGAAAAGAATGACCGGAATCGGCGCGCGCTGCATGATCAAGCGGAGCGTCTCCATCCCATCCATGCGGGGCATTTCGAGGTCGAGAGTGACGACGTCGGGGCGCAATTCTTCAATTTTCTTCAGCGCGAATGCGCCATCCATGGCCGTTCCGACCACTTCGATGGAAGGATCTCGGGCAAGAATCGCGGGAATCAGTTTCCGCATCAAAGCGGAATCGTCAACGACGAGAACGCGGACGCGTTCGCTCATGCGATCGCTCCAAGCGGGGCAGCGCGAGAGAGGCGCGAGAGAACCGCCGGCACATTCAAAATAAGGACGACGGTTCCATCACCCAAAATCGAAGCGCCGCTGACCAGATCGCTGGACACGATCTCGCCTGGCAAGGCCTTGATCACCAATTCTTCCTCGCCCACGAGGGTGTCAACCACCAGACCAAAACGTTTTTCTGCGGCGCCAATGACGATGACGAAATTTTTCTTTTTCTTTGACGCGGAATCCACGGCGTGAATACGGTCCAAACTGCTCAAGCGGACCAGCGTCAAGAGCTGCTCCCGCAAGCGGAGGACCTCACGCTGGTCCACACGATGAATCTCGTGGTCGTGGATGCGGGCGATCTCGACGACAGAGGAGAGAGGCACAGCAAAGAGCCGCCCGCTCACGCGGAAAAGCAACGTTTGAATACTTGCGAGAGTCAGGGGCGCGCGAAGTTGAATGGTGGTGCCATGACCCTTTTGCGTAGATACCTGGACGGTGCCCTTCAAGCGGTCAAGAACCGTGCGCACGATATCCATGCCGACGCCGCGGCCGGAAACTTCGGTGATTTCCTCGGCGGTGCTGAAGCCGGGTTCAAAAATGAGGTTGAGAACTTCCGCCTCGGTCAGGCGCACAATCTCTTCCTGCTTGACGACGCCTTTTTCGACAGCGTGTTTGCGGAGTTGGACGAGATCGATTCCGCGGCCATCGTCGCGAACCTCGATGACCACCTGCGTACCCTGATGATAGGCGTTGAGATAGACGGTGCCCCGCGCGGGCTTGCCGACGGCGAGGCGTTCTTCGGCCGGCTCGATGCCATGGTCGACGGCGTTGCGGACGATATGCGTGAGAGGTTCGGCGAGCGAGTCGAGAATTCCCTTATCGAGGTCGGTATTCTGGCCCGCGACATCGATAGCAACGTCCTTGCCGCAATGCTTGGCGACGTCCCGCACGACGCGAGGAATGCGGCGAAAGAGCTGCTCGACGGGAACCATACGAATTTTCAAAACGCACTTGTGAAGCTCGTCGAGCACGCGGGATTGAAAAGCAAGCGAATCCGCGAGTTTCAGGCGGACGGGATCGCGCGCATGGCGCTGGTCAAAGTCGGCAAGAGCGCGATGCAGCATGGATTTTCCGATGATTAATTCGCCGACGAGGTTCATGACCGCGTCAATGCGACTGGCATCAACACGCAGGGTATTTTCGGCGACGGCCGCCACGGCGGAGCTCGTTCCGCCCAGCTGAGCGGCGGGGCCGTGGTCCTCACGCTCGCCCGCTTGCGCGGCGAGCTGAGCCGCTTGCGCTTCCAGGAGATCCCCGATCAGCTCATGGTCCGGAGCGTCCGCGGCGGCAGCGGCCTCGACACGCACGTCGGAGACGATCGCGGGGACATGGCACCGGCGCGCAAGATGAGCCTCCGAGTGCTGGCTGGCGAGCGCTGCTTCGACGATTTCGACCGACGCGGCGGCAGCACTGTCTTCCGGACGCAGGGCGATGACGGTTCCGCAACCATGGAGAACATTACGGATGAGCTGGAACGCCGCGGCGCGCATGAGGCTATGGGGGTCGAGGCGCAGAGCGATGTTGTAAACGCGCTCGCCGCGGTGCACGGCTTCCGAAATCATGAGTTGTTCGTATTCGGTCCATTCGAAACGCGCTGGAATCTGGGCCGGGGCCGGGGTTTCAGCCACGCGGGAAGACGGGGCATCACGCAAGGTGCGAATCATGGCGCGCAGCGAGTCCATGGGCGGGGGATCGACCTTGCGCTGAGCGGCGGCAAGAATCGATTCAAAACTATCGGCGGCCGCCAGAACGAGTTCGGCCAATTTAGGGCCGCGGGTCTGCGCAACCTGGAGAGTGAGGACATCTTCGAGTTCGTGGGCCAGTTCGCTCAGGTTGTTGAAGCCACAGGCAGCGGAATCGCCCTTCAGCGTGTGCACGGCACGGCGCACGCGGCGAATGACTTCTTCATCCGCTGGGCGGGACTCGAGCTCCAGGCCCGCCTCGTTGAGCAACTGCAAAAGCTCGTTGGCGCTCTCAAAAAAGAGCGCGCGGAGCTCCGCGCCGCGATCTTCAGGAGAACGGCTCACGTATTGGCCTCGAGACGCTGATAAGCGGTTCCGTTATTTTCGTGGACCATGCGGAACTTCTGCGTCAAGCCAAAGAGACTTTCCGCGTGGCCGACAAAAAGATAACCGCCTGGATTCAAACAGTTCCAAAACTTGTCGATGAGGCGCTTCTGCTCGGCTTCATCGAAATAAATCATGACGTTGCGGCAGAGAATAATGTCGTTGCGCCGCGGCAAGAACTCGGTCTTGAGATTGTGGAAGTCAAACTGGATGAGCTGTTTCAATTGCGGCTTGATCACGTATTTGTCGCCGGATTTTTCAAAGTAGCGCAGGCGACAGGTGTAGTCGACGGGCTCCATTTGCGTTTCGGTGTACAGCCCTTCCTGGCCGAGCCGCAGACTCGAATAGCTGATGTCGGAAGCGACAATTTCAAGCTTCCAGGGCGGAGGAATAAGCGGCTTGGGCGAGGGCATTTCGAAAGGAAGCGGATTGCGGAGATAGTAGTAGGCCAGTGCGTCACAAATCAAAATCGCAACGGTGTAGGGCTCCTGGCCGGAGGAGCACCCGGCGCTCCACACGCGAAGGTTAAAATCACGGCGTTCTTGCTTCTTGTGCAGCAACTCTTCGAGGACGTTTTTTTGCAGGAGGTCGAGCTGCGGCCGGTTGCGGAAAAAGCTGGTCTCGTTGACGGTGAGGTTTTCGAGAAGGAGCGCGAGTTCCGCCTTTCCTTCGCGGCTGGTGAGCAAGCGGTAGTAACCATAGAAGGAATCGATCTGGCAAGCTTTGAGGCGCCGTTGGAGGCGGTCTTTCAAGAAGTGCGAGCGGCGCTCATCAAAGAACATGCCGCATTCCTGATAGACGAGGGTCTGCAAGAGCTTTAGCTCGGCTTCCGTGAGTTGAATCTGCGCGGTAATCGTTCCCATATCGGGTGCTTGCAGGGGCCCGTCAGTGCCGCTCGAATTCCAGAGCAAACGGAACGAGCGCTACTTTGCGGTGGCGACGGGTTCCGCGGCCTCCTCGAGTCGTTTGAACTCCGGGCGATGCAAGAGTTTGGCAATGTCCAGCAAAATGATGAGACGGCCTTTGAGCTTCCCGACTCCAACTACGTACCCGGACTCGCCGTCGGCCAGAACGCTGCCGGGAGCTTCGATATCCGAAGGAGGAATCTTGATGACTTCGGAGGCGGAATTGACGATGAGGCCGAGCAATTT
>WNFP01023032.1_pt1 | contig 14899 bp, 13 predicted proteins | sample 5400201 | NCBI WGS metagenome assembly WNFP01 (sample SAMN13153355, study PRJNA577476) | soil metagenome | isolation source: 115 cm saprolite under Madrone tree | place: USA:California | collected 2016-06-14
CAGATTAATCCAACGAGCTAATTTATTTGTAGCAGTGTCGATCACCGCGATGCGCGGCGAATCCTGGTCCTGCGTAAAAACGTAGCGGCCGTCAGTCGAAATGGAAATGCGCTGCACGGTTTTCGCAATCGGGATTACCGTGATGAGAGAGCGGTTTTGCAGGTCGAGGACGCTGACACTGCCTGGGCCGACGTTTGCGGTGTAAGCGCGATGTCCATCGGGCGAAAGCACAAACATGTGGGATTCCGCGGCGCCGGTGGGAACCTCTCCGACGACTTTGCCGGTTGCGGCATCCACAACGTAGATGGCGTCGGCGAGCTCTGCGCTGACGTAGAGCATGCCGTCGGGACCGAACTTGGCACAATGCGGGCGAACCGGTTTTCCCAGATTGATGATCTGGATGTCGCGACCTTCGCGCAAATCAATTACGTGGATAGAGCTTCCATCAGTGCCGGGCTTGCCCACGCCGGAATTTCCATAAATGGGAACGTAACCGAGGTGATGACTCGGGGCCACCGCGACTTCGTGGCCATTAATGTCTACGCCGATTTTGTTTATGACTTTCCGTGTCGCGAGGTCCACCACGAGAGCGGTATGGTCTCCCTGATTGGCTACCAAGAGAAAACCGTGTGCGTCAAGCGGTGCGGGCATAGAGACCGCTGGGTGGTGCCGTAAAAGGCCCGCTGAAAGCAAAAATAATAGGGTCAGTACGACGGATTCCATGATTTCCCCATAGATCCGAGAAATGGCAACGCGGCGAAGTATAGCACCAGGGAAAATTTGTGAGAGCGGCGAAAGTTGTTACCTATCACGCGCGAAGAAGGACAAAGCGCGAACGCGGGATGGGAAAGGATAACCGTCCCTTGGGACAGGCAGGAAAACGGCCAAAACCACAACAGAAAGTGGTATGCGGAATACCATACCTCTAGATATAGGGTACAGTGCCCACAATAACCCCATCACTGCCTACGATTGCCCGTATTCTTAGGACAACTGCAGGCGTTAAACGCTTGACCCATACACTTTCGGAATGGGATAACGCTGACACGGGACGCACTCTCGGTAACTCACGGTGCAGGTCGAAGAGTTGCGTCGGACACAAATCTCTCGGGCGTGTGAAGTATCGCTGGAGCGGCGTTCCTTGTGAATGAATCGCGTGAAGTGATGAATGTGCGGCAGGCGTCGCAATATCTGGGGATAAGCCCGGATACCCTGTACCGTTACATCACGGAAGGCGAAATTCCGGCGTTCAAACTTGGTAACCGTTGGAAACTGAGAAAGACCATCCTCGATAGGTGGATGGAACGCAAGATGAGCCAGGCGCACGCAAGACGACGTTAGCCGGTACGCTGGGCTCTGCGGTCGCGATAAAGCAAAGAAATCAAAAGGGGCTGCCAGATGTTATTCGGCGGAAAACGAAGCAGACAGTTGGTCGGGCTGGATATCGGTTCCAGTTCCATTAAGTCCGTGGAACTGAAAAGCACCAAGGCCGGTTACGAACTGGTGAGCTTTGGCATGGAGTCGCTGGCACCGGATACGGTAGTGGACGGCGCCATCATGGACGCCCCACAAGTGGCCAATGCCATCAGCCGGATTTTTGATTCCGCCAACGTGAAAACGAAAAATGTGGCGACTTCGGTTTCCGGACATTCCGTGATCGTGAAGCGCGTTCCGCTGCCCTTGATGAGCGAAGAAGAGTTGTACGACCGCATTCCTGCTGAAGCCAGCCAGCATATTCCGTTCGATATTGCCGACGTGAACTTGAGCTACCAATTGCTGGAGTCGATGGACTCGCAGATGGACGTACTGCTGGTTGCGGTGAAGAAGGACAAGATTCTGAACCACACCAACGTGCTGGCGCAGGCCGGCAAGACCCCGGTGGTGGTGGACATCGACGCCTTCGGATTGCAGAACTGCTTCGAAGTGAATTACGAACCGGACGCTGGACAGACCGTGGCGCTGCTGAACATCGGCGCGAGCGTGATGAATATCAACATCGTGCGGGGCGGTATCCCGTTGTTTACGCGCGACGTCAGCGTGGGTGGAAATCAATATACCGATGCACTGCAAAAGGAATTGGACTTGAGCTTTGAGGACGCCGAACGGTTGAAAAAGGGCGAGACACTGCCAAGTGTCACGGACGAGCAGAAACAGCAGATTTTGCGCAGCGTAAGCGACATTCTGACGCTGGAAATTCAAAAGACGTTTGATTTCTTCCGCGCGACGGCCAGCGGCGAAAACATCCAGCGAATTCTGGTCGCCGGCGGTACCGCGCGCGTGCCGGGCCTGGTGGACCTGCTGCGCGAAGAGTTCGCCATGCCGGTGGAAGAATTGAATCCTTTCCGCAAAGTGCTGATCAATCCCGGAAAGCACAGTGACGACCAGATTCGCGAGATGGGGCCGCGGTTGGCAATCGCCGTGGGCCTGGCGTTGAGGAGCTTCGACTAGCCATGATCCGCATAAACCTTCTCGGACAACAGCGGCCTAAATCAGCAAGACGGCCAGTAGATACCGGTGCGGCATTGCCTGCGGTCTTCATCGGGGCAGGACTCCTGCTCGGCGGCCTGGTGCTTGGGTATATCTACTTTTCCTGGCAGAGCCAGTTAACCCAGGAAAACAACCGCATCAAGCAGCTGACGGCGCAAAAGACGGAACTGCAGCAGATCAAGCAGCAAGTGGAGACCTTTGACAAGCAGAAGGCCATTCTGCAGGTTCGCGTGGACACCATCGAAAAGCTGCAACGCGACCGCACCGGCGGGCAGGAATTGCTGGACATGGTCGCCAATACCGTTTCCCGCACGGAAAATCTCTGGCTGACGGACATGACGCGCAAGGGCAACACCCTGGCCATCGAGGGCTCGTCGGCTTCCATCAATTCCGTCGCGAATTTCATTACTGCCATGAAGCGCTCCGGTTATTTCCAAAAAGTTGAAATCGATGAAACCAAGCAGCAAGACAGTAAGAACGTGGAGACGTTTTCGTTCAAGTTGAACGCGGAAATCAATCCATCCGGTCCGCAGGCCAAGCCCGCGAGCACCCCGGCGCCGAATCCCGCGCCAGCGAAGAAGGGTTAGGAGATCGCTATGGCCAATCCGTTGAGAGACATGTCGGTGATTATGCAGGGCCTGGTGGCTGCCGCGATCGCAGTGGTGCTGGTGCTGGTTGGAATTTATCTGCCGTTCTCGCCGGTGGCGCAGGAAAAGGACCAGGTGGACAAGGCAATCACCACCCGGACCGCGCTGACCCAGGAAGTCACACAGCTACAGGTTTACAAGCAGCGCTACGGCGAACTGAAACAGCAGATGGACGCGCTCAACAAGCAACTCGACACTTTGAAGACGATTGTTCCTGAAGAGAAAGAGACCGACGAGTTTATCCGTTTGCTGCAGGGCGCCGCGACGGAGTCGAACGTTGCCATTCGGCAACTGAAAGCCAAAGCAGTGGTGTCGAAGGACAACAATTATTACGAGATGCCCTTCGAAGTGCAGGCGGATGGACCGTATTTCAATGTTTTGGACTTCTTCGGCAGGCTAAGCCGCCTATCCCGAATCATAAACGTGGGAGATCTGGAATTTTCCGATCCCGATAAAGCCAAAGGCGGGCGCTACACCTTGCGGCCGGGAAGCACCGTCAGCGGAGTTTTTACGGCGACGACTTATTTTACTAAACCGGGAGACGTGACACCTGCCACGGGTGCGGCTAAGCCGGGGGTAAAACATTGAGCGGGAATGAACAAACTATGCGTCCTCTGATGACAGCTCTCATGCCATTGCTAGTTGGGATTACGCTGTTTGCCGCGCCCGGAATGCGCGCGCAAACGGCGCCAGCGTCCACCACGGCCGGCAAGCCCGCGACTAAATCGGCGACAAAGCCCGCGCCCGCGGGGCAGACGGCTGCAAAACCAGCGGCCAAAAAGCATGCAAAGACTCCCGCGCCGGTGGCACGAACGGTCTCCGACAAGAAACCTGTCGGAAGCGAACAAAAGATTGCCAGGCGCGATCCGTTTGAATCGTTGATCGGGCGCAAACAGGCACAGGACGCCTTGGCGAAAAATCTTCCCCCGGGCAAAGCGGGCTTGCAGGTCGGCACGCTGCGTCTCGACGGCATTGTGAAGTCCGCGAACGGAATGATCGCCGTCGTCGCCAACCCGCAACAGCGCACCTACTTCTTGCGCGAGGGCGACCAGTTGTATGACGGGAAGGTCGAAAAGATTTCGATGGAGGGCGTGACCTTCCATGAAGAAGGCAAGGATGCGTTCGGCAAGCCTGTCGAGCGGGAAGTAAACAAGAGACTTTACTCGAGTGCAGGAGAACAGCAATGAAGACGAACTGGCCGGCCCTACGAAATGGCTGCCTGATCCTTGCAAGCCTGGCGTGCGGCACGGCGCCTGTGCTGGCACAGTCGCAGGGATCCGCGGGAGCGGCGGCGACCGCTGCGGTGATCTCAAGCGTGGCGGTGACGCAGGCCTCGCCACGCGCAAGCGTGCGGGTGCAGGGTGAAGGCCGCCTGGACGCGCATGCGGTGCGTCTGCACAATCCGGACCGTCTGGTGCTGGATTTCGCAGATACCCGGATGGCGGTGCAGAAGATGATCATTCCGGGAGTTTCGGCGCCGGTGCGCGGAGTACGTCTGGGACAGTACCGCCCGGGCATTGCGCGTGTCGTAGTTGACCTGACCGCGGCTGCTCCTTATCAGATCGGGCGGTTTTTCACTATGCCGATGCCTTACCGCGTGGCGCCCAACATCGCCAGGCTTCACTGGTGAATATCGTGGCGCCGCGATTCGCGCTGCCCAGCGAACTGACCAATCGCAACGCAGCGCTGGCGTCCTTTGATGGAAATAATCAGCCGGCCCGGCCCGAAGAATCTTCAGTGCAACAGGCTACTCAGCAGGCCGTGCAGCAGGCGAGTAACGCCGCCGCGACGCTGGCGCCCACCGCCCAGCAAAATACCGAGACGACGCCGACAACTGCAGGGAAATATACCGGTGAACCAATTTCGGTGAACCTGAAGGATGTGGACCTTCGCGACTTCTTCCGATTGATTCATGAGATCAGCGGACTGAACGTTGTTCTGGACCCGGCGGTCAAGGGGACACTTACCATCGTTTTGGACGAAGTGCCGTGGGATCAGGCGCTGGACATCGTTTTGCAGAACAACGGATTGGACAAACAGCTGCACGGCAACGTATTGCGCATTGCCACTCGCGAGACCATGAAAAGGGAAGCAGATTCGGTCCGCGAACTTCTAAAGGCGCAGAATGATGCGACTCCTGCCGTCACAGTGACCCGCGTGCTTAGCTACGCCAAAGCCACGACCTTGATGCCGACACTTAAGAAATTTCTTTCCGCGAAGGGTGATATTCTCGCCGATGACCGCTCAAATCAGTTGATCATTAGAGATATTCCGATCACCATCCCGATTATGGACAACCTGATCCACCAGCTGGATCGCAAATCGCAGCAGGTGGAGATTGAAGCGCGCGTGGTTTCCGCGTCCCGTTCCTTCGCCCAGGACATCGGCACCGAACTTGGATTTGCCGGGACTACCACCAGCGGACGTTCTCTGTTCTCCGGTTCGCCCGCGGTTGGCGGAAGTGGCATCACACCTGGCAGCGGTATCCCGCAGAACCCTGTGACCTTCCCAAGTGGCGGAACGTCTGGTAACGGCGTTTCGACCGGTCTGCCGCTGCAGACCAACTTTCAGGCCGGTTCGCCAACGTCCGCGGTGCTCAAGCTGGAAGTAACGCCGCAAATTACAGCCGAAGGCACAGTGTTCATGGACGTGCTAGTGGAAAACACCCAGGTGGACAACGGTATCGCACGAATTCAGGGCATTCCCGCGCTGGACACACAGTCCGCGGAAACCAAAATACTGGTTCCGGATGGCGGAACCGTGGTCATCGGCGGCGTAATCGTTTCCCAGCAGAACGTGAACGTTACCCAGGTTCCTTTGGTAGGCTTGTTCTTCCTGACGCCCCGAATCATTCCTGGCTGAAGACGTCCGGGCTGACGGCGGCTCTGGTTAACTCGAAGCTCCAGGCACTTTCAACTTTCCTCGAGATCGGGGAGACTTGGGCAGTCCAGGGTTTGCAAATGCAAATCCTGAAACCCTGGGTCTTCCCGATTCTTTATGTCAAATTCACACGCGCGCCGAAGCCAGGAACTGCAGAAGTTGCTCCGCAGGGAATCGCTGGATGCCTTGCTCATCACCAGTCCAGCAGATTGGTATTACCTGACTGGGTTCACCGGAGAAGCGGGAGCGCTGATTGTTGACCTGCGGCGCGTGACTCTAGTGACCGACGGGCGGTTCAGAGTGCAGGCCGCCGAGGAATTGCGCGGCGTGAAGGTCGTTGAGCACAAGCAAGGGCTATACCGGTCATGTGGTGAGTTGCTCAAAAATCTGCGCTGCAAGAGAGTGGGGTTCGACCCAGCGCAGGTGACTGTCGGACAGTACCAGCTGGTTAAAAAGGCAGCGGGGAAAGCGACGCATTTCAAGCAGGTTGACGGACTAGTCGCCAGTCTGCGGGCCCGCAAAGACGTCGCAGAACTGGCGCAAATGCGAAAAGCGGCCCTTCTTGCGAGCGCGGTCGTCGAAGGTGCGATTGCGTTGTTGAAACCGGGCGTGCGGGAATTTGAGATTGCGGCGGAGATTGAATACCAGATGCGCAAACGGGGAGCGTCGGGAGCGGCATTCGAAAGTATCGTCGCGTTCGGAACGCGTGCTGCGCTTCCGCATGCCCGGCCTACCGCTAAACGCTTGAGGAAAAATGAGTTGGTAGTGTTAGACCTGGGTGCTATACTCGGAAAATACTGTAGCGACATCACGCGAACGGTCTATGTGGGGAAAGCTCCCGCAAGGATACGCTTGTGGTACCAAGCCGTGTTGGAAGCGCAGGCAGCGGCTATTGATGCCGTTGGACCCGGAAAAAGCGGTGGCGAGGTAGACGCGGCTGCCAGAGGGGTACTGGCGGCGTACCGGTTAGACCAGTATTTCGTGCACAGCACTGGGCATGGCCTGGGGTTGGAAGTCCACGAGGACCCCCGCCTGGCCAAGGGTCAAAAAACACAGCTTGCCTCGGGAAACGTGATTACGATAGAACCGGGTGTGTATATTGCTGGCGTAGGTGGAATTCGGATCGAAGACGACGTCGTGGTGCACCAAGGGCGTAGCGAAATATTGACCCGCGCCTCGCGGGATTTCATAGAGCTCTAATAACAAAACGAATGAAACGCAAAACCGGTGTGAAGTCGAGTGGCCGCGGGTCGTCGGTGGGCCCGGACATTGATCAGATTGAACAGCTCCTGAAAACCATGGCGGAGCATAATCTGGAAGAATTTGAATACTCGCGCGGGGACCTGCGCATATGGTTGAAGAAGCCTTCGGCCGGGGCCGCGTTGACGGCTCCGCGATCGACCGCTTTCCCGGAAATTATCGTTGCGGGTCCATCGTCTTCGTCGGCCGGATCGGCTGCGGCGACAGCGCCTTCCGCTCTGGAGCCCAGGTCCACCGAAGACCTGCATCTCGTGAAGTCACCCATCGTTGGCACGTTCTATGGCTCGCCAAGCCCCGGTGCCGAGCCGTTTGTGAAGATTGGCGCTTACGTGGAAGACGGGGAAACGTTGTGCATCGTCGAGGCCATGAAGTTGATGAATGAGATTGAGTCCGACAGCAGCGGGGAAGTGCTGCGGATTTTTGTGGAAAATGGGCAGCCGGTCGAATACGGCCAGCCATTGTTTGGAATCCGTCCGAGCCGCAAGAAGTAGGCGGCGAATAACATGTTCAACAAAATTCTGGTCGCGAATCGCGGGGAGATCGCCCTGCGAGTCATTTGTGCATGCAAAGAATTGGGAATCGCCACCGTAGCCGTGTATTCGGAGGCTGACCGGAATTCGTTGCACGTGCGTTTTGCGGACGAGGCGGTGTGCATCGGACCGCCGCGCAGCAGCGAAAGTTACCTCAACATTCCTCACGTGATCAGCGCGGCCGAAATCACCAATGTAGATGCGATTCATCCCGGTTACGGATTTCTCTCCGAAAACGCCAATTTCGCCAAGGTTTGCGAAGCCTCGGAAATTACCTTTATTGGTCCACGGCCGGAAATTATCGAAATGATGGGAGAAAAGGACCGCGCGCGGCGCGAAGTCAAGAGCGCGGGGCTGCCGACGATTCCGGGAAGCGACGGTGCAATCGAAGGCGAGGAGCAGCTTGCCAAGGAGGCCGCGAAAATCGGCTATCCGCTGATCCTGAAAGCCGTGGCCGGCGGCGGCGGCCGCGGCATGCGTGTGGTGCGCAAACAGGAGGAGCTTCTGGCGGCGTACGAAACCGCGCGCAGCGAAGCGCAACAGGCGTTTGGCACTCCCGATGTTTACGCTGAGCGTTTCATCGAGAATCCGCGGCACATTGAGTTTCAAGTGCTGGGCGATCAGCACGGCAAGATTATTCATCTTGGCGAACGCGAATGCTCGATCCAGCGGCGCCATCAAAAATTAATCGAAGAGTCGCCTTCTCCGGTCTTAGATCCCAAAGTCCGCAAGGAAATGGGCGCGAAAGTCGTCAAGGCGCTGCAAAGAGTCGGCTACACCAACGCCGGCACCGTCGAGTTCCTGATGGATCAGCACGGCGCGATCTATTTTATTGAAATGAACACGCGCATCCAGGTCGAGCATCCAGTGACCGAATTTGTAACTGGCGCGGACCTGATCAAGGCGCAGATTCGAATCGCAGCGGGCGAAAAGCTGGATGACGCAGTTGGCGAAATTCATTTTAGCGGCCACGCCATCGAGTGCCGCATCAACGCGGAGGATCCGGAGACCTTTGTGCCTTCGGCTGGACGAATCACCACATTCCAGGCGCCCGGGGGCACGGGAGTCCGCGTGGATTCGGCGGCGTACGCGGATGCAGTGATTCCACCGTATTACGATTCGATGATCGCCAAGTTGATTGTGAAGGGTCGCGACCGTGCGGAAGCCATTGGCCGCATGAAACGCGCGCTGGAAATGTTTGTGATCGAAGGCATTAAGACTTCGATTCCGCTGCACCGCCGCATCCTCGCCGATCCAGACTTCGCTGCTGGCCGTTTTGATACCCATTTCATCGAACGGATGTTTGCCGGAAACGGCCACAGCCAATCCACAAAATCCAAGAAATAAATGGCCAATCGCCTTGCACTGCCGCCGCTGTACGTGATACTAGACGCAGCGTTGCTGCCTTCCGATCCAATCGAACTCACTAAAAAGATGCTCGATGCGGGAGCCCGCCTGTTTCAATACCGCAATAAAACATCGTCGGCGCGCGAGTTGCTGCATGCTTCGCAGGCTTTGAGCCTTACCGTGCGGCAGCACGGCGGCACTTTCCTTGTGAACGATCGGGCCGATATTTCGCGTCTGGCGGGAGCCAGTGGAGTGCATCTGGGGCAGGACGATTTGTGCGTTGCGAGGGCTCGCGAAGTTGTGGGAACGAACGGCCTCATTGGATTATCCACCCATAATTTGCGGCAATTTGAAGTGGCCATCGAGTCCAGCGCGGACTACATCGCCGCCGGGCCGATTTTTTCCACGAGCAGTAAGCACCATCCCGATCCAGTGGTCGGCGTCGATTTCATTCAAGCAGTTAGGAAATTGACCACTAAGCCGATCGTAGCGATCGGCGGAATTACCCTGGAACGCGCGCGCAAGCTAATCGATGCGGGAGCGGACAGCGTTGCCGTGATCAGCGACATATTGAAAGCGAAAAATCCTGCTGATCGAGTACGGCAGTATCTGAAGATTATTCCCGTCGCGGCACAACCCGCGGAAAAGTGAGGCCACTCCTTATGGCTGAAATCGCGCGCCCAGCGGTGTTAGACCATGGCAAAAAGGAAGAACCGGGATTCGTGCGCGCCATCGGATTATTCGACGGCACCATGATCGTGGTCGGCTCGATGATCGGCTCGGGAATTTTCATCGTCGCGGCCGATATTTCCCGCGTGACCGGTTCTCCCGGCGGCCTGCTCTTGACGTGGATTATCACCGGCTTGCTGACAATTTCGGCGGCGCTGGCGTACGGCGAATTGGCGGCGCTGTTTCCGCATGCTGGAGGACAGTATGTCTATTTGCGGGAAGCCTATTCGCCGTTGTGGGGATTTCTCTACGGCTGGACGTTATTCCTGGTTATACAGACCGGGACCATTGCGGCGGTAGCGGTCGGATTCGCAAGATATCTGGGCGTGTTGTTTTCTTCGATCTCTCCCAACACTTGGATTATTCATCCCCTCGCACTCGGTTCGAAACTAGCTATCAGTCTTTCCATTCAGCAATTCGTCGCGATTCTGATGGTCGTACTAATCACTTTTCTGAACACGCGAGGCGTAAGGCTGGGCAAACTAATCCAGAACATTTTCACCTCTGCCAAGACGCTTTCTTTGCTTGGGCTGATCTTGATTGGCGTGTTTGTAGGCAGAAATCACGCCGCGATTGCGGACAATTTTTCAAATTTCTGGACTGTTCGCGGCGCGGTGCCGATCGAGCCGGGCGCCAGCCTTTTTAAAAGTTGGTTTCCGACGCTCACCGCGGCCAGCGGCTTTTTCGGCCTGGTAGTTGCGTTTGGAGTTTCGCAGGTCGGTTCGCTTTTTTCCGCCGATGCCTGGAACAACATTGGATTCACCGCAGCCGAAGTTAAGAATCCAAAACGCGATGTGGCGCTATCGATGGCGCTTGGCACCATCATCGTTATCACCCTGTATTGCCTGGCCAATCTGGCGTATCTGTTCGCGCTACCGCTGGCACAGATTCAAAACGCGCCGGACGATCGCGTCGCGACGGCCGCGTTAAACGCTATTTTTGGTCCCGTCGGTGCGTCGCTGATGGCCGGAGCGATTATCATTTCTACGTTTGGCTGTAACAACGGGTTGATTCTTGCCGGCTCACGCGTGGCCTATGCCATGGCCCGGGACGGACTTTTCTTCCGCGCCACAGGAAAGCTGCTGATGTTCTACGTGCTGACGATCATCAGCGTATTTGTACTGCGCAGAAAACGGCCCGACGCGGAACGTCCGTACAAAGCGTTCGGATATCCGCTGGTGCCTGCGTTGTACATCATCGTTTCCTCGGTAATTTTATCGGTTCTGTTGTTTTACAGAACAGAGACGGCCGGCTGGAGCCTGGTAATCGTTTTGTTGGGGCTGCCGGTTTACTGGCTGTGGTCGCGGCGAAGCGTTAAAACAAAAATCACCGCATAGAATATTTGTTGTAGGGCAAATCAGGGCCTACCCCTACAATGGGCAAGTCCAATTTGGCAGCTTAGCGTAGCCGGTATTCCACCTGACAAAGGAGGAGTTGCATGGGCAACCCCTTGTTCGCAAGAAAGCCGATGAGCCTGTTGCTCGCCGAAGCCCACGAAGAAGGAGGCCACAGCCTGAAGCGAACGCTGGGCCCGTTTCAGTTGACGGCGCTCGGAGTCGGCGCGGTAATCGGCGCGGGTATCTTCGTGCTGTCGGGACTGGGAGCTCATTATGCCGGCCCGGGATTGATGCTCTCGTTCGTGCTTTCCGGCATCGGCTGCGCGTTGGCGGCTCTGTGTTACGCGGAATTTGCGGCGATGATTCCGCTCGCGGGCAGTGCCTATACGTATGCCTACGCGACGCTGGGTGAACTGTTCGCCTGGATTATCGGCTGGGACCTGACCCTCGAGTACGCGATGGGCGCCAGCACGGTTTCTTCGGGATGGTCAAACCACTTCATCGAACTGTTGAACATTTTCCATATCAAGATGCCGCTATGGCTCGCCTATGACCACTGGACGGCACTCGATACTGCGGAAAAAATGGTCGCGCGCCAAATGGCCCAGGCTTCCGATTCGACGCTGGTGCCGGGAACGCAGGCCTTCCTGGATCGGGTGATGGATTTTACCGCGGCTCATTCGCCCGAACTGGTGCAGCGGGCCCACGATCTGGTAAACGCGCCAAAAATTTTCGGCATGGAAATCGGCTTCAACTTGCCGGCCTTTATAATCGCGTTGGTCATTACGGCAATCCTAGCCATCGGTATCAAAGAGAGTGCAAGTTTCAATTCCACCATCGTTGTGATCAAGGTTTCTGTGGTGTTGTTTGTACTGGCACTAGGCAGCAGGTACGTACATGCTACTAATTGGGGCACGGATTGGCACAGCTTTGCTCCTTATGGATTTGCTGGGATCGGTACTGGCGCCGCTTACATTTTTTTCGCCTACATTGGATTTGACGCGGTATCAACCACCGCGCAGGAAGCCAAAAATCCGCAAAGAGACCTGCCCATCGGCATCATCGTTTCACTTCTGGTCTGCACCGCACTGTATATCGGCGTCGCTGGGGTACTCACCGGCATGGTGCACTGGCAGGACGTGAACATCGAAGCGCCCATTGCGCGCGCGTTCATGGATCGCGGACTAACCACCGCTTCCCACGTGATCACTCTGGGCGCACTCGCGGGATTGACTAGCGTCATCAGTGTTACGCCCATCGACCAAATCGGAAAGATGGTGAACATCGGCACGCTGCTGGCCTTCGTTATGGTTTGTATTGCTGTCACTATGTTGCGAATCAAGAGTCCCGATCAGCCTCGGCCTTTCCGCACACCCGGGATTTTCATGGGCGGCTGGCTGCCGGTGGTGCCGTTTCTTGGCGTTCTGTTCAACGGCTACATGATGTACAAGCTGGGTTGGGTAAACTGGGCACGCCTGATCATCTGGCTGGTTATCGGGTTGATCGTGTATTTCACCTACGGTGTAAAGCACAGCCGGGTTCGCAACATGCCACAATCCTAGCCTCAAAAATCGCTTGTAGCGGCGCAGCATTGCTGCGCCCCAGCTTGCCCGGACGTCCGGATCGAGCCAGTTCTTCTTTTCCATTTTTCAATTGCTCGTCATGCGGCTTCGCATCGGGTAAGGTATTCTTTTGTGCATCCCGACATGACTCCGACACGCGCCAATCTCTCGAATCTCTGGCGACGTCTTTCCTGGCCGGACATCGCGGCAATCGTTTTGACACTGCTGGGCCTGCTCGCCACACTTTTCGGCCCATCCGGTGGCGCCTATAGCTTTGCCAAATTCGTCGGACTCTTGAGCGCGGTGTATATGGCTTTTCGCGCCATCTCCTGGTGGCGCAATCGCCTTCTGTGGAGCCTGCGCAATCGCCTGATCGTCGCGTATTTATTCATCGCCGTCGTTCCCGTGCTTCTTCTACTGGCGCTGGCGATTCTCGCCGGGCAGATTCTCTATTCGCAGCTCGGCGGTTATCTCCTCTTCGAAGACATTCACCGCCGCCTTGGCCGCATGGCAGACTCGGCTGCAAGCATTGCCTCCGCCGAAAAGACTCTGCCAAGCTCCATCAACGGCAAAGTAGTGGAAGAGGCGCTGGATGCCCAAATCCAGATGGCTTATTCGAATGAGCTTCCCGGCCTCAAGGTCGAGTTTCATGCCGACCCGCGACGGCTGCAGCGCATCGCTGGGCCAAACGCAAAAGAGTTTACCGGGATTGTCCAGTCCAACGGGCAAACGCATTTGATCGCCATGCGCGAAGTCGATTCATCGCGCGGCAAGAATCTGGTGGAGCTGAGCTTGCGCGTAACGCCAGAATTTCTCGAGACCGTCGCGCCCGGTCTCGGGCCTATTCAATTTACCGCGCTGCAGCGCGCTGACGGCGAAGATTCAACCAGCACCATACAGCTTGGCAGCGTCCGCTACCGTTTCCTGAATCGAATTGCCACGCGCCATCGCACTCTGCAAGGCGCAAACTACTGGTTCGATCCGGTAATCGAGGGTTTTTCCAAGCTGGATGCTACCTATCTGGAAGCCGGTGAGAAGGCCGGAGAGAAACAACCGGTATTTGCCTCCTTTTCCGCTCGTCCTTCCGTGTTGAATAGTCGCATCTTCAGTTCGCTCGGAGAGTTCAGCAGCAGCACCGTATTTGGCTTCGAATTGATCGCGATATTTCTTCTGCTCATCGAAATTGTGGCGTTGGTTACCGGCATCGTTTTGACCCGTGCCATCACCAGCGCCGTGGATGAACTCTATCAGGCAACGCAACTCGTTCAGGCAGGCGACTTAACACACCGGGTGAAAATCGAGCGCCGCGATCAACTGGGTATTCTCGGCGAATCGTTCAACTTGATGACCGGCTCGATCAGCAGCCTGATCGAAGAGCAGCGCCAGCGTCAGCGCTTGGAAAACGAACTGTCCATCGCGCGCGAAGTCCAAAACCAGCTTTTTCCGCAGCGCGTGCCGTCGGTACCGGGTGTGCAAATCGAAGCCATCTGCAAAGCGGCGCGCACCGTCAGCGGCGACTATTACGACTTCATTCAGCTAAGTCCGACGCGTATCGCAATCGCGATTGCGGATATCTCAGGCAAGGGAATTTCCGCCGCGTTGCTTATGGCCAGTTTGCAGGCCTCTCTGCGAAGTCAACTGCTCGCTCCAGGAAGCGATTCCATGAGCACCGCGGAACTGGTTTCGCGGCTAAACCTCCATTTGGTCCGCAATACCGGCGACGATCGTTTCGCAACCTTTTTCGTCGCGGTCTATGACAGTGCGACGCGGTTGCTCCGCTACACCAATGCCGGGCACCTGCCGGCTTTTTGCATCTGTGGCGACCACGCCTTCTATCTCGACAAAGGCGGAATGGTGCTCGGGGTGATTGAAGAATATCCATTTGTGGAAGGCTCGGAAACCGTTCCGCCGGATGCGATCCTGGTTGGCTACAGCGATGGTTTGGTGGAACCGGAAAATGTCTACGGCGAGGAGTTCGGCATCCAACGTTTACGGGACGCGGCAATTCGTCTAAATGGTTCTTCGCCCAGGGCGATCGCGCAAGGAATGATGCAGGCCGCCGAGGAATGGGCTGGCACTCCCGAGCAAGCCGATGACATGACGGTAATCGTCGCGCGTCT
>WNFP01002720.1_pt1 | contig 14898 bp, 10 predicted proteins | sample 5400201 | NCBI WGS metagenome assembly WNFP01 (sample SAMN13153355, study PRJNA577476) | soil metagenome | isolation source: 115 cm saprolite under Madrone tree | place: USA:California | collected 2016-06-14
ATTCTCTTAGCGAGATTGCCAGTGCGCCGGAGTTGGCCCGCCTGCGGGAAGACAGACGATATTCGCAAATCATAGCGCCCTATCACACTATAGAACCAGCAGAACCGGCGAATAATCACTGAAAGCTGATTTTTAATGCCTTAGCGAATGACCCTAAACTTGAAGGAGCCGCATATGTCAACAGTTCAGGCAGCACCCTGCTCACAAAGCCAGAAACATACAATAACGATTAAAGTCCAGGATCACAATATATGTGTGGAGCCGCCGGCGATCATAGCACGTCCAGGAGATACTGTTCGCTGGCAGATGGAGCATGGTCAAACAAATCCATTTACGATCGTCTTTGCCAATCCTGTTTCACCCGCTCCTGTGATGATGCTTGGGACAACGAGTAATAAAAACATATCCAGTCGCACCGAGGAATATCCAGTAGTTGATAATCCATTGCGAAATAGATATGCAATGTATTTTTATAATGTTTTCTATATGGATATAGAGAATATTAATGAGGACAAATCTAGTCCGAATTATAGGCTTATGCATAATGATCCTGTAATCATTGTTGAGCCATCAGGAGGAAATACATAACTAGCTTGGCGGAACCGAGGCATTCCATTATAGAAGCTTGGGGCAGATATTGCAGCCGATGTCTTCACTGCTCTCCGAGCAGATGAAGGTTTTCCCAGAATATTGCTCTCCATTTGCGGGGACCGGCGCGTGGCTTCTGGTTAATACATACGCGGACCGGTCCCTGCTCCTGAGTCCATAACTGCTTTTTAACCTGCCTGCTGCGCGGCAGGAGCACTCTGTGCTGTAGAGTTAGCTGCCGGTGCTGGACCGCCGCGCCCGGAATCATCTTCACTGATGGCCATATACTGCGGGTAGTACTTGGAGATCCACAGGTGGGCCAGTGCCGCCTTGTTGATGGTCTTGAGGTAGTAGTTGATCGGCACCCCGATATTGCCGGCCAGGGCTTTGGTCACGTAGTCTTCGAAAGCGGTCATCATTGAATTGACGTCCAGCATCTGGTTGTTTTCATAATCAATCTCCTTCAGGCCGGTCATCACGCTCTTCACTTGTGCCGCCTTTAGCTGTATCATCTGCTCGCCCGTCCGGGCAGCTTGCGCAGAGGCGGAAACGGAGTCGATGTCTGAGGCGGTGGCATTCTGCAGCGTCGCAAGCTGTTCTATCATCTTGGCAGCATCGAAATCGGCGAACTCCCTGATCCCCACGTTCACGGTATTGGATTTGATCGAGGGAATTGATCCCATGGTGATCAGGCTGCAATGGGAGCTGATTTGCTGCAAGCTCAGCAGGCGCTTTACATCGTTGGAAAAGGAGTCCATCATTCCAAAACCACCCTGGGCGTTCGCAAACATGTTGCCAATCTTCATCGTGGCTTCCAAGTCGGCAGCGAGCGAATACATTGACTGGCTGCTGCGGGTGGTCTCAGTCCGCAAGACGTGTACCATGCCCACAAAACTCGATCCGTACGTAGCGCCGGAAATCAGCTTGAGCGCACGTTCATTTGCTTGCTTGGCGCTGGCGCCCATGACCGAGGTAACCAGTTGCTCCGGGTGGTCGGTGGAAATGGGATCGTCCAGGAAAACCGCGTTCCAGGCCCGGATGGCTTTATCCGGATCAATCACAAAGGGGGCCAGCAACACCGCATCTTTGTGGGTGCATCCCGCAGTAATGACCAGGGTGCCGGCAACATCGTGATTCTGGTACTGTGCCGAAGCCTGTGACTGGGCGGCGCTGCCCGCCTGAAAGCTGCGTGAAGTGCCGAGAAAGCTGGTGGATGCGGTCACATAGTTTTTGATCGTGGTGGCCGTGTTTGAAGCGCCCTGCTCGTTCTCGTCATTGGAGAAGTATTGGGCGTCCATTTTGATCGAGTCCGCCGAGAGTGGCATTTGCTTGATCTGGGTTTTGTTGTAGTCAATGGGGCTTTCGACGTGGGCGCTCACCGGCACCGCCGCGCGATCGCCCTTGGCTTTCAGGATGTCCTGTTGCGCCTTAATGCTGGCGTTGGCGTATACCACTGCGGCCTTGGCGACATCGTCACCCAGTTTTGCCGAGGCGGCAATAACCTCGTGGGGATCGATTCCCATGCCAGTCAGCTCCTGGATGGTCATATCAATACTGCGTTTAGACAGGATCAGCGAATTCAGCGCCTCCTGGGCGGAATCCGCCGGGGCCGCTGCCGCCGATACGGCTAAAACGGACTTCAGCAGATTGTCATCAACGAGATTACCCAGCACCAGCGCGGGATCATAAGGAATGGATTGCATTAGAGTTTCTCCTTTTAGTTTTGGTTTTCACTGAGTAAGGCGGAACAATGCAGCCAACAGGCTCAGTATTCTTTTTCCATGGCCAGGGGTGCATACAGCTGCGCTGGCGGGCCAAAGGCAAGCAACAATGAATCAGTCGGGAGATGCACGGTAATCAAATGCCGCAATGGGACGGAATTGCAGAAAGCTGGTTGAATAAATCACCAGGGCCGAAGTCGGCCCTGGATGAGATGCATTAAGCAAAGGGTATTCATTTTGTTAGCGTGGGATATGTTGCCGGTCTGCTTCGTTTGCCCACCGTCCATACCCAAACCAAAGGGATCTACGGACACGCCTGAGCCACTCAGAACCAGGCAGTACTTCGAATTGGCATTAGTTTACGCATCGAGAAGCAGCCCCCTCCAGATTGCCATATGCCTCGTTAGGGAAATTAGCCAAGAGCCATTTAGTAACCGCGGTTCGTGTGTCTTTGTCATCAATCACAGGGCTGCCAGCTCCTCGGCAAAGCGGGCAAGTCGAGTGCGCCGGGTTAGCCACCCAACGTATGATTTGATGCTTGTTAAACCTATGTTTACAAGGCAGGGTGACTGGATCGGTCATGATCACCTGGAAGGTGGTGTCGCAGTATTGATCTGGCACGTCTTTTCCCTTATATTTTGCAGCCATTGGTGCTGATGGTGATGAAGCCATGTTCTGTTCCTCCTTTGTATTGTCGGTAATGCCTGAACGTCAGACAGCGCGAGTCGTCTCACGGATTTGCCAGTGCAGTCTTTCTCTACAGCATTCGCATGTTTGCACGCGATCATGTTCAGAGTTAAGTTCAATGAACTCTCCTTACTTCTTCAGCCTTACATACCATCCACGGTGGAGGAAGAGGTCCCTGAAGCCCGGAGAATCGGAATATCCTGTCCCGCAGCACGCATAATGTATGTCGGTAACCCCATCTTCTTTTAACGAAGAGACGATGGTCCTCAGGGCGCTGGATTCCGTCACCGTGTAAGGGTCCCCTTGCATAGATAATTTATCCGGGGGACTTACCGTGAAATCAATGGGGTGGGTGGTAGCAGCAGAGAATACATATGGATAGGGAGTAGGTACGTTTGTGATCTTTGGTCCATCAATAGCTCTCATTTCCACATCTTTGGCTTCTACGGAGTTTCCTTGTTCGATGTGATTTGCCAGCTCATTGTCTAGAGCTGCGCCTGGGGGAGCATAAAAAGTAAGCGTCATGCCTTCGGGTACGGGAAACAAAGCTAATTTTGTGCGACCTGATGTGGCCAGTTTGGCCTCGTTAAACTGCCCGTGACCGCTAATGACTTTTCGCCTTGGTGCCGCAATTGGTGCCGCAATTGGTGCCGTACTTGCTGCCATTGTTGTTCTCCTTTGCACTTGGTATGCCTGAATATCAGGCTGTTCTAATGGGATGAAAGCGGACCAAATATAAAAACTCATTCGGCTAACACTTGAGCAGCACGGAGGAATACTCAGTTACTACTCATGAGTGAGTTCCGCCTTCTTTCCATTCATGAGTAAAGGCGCAAACCACAGAGAGTCTGGCTCATGCAAAAGCGGAAAAGTAATTCTTCAATTCTTTGCCACAATAGTGATCTGTTTTTCTCGCTCTCCGCGCCTCTATAGAAGAAGCAGATGTCTGCAAGGACATGAAGAGACTTTCATGAAGGAGGTCCACACGTCTCGCACGGAATCTGTCAGGTGGCGACGCCCGTGAGCCAGTTAAGCGCGAGGCAAAGAATCCAGCATGGACAAACAACGAATAAAGAACATCATTGCCGAACAAGTCAAAGCCAGAACATTCCAGATGATTACGTTGCTCGCGGTCTTCTTTGGTCTGGCCGCAGTTGCACTGGGAATTCAGCACATCGTAAATCAGCGTCGCGTGCTGCGGGACGCGAAGAGCACAGCGCGACGGATCGCGATTGAACAGGCTCGAATCATTACCGCGAGACTCGAGAAACTCACTCCTGTCGCTGAACAGATCGCAGCCGACCTGAGTTCAGGCGCGTTGAAGCCTGAGAACGCGCCCGCCAAGCTGAAACGGGCTCTTGAAGAAACTCCGGACCTGTTTGAAGTTGGCCTCGCCTACCTGCCGTTTGCCAAGAGCCCAAGTGTTCGGTTGTTCTCTCCCCATGCTTCGCGGAACGGCACTGGCATCAACGAATTCCAGCTAGAGCAGCACTATGATTACACAACCCACGCCTGGTTCAAGGATGGAATCGCTGCGGGCGGCCCTCACTGGGGCGAGCCGTATCTCGGCGGAGGCACGAAAACACTGGTGGTTGGTTATACCGTGCCGTTCTATCGCAAGGACGACCCCAAGACGCCGATTGGAGTGGTGAGGACCAACCTGTCTCTGGACCAGATCCACCGGATCATCTCCAGCCTGGGACTGGGAGAAACCGGCTATGCCTTTCTGCTTTCGCGAAAGGGCGTCTACTTGTCAGACCCGGTAGAAGATTACATGCGCGAGCAGCGCACAATCCTTGAGGTCGCCCGACAACACGATGACGAGGGCCGGAAGCGATTGGGCGACAAAGTTCTGGCCGGCCAGCCCGGTGAAGAGGAAGGGAGAAGCGGGGTGACAGGACAGACCACATGGATGTTCACCGAGCCCGTCCCCATATCTGGCTGGTCCTTGGGCACCGTGTTCATGAAGAATGAAATGCTTCTTGAGCCACACATCCTCCGCCGCAGTCTCACGCGAATAGAGTGTTGCTCAATGATATTCCTGCTGCTGCTGTCCGTTCTTTGGTTCCGCGCCCATGAAGACACTGATCGGAGCCTCTGGCACACGGTTGTAGCAGCATCTGTCATATCTCTGGCAGGGATCTCTGTCATGTGGTGGATGACGCTTCACTACCCTGATCGCAACGGTGAGGTGGGTGTTCACATTTACGGCAATGCGAACCTGCAAAAGTTCCTGGCGGCGAATTCGAGATCGCTGGCTAATCCTGGGCCGCCGCAACAGGTAAAGACCGGTATCTTCATCCGCACCATGCGTTTCGGAACATCAAATGATGTCCTGCTAACTGGAACTATGTGGCAACGCTATGACAGCAAGCTGCAAGAATTCACGCCTGGATTCATCATTCCGAATGCGGAGACGCTGGAAGTCAAGGAAACATATCGTACAAATCAGGATGATCACAATGTGGTTGGCTGGGATTTCAAAGCTACACTCCGCGAACCGTTCGAGGGTGCTATCAAGTACCCGTTTGATCGTGCAATGGTCCGGGTACGAATTGCTCCGAAGGGATTTTATAAGGATATCGTTCTTGTTCCCGACCTGGAATCCTATCAATTGCTGGTGCCCACTTCATTGCCCGGCACGGACAAGTCCCTGGCTCTCCCCGGTTGGAGCCTTATTTCGACCTATTTTATCTATTCCCCCGTCAATGCAGGAAGCAAGTTCGGCCTAGGAACGGCCCTGGAGCAATCCAAGAGCCAGGAACTCGGATTCACGATCATAGCGCAACGAAACTTTCTGGACCCCTTCGTGTCGTCGGTGTTGCCGATCATTGTGGTGGCTTCCCTGCTGTTCGGCATGCTTATTGTGGGATCCAAGCAATCAGACAAAATCGCAGCAACAGGGTTCAAGGCGACAGACGTTCTGCGAGCAAGCGTTTCACTACTGTTCCCTGTGCTGGTGGCCCAAGTCAACCTGCGCAGCAAGATAGGATCAAGCACCATTATTTATATTGAGTACTTTTACTTCGTCCTGTACACCGCAATTCTCGGCGTATCAACGAATGCTCTGTTGTTCACACTCAAGGGTCACGGGTTTTCAAATTATCGCGATAACATTATTCCCAAGTTGATATTCTGGCCTTCCCTGCTGGGCGCCTTCTTCGGTCTGACCTTAATCTTTCTGTACTGATTCTCAATCTGGACTCACAGCAGGTTGTCTAAGAACAGGAAGAAAAATAGCAGAGCGGCATATTGTAGCCATGTAACTGGGTAATTTAAAGACGAACGGCTCAGCATAAATCAGTTTTTTGCGCAGGCCATGTACTTGTCTAGTTTCAAAGGAGATGAAAAGTGACAACTGGAATACTTGCCATTGAGGTCCTCGGTGTAAGCATCCTGATCACACTCATGGGACTTTATGTGGTGCGCCGCATGGTCGGTGTAGATAAGCTCAGAAGCAACCATGAAGTAGCAGGTTTTATGATCGGTATTGTGGGAACGATCTATGCCGTTCTTCTGGCGTTCGTGGTGGTTGTAGAATGGCAAAAGTACGCCGAGGCGTCCAGTACCGCTGCAACGGAAGCCAATGTTCTCGGGGACCTTTCGCGCATGGCGGAAAGACTGTCGTCCGAGCAGAGGAAGCAGGTTTTGACGGAACTGCGGGACTACGCCCAATCAATTTCTAACGACGAGTGGCCGATGCTGGCGAAAGGTAATTCGAGCAGCAAGACAACCGGGCTACTGAACAAGCTTTGGAAAAATTACGTCATCAACCAGAATCCCCAGCTGACGGCGGAGACTGCGCTCTACAGCGAGTCCCTGCGGCGACTCAATGACCTCAGCGACACCCGGCGGATTCGCATCAATTCTAGCCGTAATGGCTTGCCCCCAATGCTTTGGGGCGTGCTGATCGGCGGAGGCGTAGTTACCCTTGCATTTACCTATTTTTTCGGTGTCTCAAATATGCGTGCGCAACTTCTGATGGTTGCTGCTCTTACCGGTGAAATCGCATTCATCCTGCTATTGATCGTCTCTTTGGATAATCCCTACCGGGGCGAACTCAAAGTGAATCCGGCCCCCATTCGAGAGCAGGCCGACCACATCGGCGAAAGGATCACCAAAGGCGGATTCTAACACCTTTTCTGGAGTCATCGAAGGACAACGATGGAAGGGTGTTGAACTCCAGGCCAGCGTCCGGCCCTGCAAAACTGAGATCTGCTGGCGCAGGCCAGATTCTCCAGCAGGAGATCACGTCGTGAGTAAAAGAACCATCGAAACAGTAAAGGGATTGCGGCTATCTATCTCCAGAGAGGGCTGCGGAACTCTCTTGGGTTTGCAGCGTGAACTGTTTTTCAATTATCTCTCGCAGTTCTTGCGCGTTGATGGGCTTGGAAATGTAGTCATCCATGCCCGCACTCAGGCAGCGCGCCCGGTCGCCGGTCATGGCGTGAGCAGTCATCGCGATGATTGGAACGTGGGCGCCGCTCTGCTGCTCTTGGGCCCGAATTTTGGCGGTGGCTTCAAAGCCATCCATCTCCGGCATTTGCACGTCCATCAGGATCAAATCGAAGGCTTTGCGATTTAAAGTACGCAATGCTTCCAGGCCATTGGAGGCGAGCACAACCCGATGTCCCATGTTGGCCAGTAATTTCTGCGCCAGCTTTTGATTTATATAGTTGTCTTCCGCCAGCAGAATTGAGCGGCTTATACCGTGCGTGGCCGGCAGTTGTGGAATAGGACTCTTCTGAATTTGTACGCCAGCCAGTGACTTTAGCAATGAATCCAGCAGTTCGGACTGGCTGATGGGTTTAACCAGGTATTGCTGAATGCCGAGTTGCCGGCACCGTATTGCATCCGATGTCTGTTCACTGGAGGTGAGCATCATAAGCACGCACCCGCGATGGAGTGAGTTTTTCCTGATGTGTTCAGCCACTTCAAAGCCATCCATATCAGGCATTTGTCCGTCCAGTATCACCAGGCTGAAGCTTTCACCTCTCCGCGCCGCATTTTCCATTTCCAGGATGGCTTCCACGCCGCTCGAGCACATCACTGGATCCATTTTCCATAGCTTCAAAACCGCCTGAAGAATGCTCCGGTTGGTGGCATTATCATCAACCACCAGCACCCTGATACCTTCAAGACGGGACTGCTTTACTCGCAATTCAGGATCGACGACGTTGCGTCTGTTCAAGGCGATCGAGAAATGGAAGCTGCTTCCCTTGCCAGGGGTACTCTCCACCCATATCTTGCCTCCCATCATGTTGACCAGGAGTGAACATATGCTGAGGCCTAGGCCGGTGCCTCCGAAGCGGCGGGTCATAGATTTGTCGGCCTGTTCAAAGGCTCCAAAAATGAAGGCCAGTTTCTCTTTCGGTATGCCGATTCCGCTGTCTTTCACTTCGAAGTGTAGTAGGTCGAAACCATCGCCGGCCTGGTCCGTGGTAACTTGGAGAATAATTTCCCCATGTTCGGTAAACTTAACGGCGTTCCCGATCAGATTAGTGAGGATCTGGCGCAGCCGGACGGCATCTCCAATATAACCATCTCTTACCCCCTCTTTGACTTCTAACACTAGTTCCAGTTGTTTCTGATGGGCCTTAAGAGCGAGGCTCTTGATGGTTTGAGACAACAAATCCTGCAAATTAAATGGGACCGGATCCAACTCCAGCTTGCCCGCTTCAATCTTTGAGAAATCCAAAATGTCGTTGACAATGCTAAGCAGAGAATCAGCCGACGATTTCACCAGGGTCAAATACTCTCTGGATTCCGGATCAAGTGGCGTTCCCAATGCCAGCTCGGTCATGCCTATGATTCCGTTCATGGGAGTCCGGATCTCGTGGCTCATGTTGGCCAGGAACTGGCTCTTGGCGAGATTTGCGCCTTCGGCTGCCTCTTTGGCGCCTTCCAGTGTAGTGTTCAAACTTACCAACTCTGCTGTCCTGGCAGTTACTTGCGATTCCAGATTATCTTTATGCTCCTTTAGTTCCTGGGTGCGTGTTTCGATCTGAACCAGCATGTCGTTAAAGCCGCGCACCAGGACCCCAAATTCGTCATCGCTGCCGGTTGCGGCCCGGACTGAATAGTCTTTGTTTTCAGAGACCAGGTTCGCGACCTTGGTCAGTTCCAGGATGGGTGCGGAAATTACTCTCTGCAACTGCGAAGCAATGACATAGGCGGCCAGCAGAGAAAGCAGCAGTACGCCCATCACAATCCAGGCATAGAGCTTCAGCCTTTGTCTCATTTCGTCGCGATCCGACTGGAAATAGATGGTCCCAATGCGCTCGCCATCCAAAAGGACGGCGCGGGAGATTTCGACTGTATTGGCCGTAAAACGAGTGCCGCCAGCCGGAGCCGCATGGGAACATGGCATGTCGGCGCGGTCGGGCCTTGCGTACGCGGCAAATAACTTTCCCGCTTTACCGTAAATGCATGCATTTTGAATATGCGTCTCTGATGCCAGGGAGTGTAGTAGCGAATCTCCTGCGGGCCGGTCATTAAAACTGAGGGCAGCTGTGCTGTTGGCGCCGATCACGTCTGACAGCAATATCAGGCTGCGGGTCATGGTCTGCTTGAAAGTAACGATTTCGTAAGCAACAAAACCCACCGCCGCCAGTGTCAAAGCCAGACAACTGGTGGCCATAATAATGATCAGCAGTTTCTTGCGGATCGGCGCTTTGTGAAGCAGTCTCATGATTTATCCCGCACAATCTTTGCCAGGCTAAGCAGTTTGGAGCTGATGTTGATTCCGGCACGGCTGGCCGCGTCAGTGTTGATCTCAAACCGCAGCTTGCCCTCTTCCAAAACAAAATTGATCATTCCGCCCCGGCGCAAAAACTTTTCGTCTTCCCCTACGGTCACAATGGAGAGTTTTTTGGCTTCCACTAGAATCTCTTCCGTCTTTTTTCCATTGTTGCCAATGAAAAGAATTTGGCATGTCTCCAAAGCTGCCGGGAAGCTGATTTGTTGAACCACAACCTGACGGGCATCTACAGACTTTCCCCTGGTCACCACCTCCAGTGCTCCTGCCACCTCCTTTGCGTTCATCACGCACACGGTCAATTTGGAGGAAGCATCGGCATGGGACCAACTGATGAATTTCGTAAAATTGAATAGAAAGGCCGCCTTTAACTGATATTCCTCGATCTCCTGGCTTTGCATCTCTGTGGTCATACCATTGACCAGGAGCATGCACAGGCCCAGAGAGCAAGCCAGGCAGGCTCGCCGCAACCCACCGAGTTTATTGAAACCCTTTAGAATCGCCATGTAAATTTGCCGTAAAGGCTCCGCTTGATCTGGGTGTGATTGAGTCCAGTTCCGTCGTCGGATTCCGCGTGCCTGGGCGTCAGAAGGTTCTGACCCACAATGCTGTATTCGGTATGCTCGCCTGCCCGCCAGCCAATCCGGGTGTCAAACCGGTTATAGCTGGACACACCTGTAGTTGGCTGGCTGCCCACATGGTAGAGCGCGGAGTCCAGATCCAGATTGTGCGGCAGATTCAGCAGAGAACGTACCTCAAACTTGTGGTAGGGAGTATTGCCTCCCAGTTCCGCTACCGTAGTGTCGTTGCTGGTAGCGTCGGGATGCGCCTCAAGGTGAATAAAAGCGTAGCCGGGGCTGATCCGCCAGCGCTTGGTCACATTCAAGTTGGCAAAAACCTCGCCACCGTAAGCCCAGGCATGTGCCTTTTCGTCTAAGGTTATCGGAAACACCATGTGCGGCGGCCCGGGAGTAGAGCTGAAAAATGGGTTGCCCGCCTCGAAGGTCTGAACGTTGCTGTAGAAGTTGGAGAAGCCCGCGAGGTCGAAAGACAGGCGTTTATTGACCTGCTCGCGGTAGCCAACCTGATACGCGATGACCCGCTCTACTTCGCGTTGCCGATTGCCGAAGACTTCAACAAGCGCAAAATTGCCGTTGTCCAGTGGAACGATGGAATTGGCGGTCACAACATCTTCGTCAACCCGGGATGGTTGCCGGATGGCCCGGGCTACTGAGGCCCAGATGGTTTGCTTTTTGGTGGGTGTCCAGAGCAGTTGTGCGCTGGGTTCGAGCTCGCGCCCCGTATAGCTATTGTGTTCAATCTTGGAACCCAGGGTGAGCCAAAGCGAATGCGTCAGCTTTATATCATCCTGAATAAATGCGCTGAAGAGTTGGTCGGTGCGCCGTTCAGGAATAAAAATTGTTGAGAAATAGTGGGCAAGATCGTCGCTGGTGTCACGGTAGCCCAGCCCCCAGACAATATCCTGCCGCGAACCGGCAGCGAAGTGATGGTGCAAATCGAGATCGAAGGTTTTCCGCTTCTCTAAGCCCCCTAGCTCGGAGCGATTGTAAGCATCGTAATAGGCCTGCAGGGAGATATCGGATGTAGGCGAAAAAGTTCGGGTCCAACGGCCCAGAATATTGCCCGCACCTACGGTGACTTTACTGTTCAACGTTGCCTGCAAGGGCAGAGCGTTGAAAAACGCAACAGTATTGGTTTCACCTGCGTGGATTCCCACCAGATCGCCCTGGACTGTCAGTGCGTCCCGGCGGGAAAGGTCCCAATCCGCCCGGAATCCCCCCTGGGATGTGTGCCAATTATCGGGCGCCGGTGTACCGTCGGCCGCAGTTGAATTGCCGACATTTATATAGTTGCCAAAAATCCGGTAGCTGCCCTTGAGGCCGATCTTGCCGCCATACTGGACTAACCCACCTGCGTTCCCGTTCAATCCGGCGCCAGCCGTAATTAAACCGCCGCGTGTGGCCTTGGCACTCTTGGTGGTGATGTTGATGACACCGTTGACTGCATTTGCACCCCAAACGGTCCCGCCCGGCCCACGGATCACCTCAATACGCTCAATGTCTTCCAACGGTACATTCTGCTGGTCCCAGTTGACGCCTGATGTAGTGGGTGTATATACGCTTCGTCCGTCGATCAATACCAACACCTTGTTAGTAAAGCGGTTACCGAAGCCGCGAATGCTGATCGCCCAGACATGCCCGTCGATTTGGGCTACATCAACGCCGGGCGCCATGCGGAGTACGTCCGGAATGTTGGTGGCGCCGGAACGGCGGATGTCCTCCTGGGTGATCACATAGACCGCTGCCGCTGCCTGCGATAGCTTCTGTTCCTTTTTGGAAACCGAAGTGACCTCGACGTTCATAAGGTCTTCCAGGGACATGCCAGCCAGATTTGGTGTGGGACTCGGGGTTTGTGTCTTGGCGCTGGCCGCCAGAAGCAGAAGCATGGCCACCGCGGTTACAGACCGGTTTCGAAAACTTCTTCGTCTCACTGAAAATGCTCCCTCAAGGATGTCGTGGCCTCATTACATGAGCTATCTCCTAGTTCATCGGCATGAACGGAGAATCTATTTAGGGCGATTTTGAGAGGGAATTAAATACCGAGTGGTGTTATAGAAATGAACAACTTGGATGCGTTGGAATTGTGGGATATGGTCGGTGAATCTCTCAATCACCGCGTATTCTGGAAGCGCGCAGAACGCCATCTACCTTCTGTTTTGCTTTCGGAGCAAATTACGCATGACGGCATTGGATCACCCGGAATGCCGAGATTTACGTTTTCTTATATGGATGACGTGATTACGCCTTACGAGCGGAGCAACTGAATTGCGTCGATACTAATATCGGCACTTTCAAGCAGGAGTTTAAAAGAAATGTAAGGACACCCTATCGATTCAACAGAGTCTCAAGAATGGGATCAAAGATTTTTAGCGCGTTCGTTAGGATGCGGGAAGCACCCCGTAGATTAAGCAGTGATACACCGCTACCGTAGATTAGCGGTATCTACTACTGAATATTGGCCAAAGAGCATTTGCTCACTCATTGCTTGAAGTGCGACAAGCTGGGAAACGTCTTGGCCACGTCATTGAAGATAACTACAGCGGCAAAGAGCACCAGAAAGACGAAGGCTGCCTGATATACGCGTTCTTTCACTTCCTGCTTGATGTCACGCCGCATGATTCCTTCCACCAGCAGCATCAGCATCAGGCCGCCGTCCAGAATCGGGATCGGCAACAGGTTGAAAATGGCCAGATTCAGGCTGATCAAGGTCATGAATTTCAGCAGCGTGGGCAATCCCATCATCGCTGCCTGACCGGAGTACTTCATGATGATCAGGGGGCCACCCACCTGCTTGATGGACACTTTGCGCCGCACCATCTTGCCTAGCAGCTCAAAAATCAGCAGTGAGTTGCTCACGCAATCCTCATATGCGCTCTTAATGGACTGGCCAAGAGGAAGCGTTTCTACCGCCATCACGCCTACGCCAATGCGATACGTTTTGTCTTTGAGTTCCGGCTGGATAGGCAAAGTAATCTGCTTCCGGTCACGCAGAATCGTCAACTGTACCGGAGCGTCTTTGGCCTTCTGCAGAACTCCCAGCAGGTCGTCGACAAAATGAATGGGCGTTCCGTTGGCAGACAGCAGAGCATCGCCCGGCTGCAATTGGGCTTTTTCTGCCGGCAGTCCCCGTTCCACTGCACCAATTACCTGCGGCGGGTCCACGCCGGCCTCGCCTACGCTCTCCGCGCCCGTGGGCTGCGGCACCAGGTTCAATGCCATTGTGTGATCGCCGCGCAATACTTTGACCGGCACTGCCTGATTGGGATTGATGTTGGTGCGGATTAAAAACTGTTCCCAGGTTGGGTTCTGAATGCCCTGGACTTCCACCACCCGGTCGCCAATCTGCAAGCCGGCTTTTTCCGCTGCCGACCCGGGAGCTATGAAAACTACATCCACCGGGCTCTTGGAATAGGCCGCATACTCATGATGGAACTTATACAGGCCAGCCAACACCACAAAAGCCAGCAGGATATTCATGGCAGGGCCGGCTATGGCGATAAAAAAACGCTGCCAGCGCGGATGGCTCATGAACTCTCCAGGATCGCCCGTGCGGCTTTCCATGGGATTCTCGCCGGCCATCTTTACATAGCCGCCCAGGGGTAAAAGACATATGCGATAATCCGTATCTCCGCGGCGGAAGCCAATCAGGCGTTTACCAAAGCCCAGGCTGAAAGCTTCAACCCGTACCTTGAATAGCTTGGCAACGGCGTAATGGCCCAGTTCATGGACAAAGACCAAAATGCCCAGAACAACGATGAAAGCGGCGGCATAGATCTGACTATCCCCTATACATCGATACATCAGATGAATTCGAAGCAGAAGATTCAGGGCTTTTGAGTTCCGCAGCGCTTCTCGGACAACCTCCGTACCTGTCCCTCTAACCGGCATTAAGCCGCTTTCCAGCCCTTAGCACATTCCTCAGTACATTGATGGCGAATTCCGGCACCGGCTTCATAAGCGGTTTTATGTGCAAATTCCTTTGCCTCTTGCTCGCTCGGCGTGCCCGCTGGCTTCGTATATGGCTTGCCATCTTCAAGCACATTAATTTTCCATTGAGTATCAGCTTGAAGTGCCATAACAAGATCATATTTCTTGCCGTTGATGTTCAACGATTCTTGGTAGCTTGTCGCTTTCTGCATTATTCCTTCTATCTCCATGATACCAAAGATTCTACAGAGCTCGATCAGTGAATCCCTGCAAAGCGCCCCAAGGGAGCTAGCCGACAGGTTGACGGACCAACTTGTAGCGCGCCCGTTCGCGGGCTTCAGCATCCAGTGACAGCACCTCTTCAATGGATTCAGGATGCCGCTCCCCGGTTTCACGAATAGTCTGCTCCACTACCTTAGGAATATCGGTGAAACCGATCTCTCGCTTAAGGAAGGCCGCCACCGCGACCTCGTCGGCGGCATTCAGAGCAATGGACCTTGCGCCCCCGGCTTCCGCAGCTTCATACGCCAGGCGCAGGCAGGGAAATTTTGCTGTGTCCGGCGGACAGAAATCCAGGCGCTTGAGGTCCAGCACATTAAAGCGCAGATCGGAAGAGATACGCTCCGGGTAGGTCAGG
>WNFP01022756.1_pt1 | contig 14898 bp, 13 predicted proteins | sample 5400201 | NCBI WGS metagenome assembly WNFP01 (sample SAMN13153355, study PRJNA577476) | soil metagenome | isolation source: 115 cm saprolite under Madrone tree | place: USA:California | collected 2016-06-14
CCGCGACATGGAGACGCTCGACACGGCGCTGAAAGCCGCGGACACGGGGCACCTGGTGTTCTCGACGCTCCACACCACGGATGCGACCCAGACGATCAACCGGGTCATTTCGTTCTTCCCGCCGCATCAGCACGACGAGGTCCGCCACCTCCTGTCGACGGCGCTCCAGGCGATCGTGTCGCTGCGGCTCGTGCCGCGCAAAGACGGCAAGGGTCGGGTGCCGGCGTCCGAGGTGCTGATCAATACGGCGGCCGTGCAGGAGAACATGCGCGATCTCACCAAGTCGCTCAGCATTCCCGATCTCATCGCGCAGGGCTCGGTGCAGTACGGCATGCAGAGCTTCGACCAGTCGCTGCTCTACTGGTACCAGCAGGGGATCGTCAGCTACGAGAGCGCGATCTTCTACGCCACGAACCCGAGCGAGTTCGCGCTGAAGGTTTCGGGCGTGGACTCGGGCGAGAGCCAGTCGTTCGGCGGCGCCACGACCGCGGCCGGGCTGCGCGGCGACATCACGCCCTGATGTTCAAGAAGGTGCTGATCGCGAACCGCGGGGAGATCGCCCTGCGGGTGATCCGTGCGTGCAAGGAGCTGGACATCCATACGGTCGCCGTCTATTCGGAGGCGGACCGCGACAGCCTGCACACCCGGTTCGCCGACGACGACGTGTGCATCGGCCGGGCGCCCTCGCGCGACAGCTACCTCAACATCCCGCGCATCATCGCCGCCGCGGAGATCACCGGGGCCGACGCGATCCACCCGGGCTACGGCTTCCTCGCGGAGAACGCCGAGTTCGCCGACATCGTCCGCACCTCGAACATCACGTTCGTGGGGCCGAGCGGGGACCAGATCCGGCAGATGGGCGACAAGGCCGCGGCTCGCAAACTGGCGCAGAAGCTGAAGGTGCCCACGGTGCCCGGTTCTCCCGGACCGGTCGAAGACGCCGAGGCGGGAGCGAAGGTCGCCGAGAAGCTCGGTTTCCCGGTGATCATCAAGGCGGCGGCCGGCGGGGGCGGGAAGGGCATGCGCGTCGCGCAGGACGAGGAGACGTTCTCACAAGCGTTCTCGCTCGCGAAGCAGGAAGCGCTGGCCGCGTTCGGCTCTGATGAGGTGTACATCGAGAAGTACCTCGCGCGGCCGCGCCACATCGAGATCCAGATCATGGGCGACACGCACGGTCGGGTCATGCACCTGTGCGAGCGCGACTGCTCGGTGCAGCGGCGCCATCAAAAGCTGATCGAGGAGGCGCCCAGCCCCGCCGTGGATCAAACACTGCGGCACGACATCGGAGATGCGGCCGTGCGGCTGGCGGAGTCGATCGGCTACGTCGGCGCGGGAACGATCGAATTCCTGCTCGACGAGGACGGGTCCTTCTACTTCATGGAGATGAACACCCGCATCCAGGTGGAGCACCCGGTCACCGAGATGTGCACCAATTTCGACCTGGTGAAGGAGCAGATTCGCGTCGCCGCGGGCGAGCCGCTGTCGTTCGTGATGAACGGGAACCGGCTGCGCGGGCACGCCATCGAGTGCCGCGTGAACGCCGAAGACCCAGCCCGCAACTTTCAGCCGAGCCCGGGGACGATCACCGTGTACCACCCGCCGGGCGGTCCCGGCGTGCGGGTCGATACCCACATCTACGCCGGCTACACGGTCCCGCCGTACTACGACTCGCTGCTCGCGAAACTGATCGTGCACGGCAACAGCCGCGAGGAGGCGCTCGCCCGCATGCGGCAGGCGCTCGACTCATTTATCATTGAAGGCGTGACCACAACCATCCCGTTCCTCGGTCGGGTTATGCGCCATCCCGACTTCATCGCAGGCAAGGTGGACACGAAGTTCCTCGAGCGCGAACCCCAGCTCCTCCAGCCACCCAACTCGGCATGAAGATCGACGTCCACTTCACGCCGGCCGGCGTCGGGGCGGGGGATCTCGCCGGCCGGGGCGTCGTCGTCATCGACGTGCTGCGCGCCACCACCACGATCGTCACTGCGCTCGCCAACGGCGCCAAAGCCGTGATCCCAGCGGCGACCTCAGAGGAAGCGGTGCGCCTCGCCTCCAACCTCGAGAAGGACGGCGTGGTCCTGGCCGGCGAGCGGCGCAGCCTGAAAATCGAGGGGTTCGCCCTCGGCAATTCGCCGCGCGAGATGACGGCGGCGGCGGTGGCGGGCAAGACCATCGTGCTGGCCACGACCAATGGCACCCCCGCGCTGGTCGCGACCCAGGGAGGCGACCCGGTGCTCGTCGGTGCTGCGGCGAACATCAAGGCGCTGGCCGAGCGCGCGCGGGCGATTCTGGACCAGCGCGGCCACCTGGTAATCGTGTGCGGTGGTCGGGACAAACAGTTCGCCCTGGAGGACGCGTATGCCGCGGGCCGCCTCATCAAGGTGATCCGGAAAGGCATCCGCAAACTCGCCCTCAACGACGCCGGCCTAGCCACCGTCGCCCTGCTCGACAAGTTCGCCGGGTGGGAGGAGGCGCTCGAGGGGTCCGAGGCCGCGCAGCAGCTCGCGGACTCAGGGCTCGGCGACGACGTCGCCTTCGCCGCCCGGCCGGACCGCTTTGGCGTCGTCCCCGTATACGCGGATCGCCGTATCACATGAACCGCAAGGCGCGCCAGGAGCTGATCGGCATCGGCGCCCTCGCGGTCGGGCTGTTCCTCGGACTCACCCTGCTGCGGCTTCCCATCACCGGCAGCTGGGGCGACCGGATCGGCTCGCTCCTGTGGCACGTGTTGGGCGTGGGCTCGGTGCTCCTGCCCCTCCTGGGCATCGGTTGGGCACTGGCGGCGTTCGAGCGCCTCGGGAGCCTCTCGGCCGCGCGGGCGGCGGCGCTGGGAGCGGGGCTGATCCTGCTCCTCCCGTACGGGATCGGCACCGTGACGGGCGCCGGCTTTCCGACGCAGATGCTGGTCGGTTACGTACCCGCGATGCTCGCGCATGGCGTGCACAGGGCGGTCGGCACGGCGGGTGGGATCCTGGTAGGCCTGTTTGCGCTGTCGGCGCTGGGGATCCTGACGGTGGGCTGGCATCCGCTGGTGGCCTTGAGAACCCAGGAGCTGGCTGGGGAAAAGGCCCGCAGTAAGGCCGGTGCGAAGGCCGGGGAAGGGGGAAAGGCGAAAGACGAGAAGCCTGACGTCAAGCGACCCGAGGTACCGTTCCCCGTTCCCCTTTCCCGAAAAGCGCAGAAGGTCAAGCCCCCACCGCCGTCCCGACCGGCCTCTGTCCCGGCCGGTGTTCTCATTCCCCCCATTGATCTGCTACATCCCGCGCCCCCGGAAGATGGTGACGCCGGGCTCGCGCAGATCGAGCAGATGGGGCGGAAGTTGATCGAGACGCTGCAGACATTCCGGGTCGAAGGCTCGATCGCCGGACGCACGGTCGGACCGGTGGTGACCCAGTACGAAGTGGCACCCGGGCCGGGAGTGAAGGTGGGCCGCATTGCGGCCCTCGCCGACGATCTGGCGCTCGCGATGCGGGCCCCCTCCCTCCGCATCGTGGCGCCGATCCCGGGGAAGGCGGCCGTGGGCATCGAAGTCCCGAACCCGATGCCGCGTATGGTGCACGTCCGCGAGCTGATCGAGGGCGCCGAGTATCATCGCCCGACGCGCGCCTTGCCGATCGCCCTCGGCAAGAACCTCGAAGGCGAGGCCGTGGTCGCGGATCTCGCCAAGATGCCGCACCTCCTCATCGCCGGCGTGACGGGGTCGGGGAAGTCGGTGTGCATCAACACCATCATCACGAGCCTGATCTACACACACCCGCCCGAGAAGCTCAAGCTGCTGATGATCGACCCCAAGATGGTCGAGCTCTCGATGTACGCGGCGCTGCCGCATCTCGGGCTGCCGGTGGTAACGAACCACCACAAGGCGGCGAGCGTGCTCAAATGGGCGGGGTGGGAGATGGACCGGCGCTACCGGCTGCTGCATGCCAACCACGCCCGCAACATCGTGGACTTTAACCGCAAGGTCGAGGAGAAGAGACCACTCAAGGGTCCGCGCGAGACACTGGCGACGCAGGTCGGCATTCAGAAGGAGCTGCCGCTCGACGGCGAATACACCGGCGGCATCTTCCCGTACATCGTGCTGATCGTCGACGAGCTGGCGGATCTGATGCTCACGGTACAGGGCGAGATCGAAACGCCCCTCGCCACCCTCGCGCAGAAGGCGCGCGCCATCGGCATTCACCTGGTGCTCGCTACGCAGCGCCCGTCGGTGAACGTCATCACCGGGCTCATCAAGGCGAACTTCCCGTGCCGCATCGCGTTTCGGGTCTCCGCCAAGGTCGACAGCCGTACCATCCTCGATCAGAATGGCGCCGAGACCATGCTCGGGAACGGGGACATGCTGTTTCTGCCGCCCGGCAAGAGCGAGCTGCTCCGGGTGCAGGGAGCCTTCATCTCGACCGACGAGACCGAGCGGCTAATGGACTGGTACAAGGCACATACCGCAAAAGCGGCAGTTGCGGGCACCAGCATCGATGAACAGGTGACGGCGCTGGAGGAAGCGGAGAAGGCCGGGGAGGACGGCAGCGGCAAGGGGGAGGAGGGCACCCCCGGCGAGCGCGATTCCTTGTTCCGCCAGGCCGCGGAGGTCTGCATCCAGAACCAGCTCGGCTCGACGTCGCTGCTCCAGCGGCGCATGAGCATCGGGTACGGGGAGCTGGCAGGGATCTTAGGACCGGCTAATGGATCGAAGCCGAGGGACGTGTTGGCAGGACTGGAAGAGCTGGATGAAATCTGCGGAAGCACCTAGCTCCGCATTGCTAGGGCCCCGTCGGCATTTTTTCGGTTACGTCCACGCTCGGCGCATCGGTAGTTTGCATCCGTGAGAAGCGGTGTCAGGACCGACCCCTCAGATTGGACCGACGAACGCCACCGGCGGGGCATTGCCGGGGAGGAGCAGGCGATCCGGTACCTCCTGTCCCGCGGTTGCAGTATCGTGGCGCATCGGTTTCGGGTGGGGCACACGGAAATCGACCTGATCGCGCGCCAGGGCGACCTGGTGACCTTCGTGGAAGTGAAGACCCGTCGGGGGAAGGCGTTCGGGAGCCCGCTCGAGGCGGTGACGGGGGCTAAGCGGCGTGAGCTCGTGAAGGCGGCGCGGGTCTGGGTGGACCGTTTCGGGAAGCCGGCCGACATCTACCGGTTCGACTGTATCGCGATCGTGGACAGCAAGCTGGAGCACCTGGCCGACGCGTTCCGCCCCGGGTGGCGATAACCGGGGCTTCGGTGTATATTCGGGCCTCACCAAACGAGGCTCCCAACCCATGTCGAGGACACTCATGGCGGCGGACAAGGAAGTCCCGCAGCTCTCGGACGAGCGCAAAAAGGCCCTCAACCTCGCCATCACGCAGATCGAAAAGACCTGCGGCAAGGGCGCCATCATGCGGATGGGGGCCGATTCGCCCCGAGTGCGGGTGGAGGTCATCCCCACGGGCGCGATCAATCTGGACGCCGCGATCGGGATCGGCGGCATTCCGCGTGGGCGGGTGACGGAGATCTTCGGCCCCGAGTCGAGCGGCAAGACCACGCTGGCGTTGCACGTGGTCGCGAATGCTCAGCGCCAAGGCGGGGCGGCCGCGTACATCGATGCCGAGCACGCGCTCGACGTCGAGTACGCCAAGAAGCTCGGGGTGGACATCGACAACCTGCTGGTTTCCCAGCCGGATACGGGAGAGCAGGGACTCGAGATCACGGAGATCCTGGTGCGGTCCGGGGCGGTGGACGTCGTGGTGATAGACTCCGTGGCGGCTCTCGTCCCGAAGGCGGAGATCGAGGGCGACATGGGGGACTCGCTCCCCGGCCTGCAGGCGCGCCTGATGAGCCAGGCGCTGCGCAAGCTGGCGGGGGCGATCAACCGCTCGCGCACCTCGGTTGTATTCATCAATCAGCTGCGCGAGAAGATCGGGGTCATGTTCGGCAACCCCGAAACGACCAGTGGCGGGCGAGCGCTCAAGTTCTACGCGTCGGTGCGGCTCGACATGCGGCGCATCGGTCCGGTGAAGGAGCGCGAGGTGGTGATCGGCAACCACGTCCGCGTCAAGGTGGTGAAGAACAAGGTGGCCCCGCCGTTCCGCCAGGCCGAGTTCGACATCATGTTCGACGAGGGGATCAGCCACGAGTCGCTGCTGGTGGACATCGCGGCGGAGGCCGGGATCATCGAGAAGTCCGGGGCCTGGTACGCGTACGGCAAGGAGCGGATCGGACAAGGCCGCGAGAACGCGAAGCTGTACCTCAAGGACCACCCGGACCTCGCCGTCGAGGTGGAAGCAAAGGTCAAGGAGCATCTCGGGGTGAAACCCGTCGCGGTGGCAGCCGACGAGGAGGCCTCTGCCCCCGAGGAGTGAGTGCCGACCCTCACCGGACTCGCCCCCGATCCACGCCAGCCGGGCTATCGGCTGGTAGAGGTGGATCGGGGGCGATTCGCTTCCCTCCCACTGGAAGCCGTCGAGCCGCTCGGCCTGCAGGTCGGAGCGGAGCTCGGGCCCGCCGCGCTCGACCGGCTGCGCGAGCTCGCCGATGTGGAGGCGGCGGAGCGCGCCGCCCTCAGGGCGCTGGCCCGCCGGGCGCACGCCCGGCTGGATCTGCGGCGGCGCCTCGTCAAGAGGCAGCACCCGCCGGCCGCCGTCGAGGCGGCGCTCGACCGGCTCGCGCTCCACGGGCTGCTCGATGACCGCCGATTCGCCGAGCAGTACGCCGCGCTGCGCGCCACGCGCGGCAAGGGTCCAGCCCGCCTGCTCCGCGATCTGCAGGCGCAGGGTGTCGAGCGCCGCACGGCGGAGCAGGCGGTTCGCCGTGCGCTCGAGGACGAGGGGATCGACCCCGGGCTCGAGGCGCGCGCCGTGGCCGCGAAACGCGCGCGGCAGTTGGCCGGTCTACCGGTCGCGGTGCGCAAACGCCGCCTGCTCGCGTTTCTGGTCCGTCGCGGTTACGGCGGGCCGCAGCTGAGGGCGCTGGTGGAAGAGTTGTGCGGGTAGGTCCGGTGGAGATCCTTCCCAGCCCCGCGGCATGGCCGCGGGGTCGGTCTACCCGGGCCCATGGCCATGACCAAAGCGGGACATAGGGCCTTCGGCCTGTTTGCGCACGTCACGTGGCACACGAGGCGGCGCGAGCTGAGCATTAGGGAGGAAGACGTCGCAACCGTGACGCGCAGCATCCTCGCCGGGGCCGCACGAACCTCCGTCCACGTTCTCGCCCAGGCCACTTTGGCGGATCACGTTCACGCTCTAGTCAGCTTCCGACCGGACCGGCCTTTGATGCCGTTCATTCGAGAGGCTAAATCCGAATCGGCTCGTCAAGTGAACGCAGCCGGAGGACGGCTGACATGGGCTCGGGGCTACTACGCTGGCTCCGTGTCTCGTGGGCACATACCCGCCGTGCGGAGCTACATCGCGGGGCAGCGTCAGCGACACCCCACATGCCTGCCGGTCTGAGTAGACCGACCCCGGGGCCATGCCCCGGGGTCAAAAACAGGCCGGACCGTGTGCCTCGCGTCGTTCCGCGCCCCGTGGTAACTCTCGACTCACCTTTCAGTTGAGTCGTAGGGGCGGCTATATTCCCCCCATGACGTCCGCCGAAATCCGCCGTCAGTTTCTCGAGTTCTTCAAGGCCCGGGGGCACCAGGAAGTCCCCAGCTCCCCCCTGGTCCCGGCGGACGACCCCACGCTGCTCTTCACGAATGCCGGAATGGTGCAGTTCAAGCGCGTCTTTCAGGGCCTCGAGCGGCGGGCGTACACGCGGGCCGTGACGTGCCAGAAATGCGTGCGGGCCGGCGGGAAGCACAACGACCTCGAGCAGGTGGGCCATACGGCGCGGCATCACACCTTCTTCGAGATGCTCGGCAACTTTTCCTTCGGCGACTACTTCAAGAAACAGGCGATCGAGTACGCCTGGGACTTCGTGACCGGAAAGAACTGGCTCGGTATTCACCCCGACCGGCTGTACGTCACCGTGCACCATACCGACGACGACGCACGGCAGCTGTGGCGGAACGTGGCCGGCGTCCCGGAGAAGCGCATCTACGGGCTGGGGGACGCGGACAACTTCTGGCAAATGGCCGATACCGGTCCCGCGGGCCCCAACACGGAGATCTACGTGGATCTGCGGGGAATCGGCGAGTGGAAGAAGGGCAAGGCCGACCTCACGCAGGACGAATTCGTCAAATTGCAGGAGGCCGGGGCGCTGCTCGAGATCTGGAATCTCGTGTTCATGCAGTATGACCTGCAGAAAGATGGGTCCCGCGCTCAGCTGCCCGCTCCCTCGGTGGATACAGGAGCCGGTCTCGAGCGTGTCGCGGCCGTCATGCAAGGGGTCCCGTCCAACTTCGACACGGATCTGTTTACCCCGATTATCGAGCGCGCGGTCGAAGTCGTCGGGAAGAAGTATGACCGCGGACCTGGGGGAGCCTCCTATCGGGTGCTCGCGGACCACGCGCGCGCCGTGGCCTTTCTGCTGGCGGACGGGGTCTACCCCTCGAACGAGGGGCGCGGCTACGTGGTGCGCCGCATCCTGCGCCGCGCGGTGCGCCACGCCTGGCTGTTGGGCCGCCGCGAGCCGACGCTGGTGCACCTCGTGCACACGGTGGGCGGCGTGATGGGAAGCGTCTACCCGGAGCTGATCCAAAAGCGCAGCCACCTGGAGAGCGTGACCCGGGCCGAAGAAGAGCGTTTCTTCGACACGATCGAGGGCGGGCTCGAGCGGCTCGAGCAGCTGCAGGGCGCCAAGGCCGTCTCCGGTGCGGAGGCGTTCAAGCTGTACGACACCTTCGGCTTCCCGATCGACCTGACCCAGCTGATCGCCGGCGAGCGCGGCCAGACGGTGGACGTCGCCGGGTTCGAGCAGGAGCTGGGCAAGCAGCGCACCCGGTCGCACGAGGCGCTGGAGCGGAGCAAGACGGCGGACCGAGGGACGGCGGCGGTCCACGTGAAGCGCGGCGGCGAGTGGCGGACCCTCAAGCCGAAGGCCAAGCAGAAGTGGGTGGGCTACGACACCACGCAGGCGGAGACCCATGTGGTCCGGTTCCGGCAGGCGAGCGACGTGGTGGAGGTGGTGTTGCAGGACAATCCGTTCTATGCCGAGGCGGGCGGGCAAGTGAGTGACACAGGGCGGGTGAAGGGGGAAGGGTGGACCCTCGACGTCGAGGGCGTCGAGAAAGTGGACGGCGTGAGCGCTGTGGTGGGCCACTTCGCGGAGGAGTTCGAGCCCACGCCGGTACTGGCCCAGGTGGACGAGCCGCGCCGCAAGAACATCGAACGTAACCACACGGCCACGCATCTCGTGCACGCCGCGCTCCGCAAGGTCCTCGGTCCCCACGCGCGCCAGCAGGGCTCGGTCGTGGCCCCGGACCGGCTGCGGTTCGACTTCGCGCACCACGGGCCTCTGGACGACCCGACGCTCGCGCGCGTCGAAGAAGAGGTGAACCGGCACATCTGGGAGAATCTCCCGGTCACGACGCGCGAGATGAAGTACAAGGAAGCGATCGCGGCGGGGGCGATGGCGTTCTTCACCGAGAAGTACGGCGATATCGTGCGCGTTGTCGAAGTGCCAGGCGTCTCGGTGGAGGCCTACGGGCTGATCCGCAAACTGGAGGGTGAGCTCGAGCAAGCAGCGGGCGCGTTGCGGACGCAGCCCGAGCACCTCGTGCACCGGATCGAGCAGCTGCTGGAAGAAAACAAGAAGCTCGAGAAGCGCGTGCAGGAGCTGCTCAAGTCGGGAAGCGGCAAGGGGGACAGTGGGAACGTGGAGCAAATCGGCGACGTGGAGCTGCACATCGCCGACTCCGACCTCACGGACCGTGACCAGATCGGGCTGGTCATGGATGCGTTTCGCTCGAGCCACAAGCGCGCCATCTCCGTCCTGTTCACGAACGGTGAGCGCGCCGGCGTGCACGTCGGAGTCACCGACGATCTGGTGCAACAGGGGGTGAAGGCCGGCGACATCGCCAATGCGATCGCGGCGGTGTCGGGTGGCAAGGGAGGCGGCCGGCCGCACTTCGCCTCTGCGGGTGCGGGTGACCCGGCCAAGCTGGGTCTGGCGCGGGCCCAGGCCCGGGCCATCGTCGAGGGGTTGCTGCGGCGATGACCCGGCGCGAAGTGCTCGCCTGGCTCGAGGCGCGCCGCCCGGTCCCCCCGGACGCGCTGCGCGTCTGTCTCGAGGCGTCAGTGACCGACGCGGAGCACTCCCCCTCCGCGCCACTGCCGGACCAGCTCGCGCTGCTGGGGCGGCGCGTGCTGGCGCGGGTGGCTGGTCGGCCGGCCGGAGGGCGGGAGCTGGCGCTCGAGCTGCTCGCGGCTGATGCGTTCATCACCTACGCGTTCGAGGCCCAGGCGGAGCTGGACGCCACGGGGCTCGCGGCGCTCGCCGAGCGCATCGCCGGGAGCGAAGAGTGAAAGGATTGCTCGAGCGACGTCCCGGTTTGCTGGTGCTCGTGGACCCGAGCCGCACCTCGCCGGCTCAGGCTGCGGAGGTGGCGCGCGCGGCGCGTGAGGCGGGTGCGGCGGGGATCATGATCGGCTCGTCGTTCGATGGGACGCAGGATACCGCGCTCGTCGCGCGGGCCATTCGGCAGGCGGCGTCCGGGCTCCCGGTGGCGTTGTTCCCGGGCTCGGCGCTGCAGCTCATCGCCGATGTCGACCTGGTCCTCTTCCTCTCGCTCGTCTCGGGACGGAACGCGCAGTACCTGATCGAAGAGCACGTGCGCGCGGTTCCCTTCCTCACCCGTCATCCCGTCACCACGCTTTCGACCGGCTACATCCTGGTAGACGGCGGCCGGGTGACCAGCGTCGAGGCGGTAAGCCAGACGCGACCGTTGCCGGCGGACAAGCCCGAGCTGGCCGCCGCGCACGCGATGGCGGCGCGGCTGATTGGCATGCGGGCAATCTATCTGGACGCGGGCAGCGGCGCGCCGCGCCCGGTGGGCGCCGACCTGATCCGCGCCTGTCGCGCGGCGGTACCGGAGCTCACGCTGTTCGTGGGCGGCGGGATCAAGAGCCCGGCTCAGGTGCGGGCGGCGCGCGCCGCGGGGGCGGACTTCGTGGTCGTCGGCACGGCGCTCGAGGAGCGGGGCGCCTCGGCTGCCGACTTGCACGCGCTGGTGCAGGCGGCCGTCGAGTGACGCCCGCCGAGCAGGCCCGCGCGGGGCTCACGGCCCTGGCGGCGCTGGCGACGCGGGTCGGGGAGGAGCAGGCCGAGACGATCGCGACGATCGCCGACACGTACGTCGCCGCCCTGCGCGCCGACGGAACGTTGTTCTTCGCCGGCAACGGCGGCAGCGCGGCAGACGCACAGCATCTCGCGACCGAGTACGTCGTGCGCTACCAATCCAGCCGGCCGGCGCTGCGCGCCATCGCGCTCACTACCGACAGTTCGCTTCTCACCGCGTGTGCCAACGACATGGGGTTCGACGAGGTATTCGCACGTCAGGTGGAGGCCCTGGCGCGCGCCGGCGACGTGCTGTCGCTCCACTCGACGAGCGGAGAAAGCCCCAATGTGATCCGCGCCGCGCAGTCGGCGAAGGCGCGCGGGGTGACCGTCGTGGGCTTCCTCGGGCACGCGGGCGGTCGGCTCAAGGACCTGGCGGACATGGTGCTGATCGTCCCCTCGGACGACACCGCGCGAATCCAGGAGATTCATCTCGCCATCGAACACCTCATCTGCAGTATGGTCGAAGAGCGCCTGCGAGAGCGGTGATCGATCTCTCGGGGAAACGCGCGTTCGTCACCGGTGGCGGGCGTGGCATCGGACGCGCGACGGCGCTGATGCTGGCGCAAGCGGGGGCGGGCGTCGCCGTCGGCTATCGGAGCCGCCGGGCGGAGGCGGATGAGACGCTCGCGGGGGTGCGACGCCTGCGCCGGCCGGCGATCGGCGTCGCCGGCGACCTGGGCGACCCGGCGGCCGCCGGGCGGGCCGTGGACGAAGCGGTCCAGGGCCTGGGGGGCCTCGAGCTCCTGATCGTGAACCACGGGATCTGGCCTTCCGACGAAGTGCCCGTGGCCGCCATGACCGACGCGCAGTGGGGCGGGACGCTGCGCGCCAACCTGGACAGCGTGCTGTACGTATGCCGCGCCGCCATTCCGCTCCTTCCAGACGGCGGGAGGATCGTGCTCGTCTCGTCCACGGCGGGACAGCGCGGCGAGGCGTTCCACGCCGACTATGCGGCCACGAAGGGCGCGGTCATCTCGTTCACCAAGTCGCTGGCCGTCGAGCTGGCGCCGCGCCGGATCAACGTGAACTGCGTCGCGCCAGGATGGGTCGACACGGAGATGTCGGCGACGCCGTTTGCACGGGGGGCGGGAAAGGGAAAGCAGGAGATCGTGCAAACCATCCCGCTCGGCCGCTTGGCGAGCCCGGAGGACTGTGCGGGGCCGATCGTGTTCCTCTGCTCCGACCTGGCCGGGCACATCACGGGCGAGATCCTCAACGTGAACGGGGGGAGCGTGCTCTGCGGATGATCGGAGCGGGTGTTCACGTGATCCTCGAGGGATAAGGAAGGGCATGGGCTTTCCCCCCCGGCTGGCGATTCCCGACGCGGTCCTGAAGATCGCCAAGCAGCTGGAAGGCGCGGGCTACGAGACGTGGTGATCACGACTTCGACCTGACGACGGCGGCGCCGCCCGGCGAGGTACGCCGGCTGTTCAAACGCACGGTGCCGGTGGGAATCGAGCATGGCACCATCGCGGTGCTCGACCCGCAGAACCGCCAGCACGAGGTCACCACGTTCCGCAAGGACATCAAGACCGACGGGCGGCACGCGGTGGTGGAGTTCGGCGTGTCGTTGATGGATGACCTGGCGCGCCGGGACTTCACGATCAACGCCATCGCGTACCATCCCATCCGGCACGAATGGCGCGATCCGTTTCACGGCGCCGACGATCTCGAGCGCAAGCTGATCCGCTCGGTGGGGGACGCCAACTGGCGGTTCCAGGAAGACTACCTGCGGATTCTGCGGGCGCTGCGCTTCAGCGCGCGCTTCGAGTTCCGGATCTACCCCCGGACGCTGGAGGCGGCGAAGGCGAACGTGCAAGGCTTGGCGCAGCTGTCGGCCGAGCGGGTGCGGGACGAATGGTTCAAGGGGATCGCGACGGCCGCCCGTGTGTCGAAATTGCTGACGCTCTGGATCGACGTGGGCGCGGCGCGCATATGGCTGCCGGAGATTCGGGAGCGGGGAGCGGGGAGCGGTTCCCTCAACGCGCTCGACAAACTGCCGCGCGACCCGGTGCTCATCACAGCCTTCCTCGCCTCCGATCCAGCCTCGCTGCTGACCCGCCTCAAGTCCTCCAACCGGGACATCGAGCGCGGGCGGGCCGTGGGGCAGTGGCGGGACAAGTACCCCGACGCCAAGCATGTTCCCGAGGTGCGCCGCTGGCTTTCGCAGGTGGGTGAGTATGCCGACGACCTGCTCGTCCTGCTGACGGGAGGTGCCGCTCCCCGGTCCCTGCTCCCGAAGGTCGTCGAGTCCATCCGCGCCGCAAAGGACCCCCTCGCCGTAAAGGACCTCGCCCTGAAGGGCGACGACCTCCTGGCGGCGGGCGTCCGGCCCGGACCCGAAGTGGGGGAGACCCTCGAACGGCTGCTCGCGGAGGTGCTCGAGGATCCGACCCGTAACACGCGCGATTACCTCCTCTCCCGTGTCTAACGCGCTCGGGTACGCCCTCATTGCCGCACTCGGCAACGTCGTCGGGGCGCTCGCCGTGACGCGGCGCGCGGCGCGCGAGCTCGTTCTGATCGAGCACTTCGTGGCGTTCGGCGCGGGCTTCATGCTGGCCGTGGCCCTGGTGGAGGTGTTGCCCGAGGCGTTCGCCCGCTCCGGTGCCGCGGCCCCGGCGCTGGTCCTGGCGGGCTACCTGGCCGTGCATTTCACCCAACACACTCTCACCCCACACTTCCACTTCGGCGAGGAGACGCACGCCGTCAACCCGGTCGCCGGCCCGTCGGCGCTGGTCGGGTTGTTGTTACACACGTTTTTCGACGGTGTCGCCATCGCCAGCGCGTTTCTCGTTCGCCCTGCGTTCGGCGTGATGGTGTTCGTCGCCATATTCCTCCACAAGCTGCCGGAAGGCGTGACCGTGTCGAGCCTGATGATGGCGGGCGGGCGGTCGGGAGGGCAGGCGATCGGCGCGGCGGCGCTGCTGGGTGTGGCCACGCTGGCCGGCGTGGTACTCACGGATCACATCTCGTTCCTGGTGCATCATGGGCTGGCGCTGTCCGCGGGGGTCACGATCTACGTGGCTGCTTCGAATCTGGTCCCGGAATTTCAAGGCAAACCCGGCTGGAAGCTGCCGGGCGCCTTCTTCGCAGGCGCGGCGGCCTTCTACGTCACCAAGGTCGTGCTCGAGCGGGTGTCATGAGGTCTGCGAATGACTGACCCGACCCTGTTCTCCCGCTCCGCGGAGCCGCTCGCGGCCCGGATGCGTCCCACCACACTCGAGGAGTTCCTCGGTCAGGAGCACCTCCTCGGGCCCGACAAGCCTCTGGGCGAGCTGATCCGCCGCGGCGACGTGGGATCGTGCATTTTCTGGGGGCCGCCCGGCTCCGGCAAGACCACACTCGCCCGCCTCGTCGCCAATTACACCGACCGCCACTTCGAGCCGTTTTCCGCGGTGACCGAAGGCGTGGGGCGGGTACGCGAGATCATCAAGGAGGCCGAAGAGCGCCTCAAGTACGAAGGCCGCGGCACGATTCTCTTCTGCGACGAGATCCATCGCTTCAACCGGGCACAGCAGGACGCGTTCCTGCCGTGGGTTGAGAATGGGATCATCACGCTGATCGGAGCCACGACCGAGAACCCGAGCTTCGAGCTGACGGCCCCGCTGCTCTCCCGCTGTCGGGTGTTCGTGTTCGAGCCGTTGAAAGACGAGCACATCCGATTGGTGATCGAGCGGGCGCTCGACAAGACCGGGAGCG
>WNFP01002410.1_pt1 | contig 14883 bp, 16 predicted proteins | sample 5400201 | NCBI WGS metagenome assembly WNFP01 (sample SAMN13153355, study PRJNA577476) | soil metagenome | isolation source: 115 cm saprolite under Madrone tree | place: USA:California | collected 2016-06-14
ATATTTCTTCTTTTCGCCGGGGCGCTAGGTGGGGCCATTAACGCCGTTGCTGGGGGCGGTAGTTTTGTGGCGTTTCCTGCACTCATGTTCACGGGAGTGCCACCCGTGTCAGCAAATGCCACAAACACGCTGGCGCTTTGGGTCGGCGTCACGGCCAGCGGCGGGGCGTACCGGAATCGACTGAGTATTTCGCGCCGGGTGATGATTCCCCTGATTGTGACCAGCGTGGTTGGCGGGCTTGCAGGCGCTTTCCTTCTGATCAAAACACCGGCGCAGACTTTTTTGAAGGTTATGCCGTGGCTGATGCTCAGCGCAACGCTTTTGTTTGCGTTCGGCAAACACCTGACGGGACGCATCGCCGCTGGAATTTCCAGCGAAGCGAGCCGGGGAGCGATCGCGGGTGCTTCGGTTTTTGAGCTGATGGTGGCGGTCTACGGAGGCTATTTCGGCGGCGGGATAGGAATCATGAATCTGGCAATGCTGGCCGCGATGGGCATGACGGACATTCATGACATGAACGCGCTGAAAGTTGTGCTGGGCGGCGTGATCAATGGTGTGGCGACGGTTACGTTTGTCATTACTGGCGCGATCGTGTGGCCACAGGCCATAGTGATGACCGTGGGAGCGATTCTGGGCGGGTACTTCGCGGCGCATTATGCGCAGAAGCTGCCGCAGTCATGGATACGGGCCTTTGTGATCTTGGTTGGGGCCGCGATGACTGTTTATTTTTTCGTGCTGGGATATCGTTGACGGGACATGGGCCAAAGAGAGAGATAGATGAGGAGCGAGCGATGAAGACAAATTATTGGGCGGTGATTGTCTCGGCTTTGGCGTATTGGATTCTCGGAGGGCTGTGGTTCGACTTGTTGTTCGGCAAGCAATGGATGGCGCTCGAGAAAATGTCAGCAGAGCAAGCCAGTTCAGCAAATCCGGTGTGGATCTGGCCGTTCATCCTCACTTTTCTGCTAAACCTGCTGATCGCGTTTGTTCTTGCGCAGATCTGCATCTGGCGCAACGCGAATACTGCCGCGCGCGGTGCTGCGGTCGGCGTCTTTTTGTGGATCGGAATTGTGGGTCCGATTGTTTACACCACGTATATGTATGAAATGCGGTCAAAGCAGCTGTTTGCGATTAATGAGTTTTATCCGCTTGTAGGGCTTTGTTTGATGGGGGCGATTCTCGGGGCGTGGAAGAGGAAGGCAACTTAGCGGCGCGGATGGAGGCGTCTAGGAGTTGAATGGTGTGGACTACCGGCGTCTGGTGGCCCAGGCGGGCCAGCGAGGAATGGAGCTGGAGCAGGCAGCCGGGGTTGCCGGTGGCGACCACCTCGGCGTTGAGCGGGACGATAAGTTGGGCTTTGCGATCGCCTAGGGCGTTGGCGGCGTCGGGTTGCACCAGATTGTAGATTCCCGCTGAGCCGCAGCAGATGGCGGCTTCTGGGATTTCGGTTAGCTCGATACCGGGAATGTCTGCTAGCAGTTGTCGAGGTTGAGAGCGAACGCCTTGGGCGTGCTGCAGATGGCAGGAATCATGGAAGGCTACGCGGAGGCGGAGGGGATTTCTTGCGGCGCGCGGCGGAAGCTCAGTGAGAACTTCGGAGATGTCCTTGCACTTTGCAGCGAATGCTTTGGCGCGATCTGCATAGTTCGGATCGTCGCGAAGCAGATGGCCGTATTCCTTTACATTTGAGCCGCAGCCTGCGGCGTTGGTGACGATGATCTCGACGTTGGCGCGCTCGAACACGTTTATGGTTTTTCTGGCGAGCGCCAAAGTGCCTTCTTCTTCTCCGGCATGAACCATCAGAGCGCCGCAACACGGTTGGTCTTGCGGCGCGACGACTTCGCAGCCCTCAGCTGCTAGTACGCGAGCGCTGGCTGCGTTCACTTGAGGAAAGAATTCGCGCTGTACACAGCCTAGCAAGAGCCCGACTCGCTTGCGTTGCGTACCTTGAGCCGGAGTGATTTCCGGGACGCGCTCATTTTTTGCGAGCTTCGGCATTAGCGCTTCCATGGATTGCAAGCGCTTCGGGAAAAGCTTGAGGAGGCCAACGCCGCGAACTAACGTTTGCAGGCCGGATTTTTGGTAGGCGATCAGCGGCAACCGGAGAAGCCGGAGGCGGTCCGGGCGCGTGAAGATGGCGAACAGAAAACGGCGGTGGAGTTTTTCGCCGAGCGAGCGCGGATGATGGCGCTCGATTTGGGCGCGAGTGGCTTCGATTAATTTTCCGTAGTCGACGCCGGAAGGGCAGGCGGTCATGCAGGCCATGCAGCCGAGGCAGGAGTCGAAGTGGCTGACCCACTGCGGATTTATGGTCGCGCCGCCTTCACTGGCGAGTTTCATCAGGTAGATGCGGCCGCGAGGGGAATCCATTTCTTCGTTCCAGAGGACGTAAGTGGGGCAGACGGGAAGGCAAAAGCCGCAGTGGACGCAAGTCTCGATGATTGGCTTGGAGGGCGGGTGGTGCGCGTCGAATGCGCTCGGCAATGGATTTGCGTCGGGAAGAGTAGTCATGAAAGATCGCTTCTGGCTGCCACTCGTGAACATAACCGAATGGCGGTGCTGCTGGCAAACGCGGGCTAAGAAACGAAATTCATTCCTCAGAACCTTAACGTAGTGCTCTTCCGCTGGACTAAATCACTTAGCCGGTGGAAGAGGAGTTTGGCGGAGATCATCGATATCTTTCAGGATGGTGGAGACGAGGGACTCAGTGACGGCTTGGCCTTTTTCGCGGGTGGCGAGCGTGGGATCACCCCAGGCTCCGGTGGGCGAATAGATCCCTTTTCCTTGAGGATCGCGAGTTAGGCCGCCAGGTTGATTGGGATTGAGATCGCGGACCGCTTTTTTCATGCGCACAGATTCGGGTGCGATGTAGAGGATCATCGAAGTTTCGATTTCGTCGGCGTGAGTTCCGCCGGATTGGCGAAGCTTCTTTTCGACTGGATCGTCTTTGGTGAGGTCGGTGTAGTGGAGGAGGACGCCGTTTTTGGCGAGATCGCTGGCGGCTTTGGCGAGCGGGCTAAGCGTGGAGATGCCTGTGTTGAGGATGTAGAAGCGGCGCGGCCCGTAATGCGCGAGCGCGTGGACGATGTCGGTGAGCATCGCGCGAGCAGTGTCGAAGCTGAGAGATGTCGAGCCGGGATATTCGAGAAAGGCAGCCGCTTCGTCCCACGAAAGAGTTTCGAGAAGCACGGCGTTCGCGCGATTGGGTTGCGACGCGGAGACTACGGAAGCCGGCGATTGAGCAGAAGTAAAGACGGCAACGCTTAGCGAGAGGAAGACGGAAACGATCCAACGCAGGGCTGGTCTTTTTGGAATGCTTAACTGCGTCGTAAGGCTCATGAATCACACCTCACATTTGGTTTGAAAATTAGCGGGCGATAGGGCCGGTCTTGATTCCGCTGTTGAGGTCGTAAACTGCGCCGATGGTTCCAACAAGACAGGTTTGGCGAGTGAGGCCGAGGAGTTCGCGGAGGCGGTAGACACTTTCGATTCCGGTGCAGTGCGCACCAAGAATGCGGGCGGTTTGATATTCCTTCAGCTTGGAGGCGGTCCAGGCTAGTTGCTGGTCGGTGGCGGCAAACAGATGGAAGCCGCCGATGGCGGCGTCGATAGGAGCGGGGCGGAGAAAACCGCGAGCGTATTGCAGTGTGTTGATGATGCCGGAATGCCCGCAGCCAGAGAGCAAGACGAGGCCGTGAGACGTGTTGAAAACGAGAGATTGATCGTCGGGAACGGTGTCTTCGACCCAGTCTGTTCCTGTGTTGACCTCGGTGCCTGCCGGGTAATTTTTTTCAGGGTAGGCGCGTGGAACCGGGCCCGTAAGCCAGATGCCAGGAAAAAGCTCTTCAGGTTTTTCGTGGATGACGAAGGCACCGCCGGTGGCCTCGTAGTCTTTTTTTATCTGGAGCATGGGGTTGGGATTGTGACCGCGGCGCTCGAGGAAGATGCCTTGCGCGACGTGGACGCGAGAGAAGGCATTCGGATTGGACTTGCGAAACTCGCGGCGGAGAGTTATGAGGCCCGTGGTGTGGTCATCATGAAAGTGGCTGAGAATCACGTCCTGCACGTCACTGAGGTCGAGTTTTAGTTCGCGGACGTTTTCGAGAACAGTGTTGGGACGGGCTCCGGTGTCGAAAAGAATTTTTCGGCCGTCTGCCTCAACAAGAGCTGCGAAACCCCATTCGCCGATACCTTCATCGGCGAGCATCGTCGAGAGAATGGTTATTTTGAGAGTGTGAACTTCGGGGTGAGATGCGGTGGAAGCGGATCGCGCGGCGACGCGGTCCGAGGCAGCGATCAGCGAAAGAGCGAAAAGCGGAAATGCAAAGCGGAGTTTTTTCATGAGCGAAAGCTCCTTCTTTAGACGCCAGCGAGAAAGCGGCCGGGATTTAGGGTATTTCTGGGGTCGAACTGATTCTTTACGGCTCGCATGAGCGGAAGGGCGTCGCCGGGAGTGCCCCAGACGTCTATGCGTTGCATCTCGCTAGGACGATAGGACACTACGAGCGAGCCGCCGTCGCGTTCGAGTTCAAAGCGAAGATCTGAAAGCACAGTTTGGAGACTTTCTTGCGACGCTTCGAGGCGCAGCCAGCCGATGCCGGTGGCTTGCATCGTTAGCTTCCAGTGCGTTTTGTGGGAGCTCGTTATGCGCTGCATGGTTTCAATGGTGCGCGCGATGGAGGCGGGGAGCGTTGTGATTTTTGCTACGGCTAACGCGGCCGAATTCGCGGCGTCCCAAAGATCTTGTGAAGCTTTCCAGATGGTGGATGGAGCTTCGGCTATGGGAGAGAGAAGCGTGAGTTCGCGCAACTGGCCTTCCTGCGCGGCGATGCCTGCTTCGGTGCCCTCAAAGAGAATGTCCACAACCGGTTCTGCATCTTGGGCCATTCGTGCTTGCAGAGCTGTATGAGCCAGTTTGGAATCCTGGACTGCGTGGATGAGGCGTTGCATTTCTTCGAGATTGCGCCCGGAGATGGAGAGCGTCTTCGAGTTTCGAGGGAGGGGATGGAGTCGGAAGATAGCGCGAGTGATGACAGCTAGTGTGCCTAGAGCGCCTGTAACGAGTTTGGGAAGATCGTAGCCTGCAACATTTTTAACGACCTTGCCGCCGCTGGAGGCGAGAGTGCCATCAGGAAGAGCGAGAGTGACGCCAATGATCGAGTCGCGTAATGCGCCGAAGCGGAGGCGCAGCGAACCACTGTCCTTTGTCGAGAGAACGCCGCCGATGGTGGCTTGCGCAGGCCAGAGAGGATCAAGCGCAAGGCGCTGGCCGCGTTGAGCGAGCGCGGACTGCAGTTTCTGGAAGGTGCAGCCGGCTTCGACGCTGACGGTGAGGTCGGCCCACGCGTGCTCGATGATTTTGTCCAGGCGAGCGGTGGATAAAATGACGTCGGCGCGAGAGGGAGGGTTACCCCAGGAAAGCTTGGTGCCGCCGCCGCGAGGAACGACGGCAAGGCTTGCATCATTTGCGAGACGAAGAACAGCGGTAAGTTGTTGTTCGCTGGACGGTTCGAGGACAAGCCGCGGTTGAACACCGCAGACTGCGTCGGCCACAGTGGCGGCGCGGATCGCATCAGGGGCCAGAATGGCGCGGAATTCGTGTTCGATGTCGAGCGGAGTGGTCGGCATTGGAGAGACTTAGTACATTACAACGGCAACACGCCGTCAAGGTGCGTTACGGAAACAGGCGTAGTGAAAGGGGCAAATGCAAGTGATACCGCTCACGGATGCCGAGGCTAGCGAATTAACTCTACAATTCAAAGTACTTTCTGTAGAATAGCGCCATGTCTTCGTCTCACACGCCACCCGACTTACCAAACGGCGGCCGAAAGTCTTCCACCTTTGCCAAGCGCCTTATCATGCGCCTCATCAAGAGCCTCGCAGCACTGGCCCTGCTCGCTGTCGTTGGACTGATGGTGCTGTTCGGCTTACTTTGGCGGGAGCACAAAACAGAAATCACCTTACCGGCGCCTACAGGCCACTTGGCTGTGGGGAGGGCGATGTTCACGTGGGTCAACAACGCCGAGACGGACGAATTGGCGCCGACTCCTAGAGCGAAGCGAGAGGTCGTGGTTTGGATCTGGTACCCTTCAGCGACTGGGACATCCGCGGCACCGGCGGAGTATCTGCCCGCGCCGTGGCGGTCGGCCCTCGAGCAGCATTCAAGCGCTCTGATGAGTCGGTTTCTTATGCGAGATTTGTCGCGGGTCCAAACGCATAGCACATCTGATCCGGACGTCTCGCCAGAGCAGCGCTCCTATCCAGTGGTGATTATGCGGGCTGGCGGCGGAGCCTTGACCACGGACTTCACGACGCTCGCGGAGGATCTGGCAAGTCACGGCTACATCGTCGTTGGCTTCGACGCGCCTTACAGAACGTTCGTCGTCGTCCTTGAGGACGGCCGCGTCGTCAGCAGACCTTCGACGAACGATCCCGAGAATCTGCCAGCCGACGAGGCGAGTCGCCTGATCAACAGACTTCTGCTGATGTGGACCGGCGATACGAAATTTGTGGTGAGCCAATTGGAGCGCATGAATGCCGCTGACCCATCCGGCAAATTCACGGGTCGTCTGGATCTGCAGCGGCTCGGCATGTTCGGGCATTCGTTCGGCGGCGGAACGGCGTTGCAATTCTGCCATGACGATCCGCGGTGCAAGGCGGGGATCGATATTGATGGAGCTCCGTATGGGGGCGTCGTTCAGGAGGGCCTCCAACAGCCTTTTATGTTTCTCCTCAGCGATCACAGCCGGGAAATGGCCGATCCGGCTAGCAAGCAGATCCTTGCGGACTTCCGATCGATTTACGAGCGGCTTCCGAGAGGACGGCTGTTCGTAACGATTCGCGGGGCCAATCACTTTAGTTTCAGCGACCAGATGCTGGTAAAAAGCCATTACGTCATCGAGTTGCTGCACCTGTTGGGAGTCAGCGGATTGGAAGGATGGCGCGGGCTCGCCATTACTGCCGACTGCGTGCATACGTTCTTCGATGTGTATCTGAAGAACGCTCCGGCAGACTTGCTTAACCGGCCTTCTCAGCTCTATCCCGAAGTTCAGTTTGGCGCTCCGTAGTACACGACCGGGCCGGCCCGCCGGTTGGATTATTGCTTTTGCGGCGCGCTTGCGGCTGGCTTGTGCTTGTCTGCGACCGCCTGGTTGCTAGGTTGCGTATACAGTAGAGAAGTGCGCTTGGCGGAGGCTTGCAGTGTCGTTGACGAATTGATCCGGTGGGCGCGCGCTTGCGAGGCGAGCAGGTTCTGCTTGGCTTTGGGCGCGGCTACCTTGGCGGGAGCGCCTTCGTAAACGTCTTGCACGCCAGTATCCGTGAAATGGTCGGGACTCACTTCCTGTGCTTTGCAGGATGGCGTAGAGACTAGCAGCATCGCGGCGAGGCCGAGGGAACCGAACAAGATCGTTCTGGGCAGCAACTGTTTGTAAGTGTTCATAAACTTGATCCTTTCGTTTTTTCTATTTCGAGCGGCCGCCACGAGTACGGCTCCATCTTGCGCCATTCATCTCACACGCGGATTTGCGTGCCAATGCACGGGGTCTGGACCGTGGGTGGAAAAAAGGTGAACGCCTAACGCGAACATTCCATGGGAGATTTTGGCGCGTGGCGCGGGTGCGCGGCTTGATTGGGATCAGTAGATAATGTTAGCGAAGTTGGACAGACGTGCTGTTGCCGGTCGTCTGCGGGCGCTAGAATTCTGCGCAGCTCTGGTCTGCCCAGCGTGCTGCCTATTGCTTCTTCGGGGCGCTCGGCACAAATTTTGATGGAAATGTTGCACCGGGCAGGTGTGATCCGCACTGATTTATTCCCATTGGACAAAGACGATGTCGCCAAAGGTGAACTATCTGATTGGATATGGACAAGGAGAGCGTGTGAGCGGGTTGCGTGAATGACCGGTATTCTGAAAGCAATCAGGCCACGGAGCGGCCATAGGAGGACATTCAGGGATGGCCACCTACCAAGAATTGTTAGGCAATTTGATTGAGAGTGAGGATCCGCCGGTTCCACAGCGAACCACGTCACTGGCGAAGCCGGTGGGGCCGGTGCGGACGAAACATATCGCCACGAACTGCGCAATTGCGGCGCTGTTTGGGCTGATTGCTGCGGCATTTTTCTATTACAGCCACTGGATTCTCGGCGGAGTATTTGGCCTGTTGACGGTACTGATGCTGTCTGCGGCGTTTTCGTCGAGCTATTGGGTGGCGGCGTGTCCTTATTGCGCGGCCGTGTTCGAGCCCATCGCGGGGCTGAGCCCGGAAAAAGAAGGGAAAGTCGTGCAGTGCAAAAGCTGTTTTGAATACTCGGAGTATTCCGGGGGGCGCGTGCGAGCGTCCGATCCGAATGCGGTGAGCGAAGTGCCGAAGTTTGTTTCGCCAGTTTTTGACGGCGGAGTTTGGCCGAAAGGATGCGTGGCTTGCGGAGAGCCACCGACGCGGCTAGATGAAGTAAAAACGCACAGCGTGAGCTACGGGAATCTAGCCTTTGGGCGGCTTTGGGTGACGAGCGGAAAAGCCAAAGGGATTCCGTATTGCGAAAAGCACCGCGACGCCGTGGCCATGAAAATCGACCAACAAAAACGCGTGACGCTTGAGTGGTGTTCGTTGCGAATGATGCGGCGGTACATGGCCGTGAACAGGAAATTGGGCCGGCAACCAGCGGGCAGAAAGTGGATTTAGCGCATGGTTGACAAATTTGACGCGTTTGAAACGGGGTTCGAACGGCCATCGCTGGACAATCCACTGCTGTTTAGCCGGTACGCGGACGAGATTGCGATGCGACTGGGACACCAGTACCCGGCGCAATTGGGTTATCGGGTGAACGTGGAGAAAAAAGAGAAAGATCCGCGCAGGAGGGAGTGGCTGGTCGACTTGCAAAGAGGATGGTTCAGTGGAGCGCGAGTGGAAATCAAGCCGCTGGCACAGAAGCCGCACCGTGTGCGAGTGAGAGTGTCCTGGCAGTCCAGATTGATGAGCGTCATGGAAAAGAGCTTCACTTACATTTCGATGGTGCCGCTGTTCCTCTTGTTTGTCGCGCTCACGCTGGCTACGCGGCTTGGATTTGCTTTGATTCTGACGATCGTGGTAGCGATTGCGTGGGCGATCGTAGGATATATCGTCATGTTCGCCGTGGCGCGGATTTGCGCGGCGATTTTCGGGAATGAATTTACGAGTGAGACGCGCACTGCGCTGGCGACCAAAATTGAGCAGTTTCCGCTACCGCAGGCTGTGTCTGCGAGCACGGCATAAAGTGGCGCGAAGCGAAAGCCCCGCCTCAAAAGACGAGGTTGGGGCACCTGCGCTCAAACGATAGTAGTGGGGGCGGGTTAGTTCTTTTGAGGAAGCTGTAGGAGTGGCGGCGTGAGATCGGGACAATCTCGCGCATACTGCTCCAGGGGCTCGTTGCGCATCACGACACGGAATCCTCGGCGGCTATTCACGTCGATGGTTCTCTGTACATTCAAATCCTCGAAGGCGATCACGTGCTCGACAGATCTCGTGCCACTCTCATCGAGCATGGTGAAATGAATTTGGTTGTCGACGAACCAGTAGTCGTTCACGCTGTACACCGTGCCGTCCTTCAAAAAGAGCTGGACTAGCGGCTGCCCATCTTGGCTGTATACGTAAACAGTAGTGTTGTACGTCAGGGGCGGAGCGAGATAATGTTCAAGAGTATATTCGGGAAGGAAGAAATCGCCGCAGCCGTAGTTCCAACCCCAAATCGGGCCACAGTTGAGCCACCAAGAAGAGTCGAAGCGCTCCCAAGGCCTGAAAAACGGCGCACGGATGAAGAAAGGGCGGCGAAAAATTGGAAAGGGGCGCCCCGGAACGCCGACCCGAGGGTGAAAAAAGATTGCGCGCGAAGCTGGCGCAGGCGGAGCAACGATATGCGGTGCGCCTAGGCGCGGTGCGCTTGCACGGCCCCTAGGCGTGAAGTGTCCGCCCCCGCCAACGTGGCCAACGTGTTGCGCTGAGGCAGTGAGGGTCTGAAAGCAAACGCAGGCCAGCAGGCAGGCAGCAATCGTCGAGATTTTCCTTAGAGTTGAAAAACGGAGGACAACGAGCGGCATATAGGTACCCTCCTTGCAGCATTGATGCAGAGCTGCGAGGATCGCGTGAGTGCGCTATGGCCAAGTCTAATCCTTTGAGGCGTGAATTGCATCATGCGGTCGCGACACCGTGGCCGGGGTGCTGGAAGAACGAATAGACAAGCGCTCCTAAGAATCTTGAAAGCGCTGTAGGAATGTGACGCCGCTGGATGGTGTCGGACTCGCTGCTGCCCGCAAACTATCGTGTAGCAAGCGGTAAAGAAAATCAAACGGCCTGTGCTTATTTGTCTTTCGATAGAGAAACGATCTGGTCTTTGGCCCAGGTATCATCTGGGTGCAGTTCCAGCACTTTGCGGTAGTCGGCAATGGCCTTGTCGATTTGTCCGTTGGCTTGATGAGCCATTGCAAGCATGTGATAAGACCACACGGAATCCGGATGGTTGGAATCGAAGCTCATTTCCATAATTGCCGTGGCTTCTTTGTTTTTCTTTTGCGCGAGCAGGGATTCACTCAGCTGATTCAGCGACGTCTCGCCGAAATCATACTGTCCACTTCCGTAGTACTTCTGTCGCAAATCGTGGTACAGAGCTACCGCGGAGTCGATGCCTTTCTTTTCGATCGCTTCGGCTAGAACGCTGTTTAACGTGCGCGGTTCGGTTAAGCCGTGATGACAGGTTACGCATTGCACGGGGATGGGAGTTGTGGAGACTTTCTTGATGTAGTCCCGGTTGATCGTCGCCACCATCTCGATCATCAGCCTCGCCGTCTTCTTGGCTTCCTTGTCGTCGGCTGCGAAGTCCATTTCGAACTTTTTTCCGCCCGGTTTCTCAGCGTGGCAGTGGTCGCATCGAACATTCAGTGCAAAGCAAATCCCCGCATCGTGGACTGCAACTCCGCCTTGGAAATATCCTTCGGCAAGACTTTCAAATTCGTGAATCTATCGGGAAGCTGGGACTGCGCTGCCGCGCCCCAGAGCATGAGCGCAGTCAGCGCGATCCACTTCAGTTCCGTCCCAAGTGCAATCATGAGTATTCTCCAGAGACTTAGATCGCGAACACCGGCGGCTACAACCTCTGACGCGCGCTCAGCCTGACGGTAAGCGCAGCGAGTTGACCCGTGTCTCGAATCAAGCGTGCGCGAGCGTGAAGGAGACTCTTCCATGAGAGCTTTCTCGCGCCAAGGAGTGCCTCTAGCTTGTGAAACATTCCCCATTCTTCATTATCGGTCAGGCCGTAATCGTACCAAGTCGTGTTGGAGCTAGTTATCCGCACGTGACCATTAAAACCGACGGATTTTCTCACCTCCACATAGAAGTCGTTAGTGAAATCGGGATGGATTCGAGCGAGGTCTTGGATAGTGGTTTGGTCCTGAACTTGAGAAAAGACTTCAGCTGGCTCGTGTCGGCCAGGGATTCGCAGCTCTTCGCTGCGTTCCTTTTCAGCTTCGACAAAGATCTGGATGATTCGTTCGATGTCGTCGAGATAGAGCCTCGCGGCAGGTAAATAGCTAGGAGCACTGGGTTCTATTTGGTTATACCAGAATCTCGGTCGTGAAGGGCCGCAGGTCCTCTGCGCTAACGCCTCGAACCGTTCCTTTCAGAATCAAGGTTGCCACTGTTGCGCTCTAACGCTTTAGAAGCGGTCGGCGGCGCCGGAGAGTTCGGCGGGGTGGGGAGTGTATTCGCCGGGTTTTTCGCCGCAGAGGCGGGGGGTGGGAAAAACTTTTGTGGGATTGCTTAGTTGCAACGGGTCGAAGGCGCAGCGGACGCGTTGCATGGTGGCTAGGTCGGGTTCGGCGAACATTTTGGCCATGGCGTATTTTTTGTCCTGGCCTACGCCGTGTTCGCCGGTGATGGAGCCGCCGGCGGCGATGCAGAGGTCGAGGATTTTGGCCGAGAGGGCTTCGGCGGCGTGTTGCTGGCCCGGGTTGCGTGCGTCATAGAGGACGAGCGGGTGAAGGTTGCCGTCGCCGGCGTGAAAGACGTTGGCGACGCGGATACCGGCTTCGGCGCTGAGGCGGGAGATTTCGCTCATGACTTGCGGGAGGGCGGTGCGGGGGATGACGCCGTCTTGGACGATGTAGTTGGGGGAGATGCGGCCCATGGCGGCGAAGGCGGCTTTGCGGCCTTTCCATACGAGGGCGCGCTCGGCGTCGGATTGGGCGACGCGGATTTCGGAGGCGGCGTGGGCGCCGCAGATTTCGTTGACGTGGGCCATCAGGGATTCGACTTCGGCGATGGGGCCGTCGAGTTCGACGAGGAGGAGAGCGCCGCAGTTGGGATAGTTGGCGTGGACGGCGGCTTCGGCGGCTTGGATGGCGAGGTTGTCCATCATTTCGATGGCGGCGGGGAGCATGCCAGCGGCGATGATACTGCTGACGGCGGCGCCAGCTTCGTTGGTACTTGGGAACGCGGCTAGGAGGGTTTGGACGCATTCGGGGCGTTTGACGATGCGGAGAATCATTTTTGTGGCGATGCCGAGCGTGCCTTCGGAGCCGACGAAGACGCCGAGGAGATCGTAGCCGGGGGTGTCGAGGGTTTTGCCGCCGAGGTGGACTAGCGTGCCGTCGGGGAGGACGACTTCAAGGCCGAGAACGTGCGTGGTGGTGAAGCCGTATTTGAGGCAGTGGGCGCCGCCGGCGTTTTCGGCGACGTTGCCGCCGATGCTGCAGATGGATTGCGAGGAGGGGTCGGGGGCGTAGAAATAGCCTTGCGGGAGGACGCGGGCGGTTACATCGAGATTGATGACGCCGGGCTCTACGACGACGCGAGCGTTGGGGAGATCGACTTCGAGGATACGGTTCATGCGGGTGAGGCTGATGACGATGCCGTTTTCTATGGGGAGCGCGCCGCCGCTTAGGCCGGTGCCGGAGCCGCGGGCTACGAAGGGGATGCGTTCGCGGTGGCAGAGGCGAAGGATGGCTTGGACTTCGGCGGTGGAGGAGGGGAGTAGAACGGCTTGGGGCATGGCGCGGAAATTGGTTAGGGCGTCGGAGTCGTAGGTGTGGAGTTCCTCGGGGGAGGTGATGACGGCGCGGGGGCCGGTGATGTTGCGGAGTTCGGTGAGGAGGGAGGTGTTCATGTTCAGCTGGGGGAAAGGATACTACGGTGGGGGAAGGATGGGGAGTTCGCCTGCCGCTGTCAGGGCGAATCACCGGGAGATAAGGTTTTCTCGACACGAATCTCTTGATGAAGACATGGCGGTGTTAGTCGTCCAAAACAAATGTCAGCAACGACTTGTTAATGCAAGAAGGGCACGACGTGTCGTGCCCTTACGACGAAAAATGCGACCGCGCTAGTGGATAAAGGTTAGGCCGTTGGGGATGAATTGGGGGAAGAGGTAGGCGTAGAGCATGACGATTACGCCGACGATGGAGGCCAGGGCTACCGAGTGCCAGAAGACGAAGCGGAAGATGGAGCCTTCTTGGCCGACTTGGTTGGTGGCGGCGGTGGCGATGCAGATGGATTGGGCGTCGATCATTTTGCCCATGACGCCGCCGGCGCTGTTGGTGGCGCACATGAGGATAGGGCTGAGGTTGAGTTGCTGGGCGGTGATTTTTTGCAGGCCGCCGAAGAGAACGTTGGAGGAAGTGTCGCTGCCGGTGAGGGCGACGCCAAGCCAGCCGATGAAGGCGCCGAAGAAGGGGAAGAACCAGCCGGTGCGCGTGAAGGCCAGGCCGAGGACGGCGTCCATGCCGGAGTAGCGCGTGACGTAGCCTAGGCCGAGCATGCAGGTCATGGCGACGATGGCGAAGCGCAGGCGGAAAAGTGTGCCGCCGAAGATTTTCAGGATTTTGCCAGGGCTGAGGCCGAGGATCAGGCCGGAGACTAGAGCGGCCAGGAAGCAGCCGGTACCGGTGGCAGTGAGCCAGTTGAAATCGAAGCGGGCGGCTTCTGCGGCGGGTTTGGCTACGACGGGAGCGGTGCGGAAAACTTTGGCGTGGAGATAGGGCCAGTCCCATCCGGCGGGGCCGGGGCGATTTTTGCCGTCGGGCATCACGACAGTGAAGGCGGGAGTAGTGGCTTTGTTCATCGCCAGCTTGATGCTGGGGAGTCCCCACGCGAGAACGAACAGTGAGAGGATGGCAAAGGGGAGCCAGGCTTTAGCGATTTGGCCGGCGGTGTAATGCTTGGCGACTTCGTTGCGAGCGACTTTTGCAGCGTCTTCTTCGCGTTCACCTTCGAAGCGCCAGATGCGCTTGGGCTTCCAGACGCGGAGGAAAAGCATGGTGGCGATCAAAGAGACTACGCCCGCCGCGATGTCTACGAGATTGCTGTCCATGTAGTTGGCCCAGAAGAATTGCGTTCCCGCGAAAGAGAGGCCGACTACCAGGATCGCGGGAAAAACTTCCCAGGTTTCCGACCAACTGACCATGGCGCGAACGAGCCAGAAGGGGACAATTACCGCGGTGATCGGGAGGATGCGGCCGATCATGGCGCTGAGATCGCTTTCGTTGAGGGCGGTGACGGAGGCAAGGGCGTGGACGGGAGTGCCGATGGCGCCCCAAGCGACCGGGGCGGTGTTGGCGATGAGGTTGAGCGCGGCGGCGTGGAAGGGTTTGAAGCCGAGGCCGATCATGAAGGCGCCGGCGATGGCGACGGGGGCGCCGAATCCGGCGCAGCCTTCGATGAAGGCGCCGAAGCAGAAGGCGACGAGGAGGAGTTGCAGGCGACGGTCGGGGGTGATGGCGGCGACGGACTGCTTCATGATTTCAAATTGACCGGTTTCGACGGAGATGTCGTAGAGGAAGACGGCGGCGATGACGATCCAGACGATTTTTAGCAGGCCGTAGGCGGAGCCGTAGAGGAAGCTGCTGACGGCCATCTGGGCGGG
>WNFP01002417.1_pt1 | contig 14883 bp, 15 predicted proteins | sample 5400201 | NCBI WGS metagenome assembly WNFP01 (sample SAMN13153355, study PRJNA577476) | soil metagenome | isolation source: 115 cm saprolite under Madrone tree | place: USA:California | collected 2016-06-14
ATAGTCGGCAAACCGGTGATTTCTGTTGCTGCGAACTGTAACAGGAGAGTAATATTACCGGGATCCGCAATTGGCAGCAGAAAGGAAAAAACTATGGCAAATCCTACCATCGGTTTCATCGGTCTCGGCATCATGGGCAAACCCATGGCACGGAATCTTATGAAGGCGGGTTATTCTCTTGTGGTGCACAACAGAAGCCGCGCGGCAGTGGATGAGTTGAGCAGAGAAGGCGCACGACCTGCTGCTAGCTCTCGGGAAGTTGCCGTCGCAAGCGAGATAGTTATCACCATCCTTCCCGACTCGCCGGAAGTGGAACTCGTATACGACGGTGAGAACGGTGTTTTCTCAGGTGCTAAGACGGGCATGCTCTTGATCGACATGTCGAGCATCTCCCCAGTAGTTGCACGAAAGCTCGCGGGGGAAGCTGAAAAACTGGGCCTCGACATGATTGACGCACCGGTGAGCGGCGGCGAGGCAGGAGCGATCAGCGCGACGCTGTCCATCATGATCGGCGGCAAGGCCAATGCTGTTGAACGAGCCATGCCGATATTTCAGGTGTTGGGCAAGAACATCGTTCACATCGGTGATCCCGGCGCAGGGCAGGTAACGAAAGCCGCGAATCAGATGGTGGTCGGGACCACCATTGCGATTGTCAGTGAAGCATTGGTGCTGGCCGCCAAAGCCGGAGTCGATCCTGCGAAGGTGAGACAGGCGCTGCTCGGTGGCTTTGCTCAATCAAAAATTCTGGAAGCCCACGGCCAAAAGATGCTGGAGCGCAACTTCAAGCCCGGCTTTCGCATCCGCCTGCATGAGAAAGACATGAAGATCGCGTTGGCGACAGGTTCGGAGTACGGTGTGCCGTTGATAGTCACAAGCCAAGTAGCGCAAATGATGACGGCAATGAAAGCGATGGGCAACGGTGATTTGGATCACTCGGGATTGGTGAGGTTTGTGGAGGAACTGGCAAAGACCGAGTTGAGCAAGGGCCAGACTAGCTGATTGAAAATAGCTGCCCGGCATCGCGTTGCAAGACACCAACGCAGATTACTCGAACCCATCGTGAAAAGTGGAATCCAGCGTTTTTCGTATCCTGGTTTCCCACTTTGCTCGCGAGGCCGATCGCCCAGCTGACCAAATCAGACTGGCACCTGTAGTTTAACAATTTCTCGTACAATCGAAGACAGGCGAGTCAAGGCTGGGATGAAGCGTCAGATTTTCCCATGGGTTGTCCCGGGTCCTTTGCCTTGCCCACAAGCTCTTCCAGCCTCTTGACCAGCGCACGAATCTCTTCAAATCCCTTTTGCCAAAAGTCCGGGTTGTGGATATCGACGCCCATTGGATTCAGAAGCGCTTCGGGTCTGTCGGAGCCACCGGCTTCCAAAAGTGAGAGATATTTTGGAACGAAGCTTTTGCCTTGTTCTCGATACATCCGATATAGGGCGAGGACCAGGAGTTGGCCGAAGACGTAGCTGTAGCAATAGAAGCGCGAGTGGATGAAGTGGGGAATGTAAGACCAACCCCATTGGTAGCCTTCCGGCATATCGACGGCGTCGCCGTAATACTTGACGTTCGCCTCGATCCAGAGAGCACCTAAATGGTCCGGCGTGAGTCGCCTCTCCTTCCGCGCCGCGAAGGCGGCCTCTTCGAACCGCGTGAGCACGTTCTGGCGAAAAACCGTGGCGAAGATATCTTCGATTTTACCGGCGAGAAGGCCGATTTGCGCCCGGGGGCCGGTGTGGCGCTCCGCCAAATAATCAAACACCAACATCTCGCCAAAGACCGAGGCGGTCTCGGCGGTGGTGAGCGGGGTATCGTAATTGAAATAACTTTGCTTGCGGCTGAGGCAGCCGTGCAGGCCGTGTCCCAGTTCATGGGCCAAAGTCATGACGTCCCTAAGGTTGTCGGTGTAGTTGCAAAGGACGTAGGGATGGAGTTGAGGCGACGGAGAGGCGCAGAAGGCGCCGCCACGCTTGCCCTTGCGAATTTCAGCGTCAATCCAATTCTTGGCAAAGAATTCTGAAGCGATCTCGCGAAACCTTGGCGTGAACGACTCAAAGGCGTCCAGCACAACTTGCTGGGCATGCTCGAACTGAAAAGGTGTGACTTCCGTTATCACTGGCGCGTACTGATCATATAAAGCAAGGCGTGGTAATTCGAGGAGTCGTGCCTTGATCCGAAAGTAGTCGTGGGCGAGTCCATAATTCGCTTCGGTGACCGCCATCAACGTATAAACCGCTTCAGCATCGATTTCGTTGAAAAGGTGGCGTTGGACCATGGGATTCGGATAGTGGCGGAGACGATCCATGGTCTGATGGTCTTGAATGAGAGTGTCGTAGATAAACGTGAGAACCTGACCGTGCTGGGAAAGGACGTCGTAAAGAGCGTCCATCGCGCGTTGCCGCAAATTGCGATCCGGTTCGTGAAACAGAGCCAGGATCTGGCTCAGATTGAGATCCTCTTTCTCGCCATCCTTCTCCAGCGCAAAGGTCAGAGAAGAAGTAATCTCTGAAAAAAGACGGCCGAAGGCGTTGCGGCCGGTATTGTCTCTTTCATTGAGGATCCTTTCTTCCGGCTCGGAAAGCGTATGAGGGCGAAAGCGGCGAAGGCTCTTCAGATAATGACCGTAGGGCTTGAGGGCGGGATCGCGGATGAGCCGCTCTGCAACGTCGTCCTCGACTTTAAGCCACTCCAGTTCGAAAAAAAGCAGCAGATTTCTGATTTCGGTGGATCGCTGTTCTACCTTTTGTTCCAGGTCCTGATATTCGGGCCGTGACGTGTCAGCGGCGTAAAGAAGCCCGGAATAGCAGCCTACCCGGCTCAAAGCCTCGTGGATGTCTTCGAGTTCCCGAAGGCCTGCCAGCAACTCCTCTGGCGTTAACCCGCTAGTACTTTCGATGCGACCCCGATACCGGCGCGAGAGCGCTTCTGCGCGGGTCCGACAGTCATCCAGAGTTTGCTCGATCCGGGGATCGTCATATGAAGAAAAGAGGTCGTTCAGGTTCCAACGAACGCCCTTAGCGCTACTTGTCGCCATGAGCCTCCATATATTCTGTTTTCAATAAACCACCTCTAACTGAACCGAGCAAGCGGCGATGGCTCTGCGATTGCGAGGTATTGGGTTCAGAGTATATGATGCGCGAATTCATTCACACAAAATAGCAGCGAAGGGAAGACTAACCGTGTCAGAAATCAATGATCTTAAGAAAAAGTTGGCCATGTCATCGCGCATGCTTTTTAACTCGGGGCTGGTGGACTACAGCGGCCATATCAGTGCGCGAATTCCCGGCTCCGATCATCTTTTGATTCTTCCTCATCCGGTCAGTCGTGCAACGGTCGTAGCCGGCGACATGGTGGTTAGCGACTTTGAGGGAAAAGTTATCGAAGGCAAATATAAAGCCCCATCGGAAGTCTATATGCATGCCCGCGCATACAAAGCACGGAACGATATCCAAAGCGTCGCCCATCTCCATAATCACATGGTTGCGGTTTTAACCATGGTGGACAAGCCCTTCTATCCGGCTTCATCCAATCCCGGCGCTTTCTTCGGGCCCGGTCCCATGCCGGTTTACATGGACCCCGCTCTGATTCACACCATCGAGCAAGGGGACGCAGTCGTCCGAAGCCTCGGAAAAGGTGACGCAGTCATGCTGCGCGGTCACGGCTCCATGGTCGTAGGGCAAGCAATTGAGTGGGTTTTTGCCGCGTGCGTTGATCTGGAAGAGGCTGCTTCGCGGTTTTACAAAGCGTCTTTGCTCGGCGCGGTACGCGTCTATAACGAAGACGAGACCACGCGGACGATGAAAGGCCGGCGCAAAGATTCGGTGGTGCAAAAAATCTGGGACCACAATGTCGCGAAAACGAAGCTGGCGGGATTGATGGAAGGGATTGACTAGCTCACTCCCGAGTTTTCCCTTGCCGCTGGATTAATCCAATCAAAAACGGCTTGTTTTTGGCGCGTTATTCCCTTGCAGGGAGGTAGGAGCTATGTTATAGAATGCGGTTCAATTCAATCAGGAGTGTTTCCGCACATGTATGATGATTTTCTAGCAAGGATTCTCGAGCCCGACATTTTCCTGCCTTCGCAGTTTTACGGCACGGGGAGCTTATCCCGTCAGTTGGAGGGAGAGAAGAGACTCATGATAGCGATCCTAAAGGACGCTGTCGAATGTCTCGATAAGTATAGAGACGCTCGCAACAGCCCGGGCCGGAGCCATTACCAGAATGCGCTGGAATGGGTGCAGGACGAGAGCACAGACTGGCTTTTTTCTTTTACTAACATCTGTGATCTCTTGGGATTTGACCCTAGTTATATGCGTGAAGTGTTACTGAAGCGCGAAAATCAATACGTCAAGCCGCTGCGTAGCAACAAGGTGTACTCCTTCCCCAGTTTAGCTGAGCAGGAATAACCCTACCTTCTTCTTGACCGCAGAGCCGCTAGTTCTTCTTTGATCAGCTGACCGCGGGGAGACTGCTCCCCAAGAATCTTGATGGCCTTGTCGAAATCAGCGGCCGCTCTCTGATCGTCGTCTTGAAGTAGTAACCACCGGCCGTGATAGTAATAACCGTCTCCGAGCCGGTTTAGTTTTCCATAAACAACGCTCAACTGATACGACGGCTTATCCCAGAGCGGAGAGAGATTGTTGGCATTCAAGTACGCGCCCGCTGCGCTGCCAAGATTACCTTCCTTTTCATAAAGCTCCCCCAGATAGAGATACGTCAGTGACTCTTGTTGTTCCAGCGCCAAACTTCGATCAAAAGCGACGTGAGCCGAACGATAGTCGTCGATTTGAGTATAGACTCGACCGAGATCCCGGTGGATCCCCGGACTTTTGGGATTGAGAGCCAGAGCTTGCTCGAGGTTGTTGCGGGCCTCTTGCCACATCCCCTTAGAAAAAAAAGCGATTCCTAGGAGTTGATACGCCTCACTGTTCTTCGGAAATTGGCTGAGCACTTTTTTTTGCTCGGCGATGACAGTGTCCGCTTCATGTCTTTCTAATCGGATAAGGGTTTGGATCTTTTTGATCGGATCTACGCCTGTCGCCGCCGGCTCGCTCGATTGGATAGAACGCATCAAGAGCTCGACATTGGCTACTCGTTCCTGGGTTAAAGGATGGTCTAATAGGAACGGGGGAACATCGATCGGATTTAAAGTTTGCTCCTGCAGCATAAGCTTTTGAAAGCTCAACATAGCATGCGGATCATAGCCGGCCTGGGTCATGAATTTAAATCCCAGAGTGTCCGCTTCCATTTCCAATTGTCGCGTAAAGGCAATCTGACGCGCTGCAGCTATGCCTTGGCCGAGAACTGCTGCGGCTTGGGCGCCTGCCCCGGCGCGCGCTGCAAGGAGGGCACCCACAAGACTTAGAACGCTGATTGGGTCAATCCCGGACATGCGGGCCATATGTCGCTTTGCCACATGCGTGGTTTCGTGAGCCATGACTGCAGCTAATTCGTCGGTGCTTCGTACACGATCCAGAAGGCCTGAGTATATGTAAATCGAGCCCCCCGGAACCGCGAAGGCGTTCAAGACAGATTCATCAATCACAAAATACCGGTAGTCGAACGGCTGAGGTCCCAGGGCCGAGACAATTCTGCGCCCCACGCCGTCAACGTACCTGTCGACTTCAGGATCATTGACGAATTTCACATACTTCTTTATTTCACGGCGAAATTCGCGGCTGATTCGAGTATCTTCGTCTTCACTTGGCGGACTGGCAGAGGGGACAATATCTTGTGCAACCCGAGAGCTGGAGCTGCAGCTGCCAACGAGGAGGCAGACCAATACGATCCAGCCGCAACCAACACGCCACAAAGAAAACCGGTTAAGCTTACGGGTCACTGATGGATTATAGTGAGTGGTCCGAGGGGGTTCAATAGCGTCAGAATCTTCAGAGCTTAGCCGTTGACGACTGATCATCAAGCCCATATCCTTTGAGTCCACTAACGTCTTGAGGTGAGTGTTATGTCGACCAAGTTCGAGGTTCCGGCGGACAAACTATCGTGGTGTTGCGACGTGTCGCTACTTCCTTTTGCTTGTACAGCTGAGATGACGCCCTTGGAAGATTTCATCGGCCAGGAACGGGCGATGCGCGCCATCCAATTCGGCCTGGGAGTGGACAAACCGGGATTCAATATCTTCGTTACCGGACTCACCGGAACAGGAAAGACCAGCATCATTAAATCTTTTCTAAAAAAGGTCACCGCGGAGCGGGTTGCGGCCGATGGTGATTCTCTCTTTCCGGCGGACTGGTGTTACGTTTACAACTTCAGTGATCCAGATCGTCCTCAAGCACTTAAGATCCGCCGCGGATGGGGCAAGACGCTGAAAGCGGACATGGAGCAACTCGTTCAAAATCTCCAGAGAGAGGCCAAGAAGATGTTCGAAAGCGACGAATTCGCTCATCACCGCCAGACGATGATCGAGGAACTGCAAAAAAAACAGCAGGAGATGATGGAAGGTCTGATGGAAGAGGCAAGCAGGAACGGCCTCACCCTGAGAATGGCGCCGTCTGGAATGGTGCTGCTCCCCACGAAGGATGGCAAACCGATGCAAGAGGCGGATTATCTCGCTTTATCAACTGCTGATAAGAAAAAACTGGAGGAGAAGCGCGGCGAGATCGAAGAAAAAGTCGAGGCCACGCTTCGAGAGGGGAAAAAATTAGAACGAGAAATCACCGAAAAATTGGCAACCGTTGAAACCCAAGCGGGGGAGTATCTAGTAAAGACCCCCCTAGTTGAGCTCAAGGAAAAATATCGGGATAACCCGAAAATTTTGACATACCTCAATGATGTGCGGGACCATATTTTGAAGAATTTGAATCGTTTCAAGGGAAATGATTCGAGCCCCAGTATGGTACAGATGGCGCCGATGCCGTTTGGTGAGCCGTCCACGGATCCCTTTTTGCCCTACCGAGTGAATGTCTTCGTGGACAACAGCGAAACGCAAGGCCCGCCGATCATCGTAGAAACCAATCCTAGTTATCACAATCTCTTTGGCGTGGTGGAGAAAAAGCCCATCGTTGGTGGTTATGTAACGGACTTCACTCTGATCAAAGCTGGCTCCATCAGTCGAGCCAATAGCGGCTATCTGGTGCTCCACGATCGCGATGTTTTGGCCAACACCGGGGTTTGGGAAGCCCTGCAGAGAGTTATAAAGAACCGCGAGCTGAGGATCGAAGAGCCGGCCGCGTTCTTTGGCTGGGTCCCGCCACAGGGGCTCAGACCAGAGCCCATCCCAACCGATACCAAGGTGATCATGATTGGCGACCCTTATCTTTATCGCACTCTTGCAACCATGGATCCGGACTTCCGTGAGACGTTCAAAGTGAAAGCGGACTTTGACTTTCAGATCGACCGATCACCGGAAAATATCGTCGCCTTCGCTTGTTTTATCGGCGATTACTGCAGGCGCGAGCGACTTCGACATTTTGATGCCAGCGGGGTGGCTAGGATTATCGAGCAGTGTGCCAGAGTGGTGGAAGATCAGGACAAACTATCGACCCGTTTCAGTGACGTCGCCGACTTATTGATCGAGTCTGACTATTGGGCCGGGAAAGACAAAGCCGCATTGGTGTCCGCAAAGCATGTCGAGCGAGCTATCGTCGAGAAGACTTTTCGGTTGAATCTTATCGAGGAGCGGCTCCAGGAGCTCATTGCTGACGGAATTATTCTTGTGGATGTCGACGAGTCTGTTGTGGGGCAGGTCAATGGCTTGGCGGTTTATCAGATGGGTGATTTCAGCTTTGGCAAGCCATCGCGGATCACCGCCAAGACATTCATAGGCCGGGGCGGGATCGTGAACATTGAGCGGGAGTCGAAGCTCAGCGGCAAGACCCATGATAAAGGCGTACTCATCCTGAGCGGCTATATCGGCGCCAAATACGCTCAAGAGCGGCAACTGTCCCTCTCCGCCAGTATTTGCTTCGAACAGTCTTACGATGGCGTGGATGGCGACAGCGCCTCCTCCACGGAACTGTACGCCACTCTTTCCAGTCTTTCTGGAGTTCCTATCAAGCAGGGTCTCGCTGTCACCGGCTCGGTGAATCAAAACGGCGAGATCCAGGCCATCGGCGGTATCAACTACAAGATCGAAGGTTTCTATGATGCCTGTCGACTTAAAGGAATTACGGGAAATCAAGGCGTGCTGATGCCCAAGTCTAATTTGCGCAATTTAATGCTCCGGCCTGACGTTGTCGAAGCCGTTAAAGACGGGAAGTTCCATATCTATGCTGTAAGCAGCATAGACGAAGGCATGGAAGTTCTTACGGGAGTCGCTGCGGGTGAGCGCAACTCTGCGGGTCATTACCAGGAGGGCTCTATCAATGACCTGGTAGAAAAAAAATTGCGCCAATTCTCAGAACAACTAAGGCAATTTGCGCCGACCACAAACTCCACCGAGGCAGCGACGAGCAGATCAGAATAAGCCTCGGCTATCCCTCGACTTCCTTTTGCGACTCAGGTTTTTTGCCCAGGGGCACCGAGAGATGTAAGGTTTGTCCTTTGCGAAGAATCAAGAGCTTCACCACTCTCCCGGCCTCCAACCCCCCGATCATTCGCAGAACGTCTCTTGGGCTGTCGACTTGCGTATCGTTTACTGAGAGGATGATATCTTGCGACCGGAGACCGCCCCGCTCCGCTGACTGCCCCGGCAACACCGAATTGACGACTACGCCCTTCACGGGCACAAGGCCAAGACTTCTCGCCTGGTCTAAAGAAACTTCGGCCAACTGTAGTCCGAGCCAACCCCAAACAAGCTTCTGCCCCATCATCAGCCGGGGTACCATTCGTTTGATAACATTGATTGGGGTCGCAAAGCCCATGCTACCTCGCTCGGATGCCATGGTGATCATGCCGATGACGTGCCCCTTACCGTTCAGTAATGGACCGCCGCTCCCGCCGGCATAGGCGCCCGCATCCGTTTGTATCAGTTCATAGCCCGCCGAATCCTGATAGGTGCGGCCAGGCCTGCTGATGATTCCTAAACTCATGGAACTCTCGCGACCAAAGGGATAACCGAAAACGACCGCAAGCTCTCCCACTCTAATGCCGTCGGAATCGCCCAATGGTAATACCGGAAGCTCGCGCTCTGTTTCGATCTTGAGCAACGCTACATCGACCTGGGCGTCGGCGGCGATGAGCCTCGCCGGAACCCTCTGAAAATCGGCAAGCCGAACTTCGATCTCCTTTGCCTTATCGACGACGTGCTGCGCGGTAAGAATATACCCGTCAGGGTGGATGATGAATCCAGAGCCCCGACTCCCTTGAGGCTGCTGGTTTTTAGCAGCCTTGGTATCATTCTGCGGGACGACGCGGATCTGGACGATGGCTGGGCGCGCGTCTTTGGCGAGCCGGACATAGGCACGGCTCACACGGTCGAGTTCGGACTCAGCATCGTTTTGCGGCGCATCCCGCCAAATGGGCGTCTCCCCAGTAACAGGCTCGCTGGCTCGCAAGTGTGGGGTTGGAACGAAGCTAAGAACCAAGCTTAATAGAATAGGCGTCAATTTCCAGTCCATTGTCGGTCTCCGTTTCCAAACTCTGCCTGCCCTTTATCGAAAAGAGGAAACAAAGACAAGCGCCCGGCAACGGAGCAATTCCCGCCGCAGGAAGGGCTTCGAGCTGGTGGCGGATGATAGACATTGGACGCGGCTGAGAATAATGGACCGGGAACACTCACCCATTTCTCTTTCCTCAATAGGGTGCAAACCGGATGTGGATCAACATGCATTTGCCTGACAAAATCAGCAATGGTACTTTTGGCTATGAGGGGCAAAAGAGAAAGCCGGGTCTCAATGCGTGAGGGAGACCGCATCCTAATCAACAAAGGGATTTCGAAAAAAGTCTTTATCGTTGCGCGCGTCGATGTACCTCACTCCAGCGAAAGAGTCTTCGTTTCGAAGTCCGGCGGGAAGTACACCATCGGGCTGAAAGTCTGGAAAACGGATTATGCCTGGAGTGAAAAAAGCCAGATGTGGGTGCCGAAACATTGACCATGCTGCATTTCAGGCGCAGGAATAAACCGAATCCGCGAACAGCGCCGCGACGTTTCGCACCCTTTTTTCGTTTGGACCCAAAGCTTGTTAAGAGAACTAGCTCGGCCGTTTAATATGAAACGCGACTTAGGAATCATCATCGCCGATATTAAAAACGGCAAAGGGCTACAGGTGCTGCTTCTATTGGGCGACGACCTCCAAGTACAAGAGACTTGCAAGACACTACTTGACAACCTGGTTCCAGAAAGTGAGCGGGGATTTAACCTCGAGCGCTTTGACGGTCGATCGGCGCCGTGGGATCAGATCGAGGCCTCGTTGAATACGCCGCCGTTTTTCCCGGGGAAAAAGGTGGTGTGGATTGAGAACGTACCTTACTTCATCTCACGCGAGCAGAAGGGGGAACTGGGGGAGAAGGTTCTTCAGGCTTGGAGTGAAGGGAAGAGAGACGATGCCGTTAGACTGTTGCTGGATTTGTTGGCAGTGGAGGGCTGGACGCAGGAACAATGGGAACTGGCGCAGTCCGCAAATTCTTTAGGACCGCTGACTGACCTGCTCGAAGCCGACGGAACGGAGGCGCGCGAAGATCTCCAAGCCCTTTTGGCGTATTGCCGTAGTCAAGAAACGGATCTAAGCCGGCGCCGCGGCTCGGAGGAACCCAGACTTGCAACAATGCTTGATCACGGGTTGCCACCGTGGGATTTCCTTTTGATGACAGCGCTCCAGGTGGATCGGCGAATGCGTCTTTACAAGCGCCTCGAAGAGATGGGCGCGGTTTTGCAGCTCGTTATGGAGCGTGATCGTAGCGGCAGGATCAGTCGGGAAAGTCTGACGGAGTTTATTCACCAACGACTTCGACAAGCGGGAAAGACCATCGAGCCCCAAGCCAGAGAAATGATCTTGCTGCGTGCCGGTGATGAACTGCGAGGTTTGCAGCAAGAACTAGAAAAGCTCTTACTCTATGTCGGCGACCACTCTCCGATTCGGGCTCAGGATGTAGAAATGATTTTTGCCGATCACGGCGAAGGTTGGATTTTTGATCTGACCCGATCCATTGCAGAACGAAATGCCGTCGCGGCGCTCTCCCATCTCGCACGCCTCATGGCGCAGGGAGAGCATCCGTTGAAACTCCTCGGTACGATCGCAGGAGAATTACGAAGACTATTAACGGCGCGCCAGTTGCTCGACGGGGAATTACGGAAACATTGGAAGCGAGGGTTGACCTACCAACAGTTTCAGCAGAACGTTCTCAAGGACGGCGCGCCGCTGCTGACGCGCAATCCGTACGCAGATTACATGTGCTTGCAAAGGGCAAATGATTTTTCTGTCGGTGAGCTACGCTCGTATCTGGCTGGCGTCTATGACGCGGATCTCCGCTTAAAGTCCACCGGGAGCAATCCCCGGCTCGTCATGGAAAAGTTAATCCTCAGCATGTGCCTGGGCTCGCGCAAACGGAACAGACCTTTCGAACAAAAAGCTGGGCTATGAAGAGTGGAGGGCGAAAGCTTGCAATCTGTTTCTGTCTGCTCTTCTTGTTTGCCGTTACCTCTGGCGCCGAGATGGTGGTGCAAACCTGCTTCAGCCCGCAGGGGAGATGTTCTGCCCATATCCTTCGGGAGATTGAGAAGGCGCAAAAAGAACTGCTGATCGCGGTGTACGCATTCACAAATGACGAGATCGCACGAGCGGTGGTGCAGGCGAAAAAACGCGGTGTGTCGATCCAGATCGTGTTGGATCGAGAATTCGATGCGGCGAACGAAAAATCCCAGGGAAGGTTTTTGGAGGAGCAAAAAATTCCCCTAAAGCGCGTCTCCGGAACCAAGACAATGGCGCTAGAGAAAGAAGCCGGGCTGATGCACCAAAAGTTTTCCGTGATTGATCGGAAGATCGTTTTCACCGGTTCTTATAACTGGACGCGCTCCGCCGACGGCTCCAACGACGAAAACCTCCTTTTGTTTCGCGACGCCGGGCCGCTGGCAGAAGAATATCGCAAGGTCTTTTTTCAGCTTTGGGAGAGAAAGGGTTGAAACCATCCGCTCCTTTCATAACGATCGGTCTCTTGGTCGCATTTCTGGCGGGCTTTGCCTCGCGTGTGCTCTATCAACGCTGGAATCCTCCCTTCCGGGCAACTGACGAAAGTCCTACGAACGGCGAAACCTCTGCGTTTCGGAGCCTTGGCGTTGAACCACAAAGCTTTCGCGTAACTTTCCTTCCGATGTCGCCGCCTGGGCAAATTCAGGCTGACATGCCATTGCTCCAGGCGCGTGAGGTAGAAAAAATCCGCAGGCTAGCGGGAAATCAGGCGCGAATTCGGGGTAGAGTTTTCCGCGTCGGCCATTCCGCCAAAAGTAATACTTATTTCTTGAATTTCGGTCCTTCGCGAGGGGCTCTCACAGCAATTATCTTTGCGTCTGCATCGGAGTTGTTTGAAAAAAACAAGCTTCAACCGAAGGCCTTCGAGGGCAAAGAGGTTGAACTGCAAGGAGAAATCAAGGATCATCCCCAGTACGGACTAGAGTTGATTCTAGAGAATCCGACACAAATCAAAATGTTGGATTAAAACTTGCCGGGGTTTTTTCGTAGGGAATCGGATATGAGTGAAGAAAAGAAAAAATGCATGATTTGCGGCAAAATGATGGGGGCCCTCAAAGGCGGCATTTGTGAACCTTGTCAGGATCGCATTCGTAGGGAGGCTATGGGTGAACAAGCCGGCATCAGTGACCGGGCTGATCACGAGTTAACCAGGCATGGCGTTCCGCCGACCAAGAAATAGCACCCCAGGACGTGATTGAATCCGCTTCGAGATCATCGCGTAAAAGCTAAGACTATCCAATAGCTGCCTCGGCTATTCAAGAAACCCTAAGTATGATATAAAGCCTTTTTATCCAGGTTCTGTTCTGAGGCGTTTAGAAGCTTCAGCAGGCAACTCGCAACAAGGAGGTCTGGAAAGCTGAACCTTCGTAAACCCTTTTTCATTGGTCCAATTCTAACTGTCTTTTTGATATTTTTATCCGCTAATTCGGCTTGGTCCTTTGCCCCTGACTCGGATTTGACCGCGCGCGCCGCTGTTCTCATGGATGCGGCGACAGGGAAGGTCCTCTATCAAAAAGATCCGGATCTTCGTCTGCCCCCGGCCAGTACGACAAAAATTGCTACGGCGATCGTCGCTTTGGAGAGTGGGCGCAAACTGAGTGAATCGTTCACCGTGTCCAAAGCGGCCACCCGCGTTCCGGCATCGAAGCTCTATCTTCGTCCGGGTCAAACCATCACGATCGAAGGTCTGCTCTATGCCGTCCTGCTGTCGTCCGCCAACGATGCCAGCATGGTGTTGGCGGAGGGCATAGCCGGTTCGGTCGAAGGCTTTGCCGAGCAAATGACGAAAAGAGCCCATGATATCGGTGCTATGAACAGTCATTTCACGAATCCGCACGGATTGACGGCGGCCGATCACTATTCCACTGCTCGAGATCTCGCAATACTTTTCAGGTATGCGATGAAAAACGCTACCTTCCGGGAGATCGTTCAGACCAAGATCAGTTCGGTGAGCTCCAACTCCATCGTCAGAAAGAGAACCGTTGCCCGGCGTATCTCAGTCAGAAATCACAATCGTCTATTATGGAACTTTGATGGCGCCATCGGCGGCAAGACCGGCTACACCTACGCTGCGCAAAAGTGCTTTGTCGGGGCCGTGGTGCGAAATGGTGTGACCTTGATCGTATCGATTCTCGGCGCTCGGGATCAGTGGGGGGATACCAAGAAGCTGTTAGAATACGGGTTTGATAATTATCAAACGTTGCAGGCGGCGACTCAGTCGGCCGGCAAGACCGCAACCAGCGAACAGATCAGCACTCGTCCGGAGCGCATTTCGGCGACCATCGCCGCGCCGCAAGACGATACCACGTCGAAATCCGCCGACAACTATTTTCTTCAGGTAGGCTCGTTTCGTGAACGTGACCGCGCCGACTCTCTTGTCAAACAATTTTCCGCGGACGGCTTTGAGGCCTTTGTCGAGAAAATCTCATTGACGGGAGGCCAAACAACCTATCGGGTGCGTGTCGGCCCGTATCCCGAGCTGCTCGAGGCGCAGGAAATAGCCCAGGAGATCCTAAACAAGAGTGGTCTTCGGGTGCTCATTATTCCAGCCCCCGCTCCCCCCGAAGTCTCTGACAATCCCAGTTGATTCTCTCCGCTTTCGATTTTTTTCTTACAGCTCTATCACCATTCCGTCTTCCGCACAGGTCGCTCCCAGTTCCTGCCGCCGTTTGAGCATTTCCTCACCGAGATGTGTGAGCACCAGCTTCTTGCATTCCAAACGCGTTAGGTTTTCTTGTAAAGTGTTGTAGCTCAGGTGATTCGTGCTTTGCCGGTCATAGAATGAGCACTCGCAGAGAAAGAGATCCACTCCGCGAGCCTGCGCTAAAAAAATATCGGTCCAAGCGGAGTCGCCCGAGAAGAGAATTTGTTTCCCGCCGTAGCTGAGCTTTAGACCGAGTGATAGGGCGCGGAGCTGGTGCGGGACACGAAAGGGGAGAACCTGGATTCCCGCGATGAGTTCGGCCCTATCCGGAAGGAGAATGTGAAAGCGAGTTGGCGGAAGGTCGCCGCCGTACATGAGCCGGAATAGCTCACCCACCCTTTCTTCGGTGCCGGGTGGGCCGGCTACATGTAACGGTTTGTCGCGAGCACTCTCGTAGAGGTAGCTGATGAAAAAAAACGGCAGACCGGCAAAGTGATCGCCGTGGAGATGGCTGAGGAAAACGACATCCAAACGGCGCGGATCGAAGCCGGCTCTTTTCATGGCCAGCAGTGTTGTCGGCCCGCAATCCATGAGAAAGAGCCTGTCGGCAGCTTCAATGAGATAACCGCTCTGATTGCGCCCGCCGCTGCCGAAGGC